>Ga0209511_1002056_pt1 | contig 16992 bp, 11 predicted proteins | sample SSSSmetaG_FD_184141 | JGI IMG/M metagenome (GOLD analysis project Ga0209511, IMG submission 184141) | Glacier valley bacterial and archeal communities from Borup Fiord, Nunavut, Canada, to study Microbial Dark Matter (Phase II) - ​SSSS... | ecosystem: Environmental > Aquatic > Freshwater > Ice >...
TTTGGTCAGACCACGCTGAACCGCTGCGACGCCTTGTCGGCGGCCGAGGCCATCCGGTTTTTCCATTTCTATTTCATCGGCAACCCCGACGGGCTCACCTACCGTTACACGCCGAAGGACTCGATGACGTCGATTGTCGGGCCGCTGCAGCGACGGTTCGAGTCGCTGGGAGGCGTGGTGCGGCTAGGGACCCCGGCGCGTCGAGTGGTGGTCGATGGTGGCAGAGTCAGACAGGTTGTCGTCGCTGGTGAAGTCGCTCCCGCCGCCAAGACGCGGCTGCCAGCTTCGTCGGTGTCGCCTAGCGGCTGGTGCAGCGCGCAGGCCAGCGACGGCACGCCAATCTTCTTACGCCGCCACAGCGACGGCAAGATGACCGCTCTCGACGCCCGCTGCACCCACATGGGCTGCCCGGTCCACCTCGCCCCCGACGGCAACGGCTTCCAATGCCCCTGTCACGGCGGCAAGTTCGACGACACCGGCCAGCCCATCTGGGGACCGCCCAAGCGCGCGCTGGGATCGTTGCCAGTCGTCGTCGACCGAGACGAGATCGTCATCGGCGGCGACAGTGGTCGCGAGGAATCGCTGCCGTGCGACTTTGCCGTCGTGGCCTGTGATGTCCGCGGCGTACGCCAGCTTCTCGACGACGATCGCCTGGGCGCGCCGACCCTGCAGCGTGGCGTGCGGGCCCTCGGAGAGGCCGATCCCTACGTGGTCCTGCGACTGTGGCTCGACAAGCCCACCAAGCCGCAGGCATACAACTTCTTCACCTGCTCCCGCTATCGCTATCTCGACTCGCTGGCCCTCTACCACGACCTCCAGCAGCCCTATATCGAGTGGGCCAAACGCACCGGCGGCTCGGTCGTCGAGCTGCACTCGTATGCCATTCCGCCCGATCGCATGGTCGCCCCCGAGCGCATCCAGGCCGCCCTCCTCGACGACATGTACGAAGTCTTGCCCGAGCTCATCGGCGCGAAGATCTTGCATCAAGAGTATCAGCAGCAATCGAACTTCAGCCGCTTCGCGCCGGGAGATCACGCGCTCCGCCCGTCGACGGAGACCGAGATCGGCAATCTGTTCGTGGCCGGTGATCACGTCAAGCTTCCGCTGCCGGCTTCGCTGATGGAGGCCGCGGCCATGAGCGGCCGGTTCGCAGCCAACGCGATCCTCCGCCAGTCGGGCCTACAGCAGATCACGATCACGTCCGTGGCAAAAAAGGGCCCGCTGGCCTAGCTCGCCACCCAGGCAGCCCAGGGTAAGCCTTTCTCCGCTCTTTTCTGCGCAGCAGAAAAGCATTTCCCCCGTCGCTGTGGGCATGTGGACAACAAAGCCACACCCACCGTGCGTCGGCTGTTGTCCAAGCTTGTGGTCACGCAAGCCAAACCCAACCGAAGTCGGGGCGTGTCCACATGCGCCATGTCCACAGCGTCCGAAAAGCCTTAACCCTCCGACGAAACCCGCATAAAAAAATCTTGACTTGGCAGGTAACTCTCCTAGTCTGGTAATTATGGTCCCACGGGTCCCCAAGCGCCGCAGCCGTTCCCGTCAGCGACGGCCCATTCAGCTCGATCTGCCGAAGACGGCAGGCTGGGGCGGCCGACGCAAGGGCTCAGGCCGCAAGAAGCAACCAGGCGCAGGCCTCACCCACCTCCGCCGCCCCCGCTTCAAGAACGCCGCCATCCACGTCACCCTCCGCGTCCGTCTACACGTCTACAATCTGCGTTCCCGTCGCTGTTTCCGAGCCTTGGCCTCCCGCGCCTTCGCCGTAGCCCGTGACCGCTGGGGCATGCGCCTCTGCCATTTCGGTGTCGAGGGCAACCACCTTCACCTCATCGTCGAAGCCACCGACGCCGCCGCCCTCTCGAAGGGCATGCACGCCATCACCATTCGCATGGCCCGGGCGCTCAACGGCGTCATGCAGCGCCGCGGATCTGTCTTCGCCGACCGCTATCACGCCCATGTCCTTCGCACACCGACGGAAGTGCGCAACGCCGTCCGCTACGCCGTAGGCAACCACGCCGTCCATGCTCGGCGCGCAGGCCGTCCCATCTCCCACGCGCCTGACTTATTCTCGTCGCTGGGCTACCCGGCCCTTGGCCTCTTTCACCAAGGATCTCTGACCGTCGAGCCGGTCACATTCCTCTTATGCAGGGCGATGGCGCCCTGACTAGCGTTGTTCTTCCGCTTCGACAGCGACGGCTTCATCCGCTTCATCCGCCTCGGCCTGCATCCCAAGCGGATGGTTGGCATCGATCCAGGCGTCCATCTCGGTCCAGCGATCGAAGAGCCAGTGGGTCAAGGCTTCGCGCCCCTTGGGCAGGTCGGCGTAGGCGACCCGGCGGAACTCGACCTTGACCTGCGCACCGACGGCCCGGCCCTCGATGAGGTCGCTGAAGGTGCTGGCGCCTTCGTAGCCAGCATGGTTGACCAGGATGACGTCGGCGCCGGGGTTGCGCTCGAGGAGCGCGACCGGGCCACCGAGCCGTGGCGGCAACAGATTGCGCAGCGCGCGCGCCTGGACGACCAGATCGGGCGGCAGCCGACCGGCCAGTCGCCCGCGCAGCTCGTTGCGCTTGGTGGGTGTGAAACGCGTCCCCTCGGGAAAGAGCACGATGGCCTGATCACGGCCGAAGCTCTCGAGAAGGTGACAGACATTGTCGATCTCGCGGGCGGGATCGTCCGACGAGCGCTTGACCCAGCAGCTACCGAGCCGGCCGCCGATGACGTCGAAAGCCGGGTCGCCACGTAGCTCGTTCTTGGCGACGTAGCGGAGCTGGAGCCCCGCGGCGATGCCGATGAACACTGGCGCAAAGACCACATCCCCGACGCTGGTGTGGCGCAGCATGACGATGACAGGGCCGCCGGCTTCGAGGACCTCGAGGCCTTTGGGATGGCAGCGAATCCGAAAAAACCACCAGCCGAGGTGATGCAGGTACGAGCCCCAGGTGTTGCCAAGCCAGTTGGCCCAGCGACGCATGCGTTCGTTGCTGGCGGCCGTCCCGAGCCAGCCGAGGCCAAAGACCCACTCGAGCGCGGCCACAGTGAGAATGATCATCTCTCCGACGAGATAGCCGGCAAAAAAGCCGACCACGCGCAAGGCCGAGCCGCGTTTGCGCTCGAAGACCAGAAAGCCGACGCCGGCCAACAGCGTCAGCGGCAGCGTCGCCAGCACCAGGCTACCGAGGAGAAAAATGAACGGGATGGTGACTGCTCGACGGCGCCAAGTCAGGCCCCAAGGCTCTCGCATCAGCGAAGCATAGAGGCTTTGCCTCCGCCGTCACCTACCCGACGATGGCAGCACCGAATGATGACCCCGCCATGACAAAACCGTGACGGAGGCTCAATTCAACCAGCGTTTACCGCCCGGCTTTGACGGATCGTCGTCGCTGTCTTTGTTTGGGCGCATGGGGATGACCTTGCCCGCCGGCCGCGACCGTTGGGTGGCGAGCTTGTTGAGCTTCCAGCGCAGGTAGATGTTTCTCAGACCACCCAAATACGTCAGCATCGCCGTCGCTGCGATGTAGTGCGGCACGAATAACGCGAAGCCGTAATAGATGGCGTAGAGCGTGATCCCGGCAAACGTGGCCACGATCAGCATCTGCCCCTGCATCGGCAGCACGAACGCCACGAAGATCGGCTGGTTGGGAAACAAGATGGCGTAGGCGATGATGAGCGCCTCGGCCAGCGGCCACATGCCGATGTATGCGCCGGCGCCGACCTGCGCCCACAAGAAATGGCCGATGAGGGTGACCAGCACGCCAGTCCCGACGGCGAGCGACAGATACACCAGCAAAAAGCGCCGTGGTCCCCAGGCTTTACAGAGCGGTCCACCGAACCAATAGATGCTCAGACAGCCGAAGACGAGGCCAATGGGGTCTTCCTGCAAAAAAACCCAGGTGACGAGGCGCCACACCTGCCCCCGCCACACCTCCGCGGGCACCAAGGCGCCATAGGCCCAGATCGGCAGCACTTTTGTCGTCAGCGCAGCGACGAGCGACGACACCAGCGTCACCGCCAGCAGCACCACCACCACGAGCGGCGTACGCGACAAAAACGACCCGCCGCTGCCACCGCCGAATGCTCCGCCTCTAGACCTCATCTCGATCCCTCGTTGCTCGCATCCAAGATAGCTAGTATACGCCGGCAAGGACGCCACCCCATGCCTACACTCAGACTATGACGAAGCCTCGCCCCAAAGTCGCAGTCATCGGCGCCGGATTTGGTGGCCTCGCCGCCGCCATCCGCCTGCAAGCACGCGGATTTGCCGTCACCCTCGTCGACAAACGCGATGCGCCAGGCGGTCGCGCCTATGTCTACAAAGACGCCGGCTTCGCCTTCGACGGCGGTCCGACGGTGATCACCGCTCCGTTTTTGTTCGAGGAACTGTTCCAGCTCGCCGGCAAAAAGATGTCGGACTACCTGACGCTGGTGCCGGTGGACCCGTTTTATCGGGTGCGTTTTCACGACGGACGCGTCTTCAACTACAACGGCGTCCACGAGGAGATGCTGAACGAGATCCGCAAGTTCAACCCCGCCGACGTCGACGGCTACAACCGGTTCCTGGCGGCGACCAAGAAGATCTTCCACATCGGCTTCGAAGACCTGGCGGACATTCCGTTCGGGAAATTTGGCGACATGGTCAAGATCGCGCCGGCGATGATCCGGCTGCGGTCGTATCTGTCGGTGTACTCGCTGGTGTCGAAATACGTGAAAGACCCTGACTTGCGGGTGGTGTTGTCGTTTCACCCCTTGCTCGTCGGTGGCAACCCGTTTACGACCACCTCGATCTACTCGCTCATCGCATTTTTGGAGCGCAAGTGGGGCGTGTGGTTTGCCATGGGTGGGACCGGCGCCATCGTCGACGCGCTGGCCAAGTTGTTCGTCGAGCTGGGCGGCGAGCTCGCGCTCGGCACCGAGGTCGACCAGATCCTCGTCGAGCGCGGCCAGGCCACCGGGGTCCGCCTCATCGGCGGCCGGACGATTCCTGCGTCGCTGGTCGTCTCCAACGGCGACGCACCGTTCGTCTACAAGAACCTGCTGGATCCGTCGGTGCGCAAGCGCAACAGCAACAGCAAGATCGACAAGCTGCGCTACTCGATGAGCCTCGTGGTGTCGTATTTCGGCACCAAAAAGACCTATCCCGACCTCGCGCACCACACGATTCTCCTCGGGCCGCGCTACAAAGAGCTCCTCAGCGACATCTTCGACAAGAAGCTCTTGGCGCCCGACTTCAGCCTCTATCTGCACGCGCCGACGCGGACCGACCCGTCGCTGGCGCCGCCCGGCCACGAGAATTTTTACGTGCTGTCGCCGGTGCCGCATCTCGATTCGGGCACCAACTGGGAGACCGAGGGGCCCATTTATCAGGAGAAGCTCTTCGACTACCTCGAGAAGACCTGCATCCCGGGGCTGCGCGAGAACCTGGTCACGTCGCGGATCATCACCCCGCAGCACTTCCACGACGACCTCAACTCGGAAAAGGGCGCCGCGTTCTCCATTCAGCCGGTGCTGCTGCAGTCGGCCTATTTCCGGTTTCACAACCAGTCGGAGGACATCTCCAATCTGTATTTCGTCGGCGCGGGGACGCATCCCGGCGCCGGCATGCCGGGCGTGTTGTCGTCGGCGAAGGTCGTCGACCGGCTCATCGGTGACCGCGACGGCACTGGCAACCAGCTCGACCCCATCGCCGGCACCCATGCGCCGCGAATGCTGCCGGCGCCGGGCTGATTTGCAACTCAGATGCAAGTGCAACTAAAAGGCAATCATCAAGACGAAGCCGCCTGTCGCGTCTTCATTCAGCACCACTCGAAGAGCTTCTATCTGTCGTCGCTGTTGTTGCCGAGGCACGTACGCCAGGCGTCGTGGGCACTGTATGCGTTTTGTCGGCGTGCCGATGATGCCGTGGATGAGGTTGGAGAAGGCTCGGCCGCGGCCCGTCTCGAAGGCCTGCATCGCCGTCTCGACGCCGCCTATGCCGGCCGTCCCGACGACCATCCCATCGATCGCTCGTTTGCCCAGCTCGTCGAGACGTACCGTATTCCCAAAGCGCTGCCGCTGGCGCTGCTCGACGGCATGGAGATGGACGCGCGCGGTGGGCCCATCCTGTACGAGACCGAAGACGAGCTGTTGACCTACTGCTTCTCGGTGGCGTCGACGGTGGGCCTGATGATGACGGTGGTGATGGGCGTCACCGAGGACATCGCCTGGCTGCGCGCCGCCGACCTCGGTGTGGCCATGCAGCTCACCAACATAGCCCGCGACGTCGGCGAAGACGCCGGTCGCGGCCGCATTTATCTGCCACGCTCGATGCTGGCCGAGGCGGGCATCACGCCCGAGGAGCTGCTGGTGCTGCCCGCAGCGACGATCGCCACGCGCGAAGTCACCCAGCGCCTTCTCGCGCTGGCCGACGCCCACTACCGCGCTGCCGATCTCGGCATTCCGCTCTTGCCGCGCTCCTGTCGACTGGCCATCACCGCCAGTCGCCTCATCTACTCCCGCATCGGCAAAGCCATCCGCAACAACGGCTACGACAGCATCACCCGGCGCGCGTACGTCAGCTTGCCGGCCAAGCTCGGCCTGGTGCTGGCGGCGCTACCGTCGCTGTTGTCGTCGGCTGGGCCGAAAAATTCAGAGTCGATGGGCCCGCAGGACGCGGCCCTCGGTCGCCTGGTACAACAAGCCGGCCTGCCAGTGCCTCCGTCAGTGAAGCTGTTGGCGGAGCCCGCATGAGCCTCGCCCAAGAATTTCCGCGGACCTTCCAGCGGCTGTCCGCGCACAGCGGCACCCTCGAGCACATCCTGTCACTCGAAGAAGGCTGGGCGCAGCGACGACAACCGCCAACCCTCGCCACCAAAGGCCCCGACGCGGGCAGCCTTCCCGACTTCGACGTCATCCTCGCCGGCGGCGGCCTGTCGCTGGTCTACGGCGCCTACCTCGCCCATCGCGGCCTCCGCGTTGCGGTCTTCGACAAACGCCGCATCGCCACCGGTCATCGCGAATGGAACATCTCCAAAAAAGAGCTGGCCCCGCTACGCGAAAGCGGCCTCTTCAGCGACGAGGAATTGAGCAAGCTGTTGGTCATGGAGTACGACCGCGGCATCTGTCGCTGGCATGGCGGCGGCACCTGGCCGGTCCGTGGCGTGCTCGACGGAGTGGTCGACTCGGGATTGTTGCTGTCGTCGCTGCGTGAGCGCGCCGAAGCGGCGAACGCGACGCTTCTCGACGAGCACGCGCTCGTCGGCTATGCCGTCGGCCCAGGCGGCGTCACGATCGAGCTGAAGGGTCCGAGCGGTCCCCGGACGCTGACCGGCCGCGTTCTCGTCGATGGACTCGGGTCTGCCTCGCCGCATGCCGCCTTCGACCTGTGCTGCCCGACGGTGGGCGGGGTCCTCTTCGGTCTCGACAGCGGCCCGGGCGCGCTCCAAGTCGATCCAAAGGTCGGCGAGATCTTGGTCACCACCGAGGGCATCGAAGAAGATCGCCAGCACATCTGGGAAGGCTTTCCCGGCCCGGGTGGCCGCTTCACGACTTATCTTTTTTACTACGCCGAGCCGAAACACCTGCCGCAGCATCCGCTCTTGTCGCTGTACGAGCGCTTTTTCACGACGCTGCCGCGCTACAAATCAGGCCCGGCCCGCGTCGAGAAAGCCACCTACGGCTTCATCCCCGCCTACACGCGCCTCCGGCCCATGCCGGTGTCGCCGTCGGCGCGCGTGCTGCTCGTCGGCGATGCGGCGGGCCGGCACTCGCCGCTCACGTTTTGTGGCTTCGGCTCCATGATCCGTTCGTTCTTGCCGGTGGCCGATCGCCTGCGCGCCTGTCTCGACGACAACCGCCTGGGGCAACGCGACCTCGAGCGCTGCTGGAAGGAACCCTCGTCGCTGCAAGTCATGGGCGGGCTCACGCTGATGATGGTCGGCGGCCGCGGCAAGTCGCAGCTTCGCGATCCTGGCGACGTAAACCGGCTCCTCGACGCAGCCTTCGGCACGCTGGCCGAGCTCGGCAACGAGGTCTACGGATCGTTCGTGCGCGACGAGATCGGCTTTGTCGACTTCATGCGCTTCCTGCGCCGAACCGCGGCGCTCCGGCCGACCATCTACGACGAAGTCTTCACGCAACTCTCGACCCCCGAGCTTGCCCGCTGGGCCCTGCGCGTCGGCAAGCTCGGTTTACAAAAATGGCGCTAGTCGATTGCTACATCTCCGTCGACATCGAGGCCGACGGGCCCATCCCCGGAGACTTCTCCATGTCGTCACTGGGCGCGGTCAACGTCGACGATCCGACCCAGACGTTCTATGCCGAATTCAAGCCCATCTCCGATCGCTTCGACGAAAAGGCTTCACAAGTAGCCGGCCTCGATCGTCAAAACCTCGTCGCTGAAGGTCTCGATCCGGCAGTCGGCATGGCGCAATTCGCCGCCTTCATCGCCCGCGTCGCCGGCGCCAACCGCCCAGTCTTTGTCGGCTTCAACGCCACCTTCGACTGGAGCTTCGTGCACTGGTACTTCATGCACTTTCTCGGACGCAACCCGTTCGGCGTCGCTGGCCTGGACATCAAGGCCTACTACATGGGCGCGCTCGGCAAAACCCGCTGGAGCGAAACCACCAAGCGCCACCTCGACCCGCGCTTTCGCTCCTCGCGCCCCCACACCCACCACGCCCTGGACGACGCCCTGGAACAAGCCGAAGTCTTCGCCAAGCTCCGCCAACACGTAGCCACCAAACCCTAAAACCGATCCGCGGCTGCGATCCAACGCGCTTCCATTTTCACAGGAGGATGGAGGTGGGAGCCGTCACCAAGTCGATTTCACTGGGCTCCTAAAACTCCCACCTCCTGTGAAAACCGGAAGCGTTTCAACGCTCACCACCGACGGGATCGAGTCAGGGCTTCGCGGGGCGGGTTGCTTCTTCGACGAGGAGACGAAGGGCGTGGTTGGCCGCGGTGGGTGCGCCGAGGAGCTCGTTGATGCCTTCGAGCAGAGCCGTACGCATGGCGCGGGCGCTCTCGGGGCCGTTTTGTAGCGCGGCGTTGGGACGGTTGAGCGCAGCGTCGCGGCCGACGGGTTTGCCGAGGTCGTCGGCGGCGCCCTCGACGTCGTCGAGATCGTCGCGGAGCTGCAGCGCACAGCCGATGAGCTCACCCACGCGGGCCCAGCGGGCGACGTCGTTCTCGACGCCACAGCCGACCGCGGCCCCGGCGGCTGCGGCGCGGAAAAGTGCGGCGGTCTTCTGACGGTGATAGTGGGTGATCTCGACGCCGGGCTCGAGCTCGAGCGCCTGACCGCCGATGATGCCGTGCTGCGAGCCGGCTGCGTTGGTGAGGAGGCCGAGCAGCCGAAAAGCGGCCGGCGCGCGCCGAGGCGGCGCCGCAGCGAGGGTCTCGAAGGCCAGGGTCAGAAGGGCATCACCGACGAGGATGGCCGTCGACTCGCCGTACACTTTGTGACAGGCCGGCTCGCCGCGACGCGTGTCGGCGTCGTCGAAGCAGGGCAGATCGTCCTGGACCAGCGAGGCACAGTGGACCAGCTCCACCGCGGCGGCCATGCGACACACGAGCTCGTCGTCAGGCTGCCCGTAGCGCTCGGCGATGAGCATGCACAAGAGCGGCCGCGCCCGTCGACCACCTGGGAACACCGCATCGTACATCGCAGCGTGGAGGCGCGTCGGCGGCAGATCACGCGGCGGCAGCACCCGGCCCAACCATTCCTCCACGGTGGCTTGGCATCGCGTGATGAGGGAGTGGGCTCCCGAAGAGAAGTCGGCCTGAAGCAGGGAATGTTTGGACACGAGAATTATCACGACCTCGTAAGCCTAGGGGTGCGCTTCTGTAACCACTTGCAACCGCTTTACTATAACAAAGCAGGCTCGAGGTATACGTGCGCCGGCTCACTTCGGATGACCGCGTCGTCCTGCGGGTGGCCGCCAGGTCTAGCGACCCCATCTTGATAGACGACACGGTGACTCGGGCCGAGGACCGCGGGGACACGAGACCCCGGCGTCAGCACCCCCACCAGGTTGAGCGGATCGACCGCAGCGACGGAGATATGCTCGTTGTTGGTCGGCACCCGCGACAACGCCTGCAGCGCGTCGACAGCTTCGGGAAGCGCAAATTGTTCGCCTGTGAGGCCCGTCACAAAGCGTCCGCCACGGATCTCGCCGCGCGCTTCGAGACGGCGATAAACCGCCACCAGGTCCCGCCACGGGGGTGCCGCGGTCTCCCGACCGAGGACGGCGCGCATGACGATGCCGTAGCGACGCAGATAGCTCATGGCCAGCTCGACAGGGCTGCCGTCGAGAAACGGCCCTTCGTTGCCGTCTCGCTTGCCGAGGTCGCGATGCAACAACGACCAACGTCCGAGCGCCGCCCGTCGAGGACCCGCGCCAGGTGGCGTCAGCAGCGCCCGCAGCGCGGAGAAACCGTCGGCCGCCACGGCGCCGGCCTTGGTCAGCTCCCACAACGCTTGATCGAGCTCGGTGGGCTTGAGCGACGACCACTGCCCCAGCTCGGCCACGAAGGCCGCGCCGCGTCGCTCGAGGATCTCGGCCACCGTGCGCGCCTCTGACGAGAGCGTCGGCCAGGTCGACGGCGAGTGGGCCACGCCGGTCTTGGCGTCGACGGGCCAGCGATCGAGGAGCCACGGTGCATGCGCGCGCAGAAACAGGGACACCCGGCCGGTGTGCCGCGCCGCCGTCGGTGCCACCGTTTCGCCGCTGTCCCGGAGGCGCAGCCGCGCCCAGGCCACCTCGCCCGAAAAACACAGCTCGTCGAGCCACTCCGGCCGATAGCCGTCGACGCGGGCCGGCAACACCTCGCGCTCCCACGCCAGTGGCGGCAGCTCCACACCCTCGAGCTGCTCGATGACCTTCAAGACGCCTTCTGGACCATGCAGCCGCGTGTTCGGGGCGACATGCTGCCAGCGCAACAGAAAGCGCATGAGCTGCGCGGGCGGCACCGGACGCACGTCGGCGCGCAGCCGCCCGAGCGTGCGGCGATGAATGCGATGGAGCAGGCGCCGATCGCAGAACTGGATCATTTCTGGCGGATCTTCGTCGGTGAAGTGGCCTTGCAAGACCAAGCCGTCGCCTTCCAGATGGCCGAGCGCCTCGGCCACGGTGGTGGTGCCGAGGCCCAAGAGCAGGCCGAGCCGTTCGGCGCTGGTCGGCCCGCGTGACTGCAACGCGCCGTGTACCAGGAGGGAATGCGCGGCGCTCGGATCCGTCGGCGTCACCGCCACAGCCGGCGTAAACTCGGCACCGACGTAGGCGGCAGCGACGAGCGGCGCCCGCTCGATGGCCAGCCAGGCCACACTGGGCAAGCCGCCACCTTCTGCCGTCACCGCCCGACCAGCGACGACGAGACGCGTAAAAAAGTCCGACCATTGGGTCGGCGGCGCGGTCAACACCCCGACGGTATAAAGCAGATCATGCAGCTCGTCGGCATCGCGCGGATCTGGTCGCGCTTCGTCGAGCACCGCGGCGATGGCCGCTGGGTCGAGCGCGCACAGATCGCCGGCGCGCGACAACAGCTCACCCGGCCTCGACGTCGACACGGCCCGCGTGCGCCGTTCTTCCAGCGGCGCGTCGTCGAGAAACGAGTAGGGATTGGCGGCGATGATGGCGTGCGAGAACGGCGAGGCCGCCACCGTGTCGCGCGCGGTGCACTTGAGCGTGCCTGCCTTCAGACGCTCGAGCACGCGCATCAGGCCCTGCACATCCATCGCCTCTTCCAGACAGTCGCGCTTGGTCTCATTGACCAGCGGATGATCGGGCAGCTCGAGCGCCTCGGGCGCCGCAGCGCCGCCGTGATTGTCCTGACACCCCGCCGCGGCCGGAAACACCGCGGCCAGTAGATCGGCCGCCCGCATACGCAACAGATACGGCGGCGTCTTGCGTCCCGACGAGAAACGCAGCACCGCCAGCGCACGCGTCACGTTCCAGCGCCAGCGCGTCTCCCACATCGGCGACTGCAACGCGGCCTGCACCAGCGTTTCCTCGACGGTGCGCGGATGCAAGAAGCCGAAGATCGACTCCAGCGGAAAGCTGTGTTGCTCGCCCAGCGACAGCAAGATGGCGTCGTCGGTGGCGGCGGCCTGCAGCTCGAAGTCGAACGTGCGGCAGAACTTTTTGCGCAACGCCAGTCCCCAGGCGCGGTTGATACGCGCGCCGAACGGAGCGTGGATGATGAGCTGCATGGCGCCGGAGTCGTCGAAGAACCGCTCGGCGACGACCTCGTTCTGCGACGGGATGGCGCCGCCGAGGGCCTGGCCGCCTTCGGTGAGATAGTCGAGCACCTGGTTGGCGCCGGCCTCGTCGAGCGCACAGGCCTCGTCGAGGAAGGCCAGATTGTCGGCACGCTTATGGGTCTGTAGACGCTCCCACAGCTCGACGCGCAGCCCGGACACTTCTTCGGACAGCTCCTCGGTGCGCGACAGGCCTTCGCCGTTCCAGAAGGGCGGGCCGGCGTTGAGACCGATGGCCAGCTCGACGCGAACCCGGCCGTTCTCGACGCGGCGGACCTGCCAAGGCGTGGTCCCGAGGAGAAAGACATCACCGGCCATGCTCTCGATGGCGAAATCCTCGTCGAGCGTACCGACCACGGCTTCAGTGGAATGCTCCACGACCTGGTAGTCGGCTTTGTCGGGGATGGCGCCGCCAGAGGTGATGGCCGCCAGCCGCGCGCCGCGACGGGGACGTACCCGGTTGTGGACCCGATCGAGATGCAGATGCGCGCCGGCGCGGCCCCGTCGCGTGGCGATGCCGTCGGAGAGCATGGTCAGCACTTGGTCGAACTCGGCGCGCGCCAGTCGACGATAAGGTGCGGCTCTGCGGCAGAGCGCGTACAGCTCCTCGGTAGACCAGCCCGCCTCGTCGGTGTTGGCGCCGGTCATGGCCACCAGTTGCTGGGCCAAGATATCGAGCGGCTGCTCGCGAAACACGCCGCGATCGATGCGTCCACGCCGCATGGCGCGCACGGCGGCGGCAACCTCCAAGAGCTCGTCGCGGGTGGTGGCGAAGATGCGGCCCTTGGGCGTGCCACCAACGGCGTGACCGGCGCGGCCGATGCGCTGGCGCAGCACGGCCAGGCTGCGTGGCGAGCCGAGCTGACAGACCAGCTCGACGTCGCCGATGTCGATACCGAGCTCCAAGGACGCAGTGGCCACCACGGCGCGCAGCTCGCCTTTTTGCAGTCGCTGTTCCACTTTCTGACGGGTGCGTTTGGCCAGCGCGCCGTGGTGCGCCGAGATGGTGAAGACGGTGCCGTCGGGCTCGGGCTGGGCCTGGAACCGCTCTTCGAGATCGTGCGCCACCCGCTCGGCGAGACGTCGACTGGGGACGAAGATGAGCGTGGTCTTGTGCTCGCGCAGGTAGTGATGCAGGCGATCGTAGATGTCGCCCCAGGCGGTGCGTGAGGCGACGGCGCCGAGCGTTTCTTTGGGGATCTCCACCCGGACGTCCATCGGCTGCGCGCGGCCCGCGTCGACGAGCGAGCAGGGTCGATCGCTGCCGTCTTCGGCCGACCCGGTCAAGAACCGCGCTGCTTCGATCGGTGGTTCTACCGTCGCTGACAGGCCGATGCGTTGCAGGCGTCGGCCACACAGCGCATCGAGCCGCTCGAGCGTGAGCGACAGATGGGCGCCGCGCTTGTTGCCGAGCAGCGCATGGATCTCGTCGACGATGACCGTTTCCGCTTTGGCCAGCGCGTTGCGGCCACCGGCCGAGGTCAACAAGAGATACAGCGACTCCGGCGTGGTGATGAGGATGTGCGGCGGATGCTTGATGATACGGGCGCGCTCCGTCGCTGTGGAGTCACCCGAACGCACCGCGGCGCGGATCGGCAAGAGCAGCCGTCCGAAGCGCGGTGCCGTCTCCTCGAGGCCACGCAGCGGCGCGACCAGGTTGCGCTCGACGTCGGCGCCGAGCGCCTTGAGCGGGGAAACATAGACGATCGAGACCCGTTCCTCGAGCCGCTCGTCGAGAGAACGGCGCACCAGCCGATCGAGGCCGGCCAAGAACGCCGCCAGCGTCTTGCCAGATCCCGTCGGTGCCATGATGAGCGTGTCGCGCCCGGCGGCGATCTCGGCCCACCCGCGCGCCTGCGGCTCCGTCGGTGCTTTGAAGCGCTCGCCGAACCAGGTGGCGACGAGCGGGTGAAAATGCTGCAGAGCCAAATGCGACATCGGATCTAGGAGCCTAGCGGATGACTGCTAATCTGTACAGTATCACTGTTGCCCGGAACCCTGAGAGGGTTCCTGACCTCCGACGCTCCGCGTGGGCACAGCCCACGCTACGCTACGGATTGGAGCTCATGGTCGCGGACAGTTATGGCCGGCTTGTGCCTTGACCAGCTCGACGACGGCATCGGCCCACTCCGGCGTGGCGTTCAGCGACGGAACCATGGTCAGGGTCTCGCCGCCATCGCGCTTGAAATCTGCCGCAGCGCGGATGGCTAGCTCTTCGAGCGTTTCCAGGCAATCGGCGACGAATGCGGGGCTGAAGACGACCACTTTCTTTTTACCGGCTTTGGCGAGCTCGGTCAGCACCACGTCGGTGTAGGGCCGGATCCACGGCGTGCGACCGAGGCGCGATTGAAACGACACGCTGTGTTTGTCGTCGCTGAGGCCGAGCACCTTGGCCAGCGCACGGGTGGTGGCGAAGCATTGCGCCCGATAGCAGTTGCGGTTGGCGGCGATGATTTCGTCGCAGCAGGTCGAGGACGCGAGGCAATGCTGGCCGGTGTCGTCGGCCTTGCGCACGTGTCGCTCGGGGAGACCATGGTAGCTGAACAGCACATGGTCGGGCTTGTCGGCGTCGAGCACCGGCCTGCCCCGCGCAGCGACGGCACGAATGAACGCCGGCGCGTCATAGAACGGCTCGACGAAGGACAAGCTCGGCGTGACCCAAAGCTGGCCGGCGATGCGAAAGACTTCCTCGACCGAGGACCCCGTCGACGCGGACGAATACTGCGGATAGAGCGGCATGACCACGATGCGGTCGACCCCACGCGCACGAAACCGCCCGAGCACGCTCTCGATCGACGGCGACTGATAGCGCATGGCCAGGTCCACCGACCAATCGGCGCCCAACCGTCGCTGCACCTCGACGACCAGATCCTGCGAGTGAAACAACAGCGGCGATCCACGCTCGGTCCAGATCTTCTGATACGCCTCCGCGCTCTTCTGCGGCCGGAACGGCAAGATCACCAGATTGAGGAGGGCCGCGCGGCCGACGGCATTGATGTCGAGGACGCGGGGATCGGACAGAAATTGCCGGAGATACCGTCGCACAGCAGGCGCTTGTGGATCGTCCGGAGTACCCAGGTTGACGAGAAGAAGGCCGGTCACGTTCTCACCCTAGCACTTGGTCTTGGCCCGTGCTCAGTCGACCTTCTTGCCCTGGGCCAGTAGGTCAAGGGTGCGGTCGGCGACGTCTTTGAGGGCTTTCAGCTCGGCGGCGGTTTTCTTTTGCACCGAGCGCACCGGCATGAGCATGCGGGGGTTGGTCTCGAGGGTCTGCTGGTGGCGGTCGAGGAAGGTCCAGTAGAGCGCGGTCATGGGGCAGGCGCCCGCGCCGGTGGATTTTTTGGGGTCGAGCGCGCAGCCGTTGCAGTAGTCGCTCATCTTGTGGATGTAGGCTGCGCCGCAGACGTAGGGCTTGGTGGTCATGTTGCCCCCGTCGCTGTAAGTGGCCATGCCGAGCACATTGGGCTCGACCACCCAGTCGTAGGCGTCCACGTAGGCGAGCCAGAACCAGTCGCTGAGCTGGCGTGGGTCGTAGCCGGCCAGCGTGGCCAGGTTGCCGAGGATCATGAGGCGGGTGATGTGATGCGAAAAGCCGTGGGTGACCACCTCACCGACGACAGTGTCGAGACAGCGCAGCCCGGACGGCGTGCCCCAGTAGGCGGGTGGCAGCGGGCGGGTGGCCCCGAGCACGCCACCATCGGTCAGGCTGGCGAAGCCATCGGTGACGCGGTGGACGTGGCGTACGAATTCGCGCCAGCCGAGGATCTGCCGGATGAAGCCTTCCGCCGACGGCAACGGCAACCGGCCGGCATGGTGGTCTTCGGCCGCGTCGGTGCACAGCCGCGCTGGCGACAGGCGGCCGAGGTTGAGGAGCGCCGACACCTTGGTGTGAAACAGATCGGGTTCGGCGACGGACATCGCGTCTTCGTAGGGCCCAAAGAGCGGCAACAGTGTGCGCGCGAAGGCCCAACTGGTCTCGGCGTCGGCAGCACTGACCGGCAGATCGAAGCCGTCCAGCGTCCCGAAATGCGTCGAGAAACGGCGCGCGACCAGATCCAGCACTTCGCGCGTCAGCGCGTCGGGTACGAAACGCGGGCGTGTCGGTGGACGCGGCGAGCCTTTCCACGCCTTGCGATTCTCGACGTCGTGCGACCACTTGCCGCCAAGCGGCTTGCCACGTTGCACGAGGAGCCCGGTCCGCTCGCGCATGTGACGGTAAAATCGATCCATGCGGTAGGGCCCGCCCGACGGAAACAGCGGGTCGAAGTCGGCCTCGGTGCTCATCCAGGTGGTGTCTTCGACGTAGTCGAGCGGTGCCACGCGGAGATCCTGGCGCAGCTCGCGCTCGGCTGGCGTCGACGTCACGAAACGGCCGATGCGCCGCTCTTTGCCGAGGCTGACCAGCGCATCGCCGAACGGCTCGTCGGTGGTGACATACAAGATCTTGAAGCCGCGTTCAGCCTGCTCGAGCGCAAAATGCCGTTCGTTGGCCAGCACCAGCGCCAGCTTCTTCTTGTGATACGGGCGCCGCGCCGCCTTGGCCGTGGACTCGATGAAGACGAGGCCGGTGTCGGCAGGCGTGGCACCGTGTAAAAGTCCACACTCGGCGTTCAGCCGATCATAAGGAACACAGACCCAGCGACGGGAGGAGACCTCATCTGCAGTGGGCCGGGCGTTTCGGATCCGGGACGCGAACACCTTGGCGATGCTAGCACCATCAGATAGTCTTGCGGCATGACTACAACTGCGACGACGGC
>Ga0209511_1002057_pt1 | contig 16980 bp, 8 predicted proteins | sample SSSSmetaG_FD_184141 | JGI IMG/M metagenome (GOLD analysis project Ga0209511, IMG submission 184141) | Glacier valley bacterial and archeal communities from Borup Fiord, Nunavut, Canada, to study Microbial Dark Matter (Phase II) - ​SSSS... | ecosystem: Environmental > Aquatic > Freshwater > Ice >...
GCATTTTTATGATAGTGACCAGCAAGGATCAGTTTCGTCGACGGATTTTTTGACAGAACGGTAAAAAGTTCGTTGGAAGACTCCCTCTGATTAACTGTATCTTTAAAGGGAATGTGCATTAAAATAATTTCAATATCGTCTTCCGATTCATGTAGCTGAGCATTCAGCCAGTATAGTTGGGATTTATCGATATAAGGAATTTCGACCTTGTCTTCCGGAAGAAATTGGTAGAAACTATCGTCCAGAAAAATTAACCGGTAAGTTGTTTGTCCAACCTCAAATATCTCACTATAATAGGTTCCGTTTTTGAAGCAGGATAAATTTCTGGTCCAGGCTGCCCGTGAGCGTCCGGCAAAATTCGAGTGATGTACCAATTTGTTATTCTGCCAATTGAAAGTGAAAATATCATGATTCCCGAGTGTTAGAAAAACTGGGATGTGATAATCACTGAGCAGCCGGGAAAACTGTTCCGCCTGTAGGTCCAGCATCTTGCTTTCAGTGGTTTCAGCTTCGAAGAAATCAACCAGGTCACCGGTGGCAATCACCATGTCGCTACCCGTTTTTTCGGGTACGGTCTGTAAAAACTGCCTCAGACGGTTTTCTCCCTGATCGTATTGTTTTTGTTTGCGGTTTTCCATCATATCCGGAGGATAACCTTTTTGATTGAAAATCACATGTAAATCGGTAATGTGAAGAAATGACAAAGTATCAGTCTGAGCAAAAACAGTTGTGTTGATCAACAAGAAAAAGAAAAGTGCCAACTGTTTTAATTTGAATTGCAATTTTTTCATGTTAATAGCCAGTATTTTGATCCAGGTTTGGGTTGGTATCACGTTCCTGTTGAGGTATTGGCCAAAACTCATCTTTGTTCGTTTTGAAAACAACTTCCTGCGTGTTAAAATATTTCAAGGCAAGGTTATAATTATAGACTGGAGAATAGTTTTCATCAATGGCTGTCAATACTCCTTTCACCCAGGTATTACCTGCCCGGTTTAGATAGATATACCCGTTCATAATCTGCGGAGCTATATTCCATCTCCGGATATCATACCAACGTAATCCATCGTTACACAATTCTATTTTACGTTCATAGCGTAAAGCTGTGCGCAACTGGGATTGTGTCATGTTTCTTGAAAGTACTGGCATACCTGCTCGCTGGCGTATTTGATCGATGGCATCATATACTGTTGCATCAATCGTATTTGCCTCGATTTTTGCTTCAGCATAAAGAAGCAATAATTCTGCATAGCGGAATATCCCCACTTTCAGGTCAGAAACTCCTTTAGATGAATTTGTAAGAAAATCGGTATTGTCTGTATGTTTCCGCCAGTAATATCCGCTAAACGTTCGATAAGCATTGCTTGCATCGGCATTGATTACAGATGAAGGAGTAGCACTTTCTCCGTTAAGTACCGGCCAGTAATTGTTGACATTTTTAAAGCTTGCTTTTGACTCAAACTGAAATCCCATCAAGCGTGAATGTGGGCGTGCACAGTACATGTCGAGCCGGGGGTCACGGTTGTCAAAAGGCTTTGCTGCGTCATACAATGGTGATTGGGTGACAGGAAGCCCGTCGAGGCATTGGTAGGAATCAATTAAATTTTGAGTTGGCCCAAAGTAAGCACAACCCTTACCTAAACGGGAAGCCATGTAATAACCTTGATTATGCGTATTCCCTGAAATGGTCTGGTTATATTCAATGACCCATATCCATTCCTTACTGTTCGAATATCCCTCATATCCAAATATATTTGAACATTTTGGCTCACCAATATCGTAGGTTTTATTACAGTTAATCAATGAATTATCAAAAGGGGTCAGATCATAATTTCCATTTGACAACTCAATTGCTTTTGCAGCAGCAGCGGCTGCAACCGCATATTGTTTGCTGTACAACGCAACACGAGCCTTAAGCATATAGGCAGCCACGTTTCCTGCCCGCACATTGCCAAATGCTGATTGAGATGCCGGCAAATGATCAGCTACTGCGGTCATTTCATCAATTATCCACTGTTGAATGTCACTTTTAGAGGTGCGGGGCAAATCACTGTCTTCCAGCCCAAGAGAATTAAGTACTAAAGGAACATCCCCATATAATTCGATTAACTGAGAATAACAATAAGCACGTACAACTCTCAATTCAGCATCAATCTGGTTATAGGAATCTTCTGGAATATCCGATTTAATATTTTCCAGATTGTCAAGCACAACATGGCACCGGGAAATGGTTTTGTAATGTACCTGCCATGGTTTTATGGCCATCGCATTGTCTGTTGTCAAAGAACTTGTGATTGGAGATGTATAATTGGTTCCCGGCCGTGTATAACCGATATCCGTAATATTATCCATCACATGCAGCATATGGGTACTTGATGCATCGAGTGTGGAAAGTTCTTTATAAGCAGCATACAGCCCCATTTTTGCTTCTTCTTCAGATGCCGGAAAAGTTCCTGTTGTCGGTCCATTTAGTGGAAAGCGATCGAGATCACATCCTGTGAATATTATACTAATTAAAACTATTCCTAAAAATATATTTCTATTCATAACAAGCAATTTAAAATTTTAGATCTACACCAAATGAAAATACTTTAACCTGAGGATAATATGCTCCACTTCCCAGTGATACCCCATCAGTTGCGCCAGCATAGTAATTTATCTCAGGATCATAGCCATTCCAGAAATCGGTAATGGTCAACAAATTTTGTGCGTTTACATATACATATAGATTGCTTACTCCCAAACTTTTCAGTAAACTTTTCGGCAAATCATAACCCAGCTGCAGGTTTTTTAATCGCATATATGCCGTGCTCTTCATCCAGAAAGTTGAATTTTGAGTATTATTTGTTGACGTAATAGAAGGTCTCGGAAATGCTGCATCCCGGTTTTCTTCCGTCCAGTAATCGAGTTGCCATGTTTTGATGGCACTTGACATTGCACAAGGAATTACATAGTGGGAGTTCAGATAACCATCAACCTTGCCAACTCCCTGGAAAAAAGCATTCAGTTTTATACCTTTCCATGCCAGGTCGAGGTTTAGTCCATACGTGTAACGTGGAATCGTATTTCCAATAATGGATTTATCTTCTTCGGAGATTTTACCATCGGGGATTGAGTTGTTATTTTCATCGGTTTTACCTGCAACATCTTTATATTTAATATCTCCCTGGTGTATTGTCCCAAATTGTGTAGGCCCCGCATCAATTTCATCTTGCGATTGATATAATCCTTCTGCAATGTAACCGTAAATAGAATTAACAGCATAACCTTCCTGTTGACGTAGTAATGTTCCGGAGGTTTGTCCGCGCATATCTGTAATAACGTTTTTTACATCCGAAAGATTGAGATCTGCGGTCAGTTTAAAATCGCCCCATTGGTTATTGTAAGTAGCACCAAAATCCCATCCGGTATTGCGAACTTTTGCAGCATTCTGAAAAGGTGCATTCAAGCCGGTTAGCTGAGATGTGTATAATTTTAATAAAATTCCATCGGTATCTTTTCTATACCAATCGCCGGTAAAAGTAAAATGGTTGAATAAATTGATATCAATTCCGACCCCGGCAATTTGAGTTTCTTCCCATTTAAGATCAGGATTTGCCATGTCATTTAATGCAACCAATTGATAAATCTGTTCATTCATTGAAATGCTTCCAACAGACAGTTGAGATATATACGGGTAATAGGAGCTACCAATGTTCTGATTTCCAAGCTTACCCCATGATGCCCGTATTTTCATTTGATCTATGAAATCTTTGGTTCTTTCCATAAATGGTTCTTCTGAAATACGCCAACCCGCAGAAAAAGAGGGAAATGTAGCCCATCGATTCTTGCTGCTAAACCGGGAAGAACCATCATATCTTAAATTAGCCTCAAAAAGGTAACGGTCTTTGTAGTCGTAGTTGAACCGGCTAAAGCCAGAAGCCAGAACCCATTGGGCATGAGTACCATTGTTATCTTTTGTTTCGTTATCTGCACCGGCAGCGAGTACCTCGTATGTGTCATATGTATAATCGCGTCTGTAACCCATCAGGTATTTTTCATCATAAGTCTCCCTTGATGTACCAGCCAAAAATTTAAAAGAATGCTCTTTCCAATCTTTAGTTGCAGTGGCGAAAAACTGATAGTTTCCAAGAAAATAACGATTAGCCGTTTCTGTCAGGTCTGTATAGGTATATGCAGAACCAGCTTCGGTGCCATCATCATTGTATGTCATTACACTTTTTGAAAAAGCATGTATGTTTCTTGTTCTGTACCTTGGTGCAATTACACCTGTGAGAGATAACCATTTAGCAGGTTTTGCATCAACAGAAAGATTGCCAATAAACTCGAGGTTGTTCGTTTTTCTATTTCCTCCTTCTTCTATTAAACCAACCGGATTAATTTTAACCCAACCTTCCGACAAACGTCCATTGCGCCTGATTGGGATATTGGTGGGCATACGCCCGAGATAATTCCAAACATCATTTTCAGATGCAATTTGTAATCTGTCGCTATTGCTGACCGATAAGTCAAGCTTTATTGATAATTTGTCATTCGGCTTGATATCCATATTATTACGAAAAGCATAGCGTTTGAATCCTGTATTGTTTATTATACCGTCCTGACTGCTATAGCTAAATGAAGGCGTAACATGTATTTTATCTGTATTTGCCATTAACGAAATAAAATGATTCTGAGTGAACCCTGATCCGCTAAGTATTGCCTTTTGCCAATCAAAGTTGGAAGGATCTGTTGCATATTTTTCCCTAAATTCAGCAATTTCTGTGTCGCTATACAAATTATATCCATTATCATTCATGCTTGCTACGTTAAAAACATTCATAAATGTTTCGCCATCAGTGACCTTTGGAATATCCGTCGCTTCCTGTTTCCCAATGTATCCCCTGTAGTTGACTGAAAATTTTTCTTTGGAGGCTCTTTTTGTTGTGATTAAAATAACTCCATTCGCGGCACGTGAACCATAGATAGCCGCCGATGCCGCGTCTTTCAATACCGAAATTGATTCAATAAGATTAGCATCAACCATGTCTAGCGAACCGGCAATTCCATCGACCAAAACGAGAGGCGAGCCATCGGAACCTCCAAAAGAATTAATCCCGCGAATACGTATCTGGCCTCCATCACCTCCAGGTGAACCAGATTGAGATGTAACGGTCACGCCCGAAGCCATGCCCTGCAATATAGCAGATGTGGATATAACAGGACGTCGTTCCAGCCGCTTAGCTCCAATTGATGATACAGAACCTGAGAGATTTACTTTCTTCTGAGTTCCGAACCCGATTGCTACGACCTCTTCGAGTCCAATAACGTCCTCCTCCAGGACGAAGTCAATTTCCCGTTTGCCGGCAAAACTGATTTCCTGGGTTTTCATCCCCATAAATGAACAAATCAAAATGCTTTTTTCCGGTACATTAACTAAGGTAAATACCCCGTTATTATTGGTGACTGTTCCTGTTGTTGTTCCCTTTAATATAATCGATGCTCCGGGTATCGACATCCCGGATTGATCGGAAACTTTTCCAGTTATTGTCTTCTCTTGTGCGAATACCGTCCGAGTCATCACTCCAGTAAGGACAATAAGAAAGAAGAATACTTTTATCCATTTTCCTAAAGGCGGAAAAATCAGATCTTTTTGTTTCATAAAAAGCATAAATAAAATATTTGTATAAAAATTAGAACTCGTATTTACAATAGGGGAAAAGAATCATAAAAACCAGGATAGTAATTCGTGAAGGAATTCTGTTTTCAGATTAATACAGCTATGAAATATACATTATATTAATGGCTATTTTTTATTAGAAAGGTCGGGTCTCAGGGTTGGTAATCGTGCTCAAAATTGTAACCAGGAACTCCATAAACACAGTATATTAAAAAAAGCAGTATATTAGTTTATACTTTTCGTGAACAAAAGTGATGCTTAATTGTTACAGACCTGTTTCAGAAAAAATACAATATGATTAAACACATTTTTACAAATTTTAGGATACGTGTGGTAATTCTCAGGTCTTAATTTGGTTGATAAACCATAGCATGCGATCCTATTATGAAGGAAAGGCTGTACTGATTGCGGGGGTAGGGCTATTCCCCAAGAATACCCTATTCAGGCCTTAGTAAAGTTTGACTAATTCTTAAAATGTTTATTTATTAGCTCCGTTAAACGCGCTTTAATAATGGGTTTTGATATATAATCATTGCATCCGGCTGTAATCGCCTTATCCTGATCACCTGTTAGTGCAAATGCTGATTGCGCAATAATTACTACATCCGTATTAAATTTTCTGATTAACCGGGTTGCCTCATATCCATCTAAAAGTGGCATTTTAATATCCATCAATATAAGGTCGATGTCGGGATGATCACAACAAGCTTCAACTGCTTCAATTCCGTTTTTAACAATTAAGACTTCTTTGCTGAAATTTCTTACGACCTTGCCAAGAAGTACTGAAGATATTTTATCGTCTTCCGCTATAAGTATTTTTAGTTTTTTAACCGGATACTCCGCTTCATCAACACTCACAGTATTCCTGGACCGTTTTTTTTCGTTTGTTTTAACAGTGTAAGGAATTGTAAAATAAAATTCCGAGCCTTTCCCTTCAGAACTTTTAACCCATATTTCACCGCCCAGCATTTCGACAAATGCTTTCGATATGGTTAAACCCAGTCCGGCTCCTTCGTAATTTCTATTCAGAGATTCACTGCCTTGCCTGAACCTTTCAAAAATGAATTTCCTTTGTTCCTCCAGAATTCCGGGACCGGTATCCTTCACGAAAAATTCAAGAAATTTATCTTTTCTTTCGTACCCAAATTCAATCGATCCTGCAGGTGTAAATTTGATCGCGTTTTTGACAAGGTTCGTCAGAATTGCATAGACTTTTTCCTTGTCTGTTTTTAAAGTGGCCTCTTTTGATGATAACGGTTTTTTGAAAAACAATTGCAACCCTTTTTGTTCGGCCTCGGGTTTGAAGAAGGTATAAAGATAATCGATCTGTTTATTTATATTAGTATCAGTAATATAAACATCCATCTGCCCTGATTCCACTTTTGAGATGCTTATTATGTCGTTGATGATATTGAGCATCCGTGTACCACTTTTCTGGATAATGTGAATGTATTCCTGCTGCTCATCACCCGAGAGATTGGGCTCTTTCAGTAGTTCTGCAAAGCCCATTATACCGTTCATCGGGGTCCGTATTTCATGACTCATATTGGCCAAAAATGACGATTTTAAGCGATCACTTTCTTCGGCCTTTTCTTTCGCTTGTACAAGATCGGCCATCATTCTTTTCTTTTCTGTAATATCTTCTTTTACAGCCAGGAAAAAAGAGATTTCACCCTTGCTGTTTAAAATTGTGGAGATTACGGTGCTTTCCCAATAGGATTCACCGCTTTTCTTTTTATTATGAAACTCACCGTGCCATACATAACCTGACATTATTGTATTCCAGAGTTCTTCATAAAATTTAACCGACTGTTCTCCTGATTGGAAAAGACGCGGATTTTTACCTTTCACCTCTTCGAATTCATAACCAGTTTGTTCCGTAAATTTGGGATTGACATATTGAATATTGCCCTTCTTGTCGGTTATTACAACCGTTATTGGGCTTTGTTCAATTGCCCGACTCAATAATTTTAATTGTTTTTCAGATTCCTTACGTTCGGTAATATCCCTGTTGCAAATACGTCTTCCAAGGTACTTTCCGTTCTCATCAAATATAGGCCTGCAAATGTGGCTAATCCAAACCCTGGCGCCTTCTTTGCTGATAATTCTTGTTTCTAAATCATAAACTTCATTTCTATTTTCTGCTAAAAAAATTTGCTGATTGTGTCGCAAGATTGTGTCATAATCGACTGGATGAACAATCTTCTGGAGTAGCTGAGGATTAGAAATAAACTCTTCAGGATCATAACCAGTAATGTTTTTACATGCCGGCGACATATAAATAATTTGCTGATCTTCACCCATCCAATAAACCCAATCAAACGTTTGATCTGCAACTGTCCGGAACTTCAGTTCACTCTCTTTGAGCGCTTTTTCGGCTTGCTTTCGTTTGGCATCGACAAAACGGTAATCGATTGGTTTTCCGAAATCATCATAGAATATTTCATTGTATTTTGAAGCTGGTAAATATCCGGTTGTTGCAGATTGATACAATTCAGCAAATTTTTCATCCGCAATCTTTAGCGCTTCTTCTTTTGCGAGCATGAGTTCTTCATTGATTAATTGCAGTCTTACCTGGCGTCTTTCAAGATGACAAATGTATTGCAGTAATTCATCTACAGAAAGCGGCAATCCTGTTTTTAAAGGGGTGTTTATGTGCGATTCGTCTATTTTTTGATGAAGCTTACCAGCTTCTGGATTGATCTTTATATTCATAGTTTTGAAATTACTTTTCTTCATATCAATAGTCGCGCATTGAAACTGTAATCAGTTATTTTCTATTCTGACTGAATTAAAAAGACTTAATATTTGAAAAGCATTTTTTGCTTTTGCCAGTGCCAATTCAAAATCTTTTGAATCTGAACAATGGCAAATTTCAATGGCACAGTCGAGAATCCAAACAAATTGTTTTTGCGCATCATCTTCACGAATCGTTTTTCGTTTCAGCGCTTTTTTGTAATAAGTATTCATCGTATATACTGCATTAAGAATGGATGGTTTAAATGTTTCTGTATATGAAGTGCCAAAACCGATACTAACCTCTGTTTTATGCAGATAAAGTTCGTTGACCATGGCCCACTTCTCTGCAATGGCATTACCCATAAAATGAGGTTCTATTTCACCTTTGGGTTTACCGTTTTCGCCGTACACTTTAAACACATAAAGCTTATCGCCTTTTAGAGTCTTGTCATCTGAAGGATCTGTCAGTCTGGCTTTCTTCTCAGTTTGCAATGTGGCAAATAAGCTTTCCTGCGCATCGGTGATGGTAAAAATTAATGAAAGCACAACTAAGCTGATGAATCGTCTCATAAGAAGATTAATTTAATGAAGTCAATTTCAATCCTTCCGGTACTATAACCTGAACTTTAAAATGTATTCCAGCGGTTTGCCTGCACCCACCTGAACATTCAGCACATTTAACTTAACCGAATATTCAGTTCCCTTCACAAAGTTTGATGAAGTAATTGTGATCGTATTTTGTGATAAAGCATCCAAAGTAAAATCATCGAGCGGCGAATTTAAGCGAAACTTAATGCCCGAAGCATCCTTTAATACCATTTTGTATGGAATGCCTGATGTGTTTTCAATTTCAAGAATTGCACTTTTATCATTGATTTGGCGCGCCTTAACGATCAGCGAGTTTTCAACCACAGGTTTTACCCATTCTTCTTTACCAAAAAGCTGGCCTTCCATACAGGCAATTGTACGATGATTAACAAGTGCTTCCTGTATCCCTTTTTCGCTGCGTTCTTTGGCCAGAACAAGCGTCATTGCACGGTATTGCCCTGGGAAAAGCACCATGGGTGCATGAATATCGGAATTTGACATCACTGTGAGGTTTTTATCAAGACACCATTTGAATACAAGGGAATCGTAACGATCGCCGTTCACAACTTCAATCCCTGAAATCAACTTTTTTTGGTCAAGTTCCTCATGTATTGTCTGCCATTCGCTCCGGTTTTCGGGATGTTGAAACCATGGATGGTTCCAGAATACGAAGGCACCCTGTTTTTTGGCTTCAGCCAAAGTTTCGGCAATGTTTTTTCCGTCGCGCGTATCATCTTTATTCACAAAGGTCTCGAAAACATTGGCATCCTTCACAAACAATACATTGAAATGACCAGGCGCCATTCTACGTGTAATTTCAGTTGCTTTTATCAGGATGATCCCAAACTCGTTGGCCGATTTTTCAGCAATCGCATACGAACGCAAGTGATCTTTAGAGGTAAAATCTTCCGATTTTGGCGTGTATTCAATATGTTCAGTCAATGCAATGGCGTCCAATCCTTCCTGATTGGCCTCCAGTACCCTGGTTGTGGGCCACACCATGCCATCTGAAAAGACGGTATGCATATGGAAATCGCATTTAAGCAGTTCGTATCCCGGAATTACCGGAAGTTTGAGACTGTTTTTTTTAATTTGCCCAAACGCTGATAGATTAAGTAGTATCAAAAATAGGAACGCCAATCTTTGGATTGAAAAGAACTTTCTAATATTCATTTGATATTATGTGTTTAATTTCTGATTTTATAATGATTCCCCTGATTTTTCTTATTAATTCTTTTACAGTACTATTAATATCCCGGGTTTTGGTACATTTTTTCAGGGTCCAATTTCCATTCATCAAAAGGTATCGGATAATAAATGTCCTTTGTTCCAAAATTTGCCAGATTGGATTTGCCATAATCGTCCTGATTCTTACCTTTGAAATAAGTAGCAAGTTCATCAGCGGTAAAAAACCGGATAAGGTCATACCATCTATGGTTCTCAAAGGCAAGCTCCGCACGGCGTTCGTGCAATATAGCCAATTTCAAATTTGGGAATTTTGAATGATAGACCGGGTTGAGATTTGAAATGGCATACACAGAAAGACCTGCACGCGTTCGTATCTGATCTAAATACTGAATTGCTTCAGGTTCATTCCCCAGGTACAGGTTTACTTCAGCAAGCATGAGAATAATATCTGCAAAACGCATCAGAATAAAGTCATTACCACCAAAGCCATTTACGCCGGCTCCATTGCTGTTATCGCGATACTTTGTTATAAACCATGCTTTTGCTACTGGATCATTGGCATATTTAACCGAGAAGTCTTTACGGATGTCGTTAGCTTCAAACTCTTTTACAAGATCAGGGTTTACAAATGTTCCCTGGCCGGAAGATATTTTTTGCGAGTTAATCGTTTCACCTTTAGACTGGTTCCTTGTTGCAAGTGAAGAATAGTAGTTAAGATCACCCTGCTTGTAAACTATCTGGAATACTATTTCCGGGCATGTATTTTTCTTATCAACATTAAACACATCGGAATATGGTATCGCTGAAAGGGTTGTAAAGGTACGCATGTTGTAGGCGTCAGTAAGGTATTTTTTAGCGTTTTGGAAGTTTTGCGGCTTGTTCTCTGCAAGTGTAGCTCCCATTGTTAAATAGACCTGACCCAGCAATCCGTTGATTGCTGCTTTACATGTTCGCCCTTTCCCTCCTGTGGGCTGAATGTTGGGAATATTTGAGTTAAGAGCTGCCTGTAAATCCAAAACAATTTGTGCGTATACCAACTCTTTCTTCACCCGAAAGGTATTGGCAAGTATGTCGTTATAGTTAGTAAGATAAACAGTAACCATTGGCACATCACCCCATTTACGTACCAGATGGAAATAAACCAAAGCACGAACAAACAAAGCCTCCGACTTGTATATTGCCCGTTGGTCTTCGTTTGAAAATGTAACATTATCAATACCTGAAAGGACAAAGTTAGTTCTCGCAACGGCACTGTACAGCGATGTCCAATGTGTTTTAATGTAAGTATTACTGGGAAGAAGGGAAAAGTCAGTAAATTGGAAAGGCTCCCCCGCATTAGATTGGTTGTCATTCCTGCCAGCGTTGTCTGAGCGTTCTTCAGAATAAAGGTCGCTTCCTTCTCCCAGGCAACTGTTACTCCGGATGGCCTGATAGATACTGTTTACCGATTTATCCACATCTATTTCGGAAGTAAAATAGCCCTCCGAAGGAATCGCGTTAGGATTTTGTTCATTTAAAAAGTCACTACACGAGGTGATAATCAGCAGTAGTATTGACAGTGATATTATTACTTTAGTTTTCATGAAACGTTATTGTTAAAATGTGACTTTAATACCAATATTATAAGCTTTCATTAATGGATATTTCCCATAATCTACACCAGGAGTAAGATTAGATCCATTGTTATAATCAACTTCGGGGTTGTATCCACGGTATTTTTGAAATGTAAATGGATTGTCTAAGGCAGCATAAAAGCGAATGTTTGATACCGAATTGTTAGTAAACCGGGCGATATTTTGCAGGGTGTAACCGATTGTAATATTAGTACACCTAAGGAATGAACCGTCTTCGAGGTAGAAGGAGGAGAGACGTGTACTGTTACTTTGTGTACCTCCACGTGAAGCACGATATATTTCTCCATTACCTGGGTTTTCAGGTGTGCGGTAACGTTCGTTAACAGCCTGATATTGGTTACCGGATCCTTCCATATTGAAAAGGTAATAACACTGACCATCAAGAATATCATTACCGTAGCTACCGTTAAAAGATGCAGCTAAATCAAAGTTTTTGTATCGTCCTGAAAGGTTGAAACCAAAGATGAAATCAGGATTGGGATTTCCAATTATTGTTTTATCATTATCATCAACCACTCCATCACCATTCACATCATCAAAATAAAGATCGCCTAACTGAAATTTTGTAGTTTGCGACAGCGAACGGGCAGGTCCTTTCAAAACATATCCTGCAGGAAATTTTTTGGTGGAAGAATTGTAGTATTGATCATCATCTGTCAAATTGATCATATCTTGTTCATTGATCATTCCCTTTACGTTAAAACCATAGAACATGCCGATGGGTTGACCTTCTTGGGTAATATGGGTTTTGTATGATCGTTCAGCTCCATTTGTCAGGATGGTTGATGCCCCGCCAAGGTTGATTACTTTATTCCGGTTGACTGCAATATTCCCGCTTATTTTTAAATCCCAGTCTTTCTTTTTAAACAGATTGGCATCGATTTGAACATCGAAACCCCGATTGTTTATTCTTGAATCAGGAAGATTGGTCAACATGCTTGTAGAGCCCGACACAGCGGTGATCGATTTTTCAAAAAGAAGGTCGAAGGTATTACTGTCGTAGTAGTTGGCGATAACCGATACTTTTCCGTTAAGAATTGTAAGGTCAAACCCTGCATTTGATTGTGATGTTGACTCCCATCCTAAATTAATATCTCTAAATGCACCCGGATACATGGCAGTGACAACATTGTTGCCGATAACGACGCCGCCTTTTCCCATAACCTGCTGAAAATTATAGGTTCCAATGCTGTTATTTCCACTCAAACCCCAACTTGCACGAAGCTTTAGAGAAGAGTTATCACCAAACCATTTTTTATAGAGCCCTTCTTTCGATACTGTCCAGCCACCTGAAATTGATGGAAAGTATCCCCATCTGTTTGTAGGGCCGAACAATGAGCATCCGTCACCGCGAAAAGTTGCTGTCAGGTGATATTTATCCATATAGGTTGTATTCAACCGTCCGAATGCAGAAACTATTGAATAGGCTGTTTTCCCGGTGCCACCATTGCGTGAGAAATTACTTGGGTCAGCACCTCCACCTACCACATCCGGTATTTTGTCGTCGGTGAAACCATTTGCATTAACATCCAATATATCTCTGGCATTACTTTGGGATGACGCTCCTCCAACACCACTCAAACTTAAATTTCCTACTTTCTGGTTGAAGTTTAAAGTAAACTCAGATAAATAATCTTCTTCCAACAACATGCGTGAGCGCGCATTGGCTGCTGCAATCGATTCTGAAGAGTATGGAGGCCTGGTTCCGTTGGTAATACTTGTAGGCAAATAGGATTCATATTTGTCGGAGTATTTGTAGGTACCTAAACTAAGCTTAGCACTCAGACTGTTTAAAATCTTGTACTGACCGAATACGTTATAGGTAGATCGGGTGGTTTTTCGGGTAGCTTTTGTTTCTAATGCATAAGCAACCGGATTTTCGATTCCACTCTGAAAGGCATATTGTGAAGAGTAAGAAGACATTTCATATTTAGAAGGTGTTCCGTCTTCGTTGTACGCTTTGAAAATTGGCAGATACACAAGTGCTGCCATGGCTGGACTTGCATTAAAACGACCTTCACTCATTTCGTTATTATTGGTTTGAGTAAAGGATATGTTGCTCCCTACAGTTAATTTACTATTCACATCTATGTCTAAGTTGGAGCGAAAATTGATTCGTTTCTGATCGGTTGCCAGCATGATGCCTTCCTGATCCTGGTATCCTCCCGATAAATTGTAGCGAATTCCATTTTTCCCGCCTACAATCGAAATATTATGCCGATGGTTTTGCGCATTGCGATAAAGCTCTTCCTGCCAATCAGTATCGTATCCGGTCGATTTAATTTGACCTGTTTGGAAATCATACAGGAAATCAGGTATTTTAGCACCGCTTGAACTGATACCCAACCGTGCGGTGCGTTGGTCGTTGTTATCTTTAAAATAGTCGTCCGTCCAATTTGCCTGGCTCACCTTACCACGGTTAATCAACTCATCCTTATAGTCTTTATTGTGTGCATCCACAAAAAGTTCGGTAAATTCTGCTGCATTTAACATGTCAACTTTTCTTGAAAGTTGATCGATGCCAAATTGGTAATTATAGGAGATCTGCATTTTACCTTCTTTTCCCCGCTTGGTAGTTATTATGATTACACCACCGGATGCCCTGGATCCATAGATTGCTGCCGATGCAGCATCTTTTAAAATCTCAATAGATTCAATATCATCCGGGTTTAGAAACAAATCTTCGTTTGAAGGATAACCGTCAATTACATAAAGAGGATCAGAGCTTGCATTAACGGAAGAGGTACCTCTTACACGGATTTTAGTGCCTTTATAGGGTGCGCCGCTCACCTGCGATATTTGAACACCTGCCACTTTTCCTACCAAACTTTGCCCTAAAGTAGGCGTCGTTAGGTTAAGTTCTGCGGATTTAATACTGGCTACAGAACCGGTAATATCGCTCTTCCGCATTACCTGATAGCCAACTACCATTACTTCGCCGAGTGCCTGCGAATTTTCTTTCATGCGAATGTGAAGTGAAGCTTCACCCTGGTAAATAACCTCTTCCTTTTGAAACCCAATGTATGAAATGACAATTGGATTTTTTTTGTTGTTCAATTCAATTTTAAAGTTACCATTGGCATCGGTTACAACGCCATTGGAAGTTCCTTTTTCTATCACTGTGGCCCCAATCACTGGAGTACCTGACTCTTCAACAATTACTCCTGCAACTTTTGCTTTTTCCTGCGAAATTGCTGTGAATACGTTCACTGTAATGAAGCAAATTGCAAAAAATAGTACTTTAAGTAGTTGACTTCTACAACCCGATTTTATATTTTTCTGGTTCATCATTGTAATATTAAAATTCTGTTTATCTGTTAAAAGTGTATTCAAGAATCAGCTTTTCTTCATAATTAGTCCAGGCATTGTTCAATCTAAAAGATATTTTCACAGGTTGTGAATTGTCGGTCTTAACACCAACGTTTACACAACATTCGGAATTTGATGGCAGAACAACAGGATGTGCAATGAAGTACTCATCAGTACTAATCGGCTCCATAACAAAACGTTGAGACGAAACATTCTCAAAAAAGAATGTCAGTTGATTTCCTTTGAAAGTGTATTTTACCAATGGGATGCATGCCTTTACAAAAGGCTCCAATAATTCTTTGCGTCCTATGATATTATCGCGCCACCAAAGCAGTGTTCTGTGTGCATCCAATGCTTCATGTACAGACTCCGGAGTGCGTTCTTTTGCCATTATAAGGGTCATAGCACGGTGGTTAATATCATGTTGCGACTTTGCAAGTGGCATGGATGAATGTACATCGCTATTTGCGATAAGTGTTAAATTGCGCTCAATAGCCCAATTATAGGCCTCTCTGCAGAAGCGGTCACCATTCACCACTTCAATGCCGTCTATTTTTCTCTCCTTGATCAGTTGATCGACTTCTTTAGGCATAACAACTTTGTCGTCGGCCAGTTGATGAAATGGATGGTTGTAAAATACAAACCCCCCCTGTTCTTTTGCAATCTTAACTGCCACATCATAACCGGCAGCCTCGTTAGGTTTTTGATTATTAGTAGGATTGAACAGTGGGGCAGCGTCTTTAATAAAAATGGCATTGGTGTGTCCGGGAGGTACTACTCTTGTAATTTCACTACCTTTGATAAGGAGAATGTTATATCGTTCTGCTGCCGTTTTTGCAATTTCATATGAACGATTTAAGTCAGCTGATGTCGTTACATCCCCCTTGTTACGCTGTATTTCCAAATGGTCTGTGATGGAAACAACGTCTATGTCTTCGTTGTAGGCCTCAGAAATTCGCTCAGTTGGCCAAACGGAACCATCCGAAAATACCGTGTGAGTGTGAAAATCTCCTTTAAGTGCCATGTAATCATTGACTTTTGGGAAAGTGACTTTCGTTCGCAAGGGGTGCTGCGCAAAGATGATCGATGTCGATAGAAGAAAAATAGTCGTGAAAAATAGTTTTTTCATTGTCTTGCTTTTTCAAATTTCTTTTGGGTTAAAATCTCCATCATAAATGACTTGAATAATTTCCATTTGAATTATAAATTGATTTATTTCTGCCACCAAAGCTTGTTGTAGAAAGTATCGCCTCCTATGCTTGCGACGGCTTCCTGATAGTTTTTCAGGTTCGTACGCTGAACTGTTTCGGGATATTTGAAACGGTTGGGCATTTTGTTGCCAACCGGAACACCGTCGCCCAAAGGCAAAACCGGGTAACCGGTGCGCATTAACTCAAACCATTGCTGATAATCGCAGAAAAAGAGCGCGTAATACTTTTGCAGCATGATACGCTCAAGCGTATTGTTATAAGCCGTTGCCGGAACAATGAAATAATTTGCAGGTACAACTGCTCCCCATTGTTCAATGGCCGCCTTTACTCCTGCCAAGTATGAATCATTTGCTGTCTTTCCGGCCGTATTCCAGCCATAAAATGCTGCTTCGGCTCTGATAAATTCAATTTCGGCATAGGGTAAAATCACCACTTTTAGCGGAGCTTTTGCAAGGTTCTGATTCATATTTGACGGAGCTACAGGTACCGTAGGCGCTACATTGTAACCACTGGGCCATCCAATAAAGACATTGTTCACTTTGGTACAAAAGATATCCCTTCTGGGGTCGTTCCATGTATTCAGATTATCAATAAAAAAGCTTGCGACTCCACGGTAGGAGGTGAAATCCTGCGGACGTGTCATAGGCGCTTCCTG
>Ga0209511_1002060_pt1 | contig 16975 bp, 10 predicted proteins | sample SSSSmetaG_FD_184141 | JGI IMG/M metagenome (GOLD analysis project Ga0209511, IMG submission 184141) | Glacier valley bacterial and archeal communities from Borup Fiord, Nunavut, Canada, to study Microbial Dark Matter (Phase II) - ​SSSS... | ecosystem: Environmental > Aquatic > Freshwater > Ice >...
ACAAAATGGGAAACACACTACCGAGCCAGTCCATTAAAAATGTATTATGCTGTGACCTAAGAATCAATGGATATAAAATAAAAAGGAGCAAGATTTTCATCTCACTCCTCTCTATTTATTTTCTTATAAACAAATTTTAAATTTGCAAATTGTCTTACTCTTCTTCATCAAATGTCATCGCTTCTTTTGTAGTCATCAAAGTTTCGTATTCTTCTTTACTTCCTACAATCATATTTTCAAACTCACGCAAACCTGTACCTGCAGGAATGTGGTGACCTGTGATTACATTTTCTTTTAATCCAAGCATAGGGTCTGTTTTACCCTGTATGGCTGCAGATGAAAGTACTTTTGTAGTCTCCTGGAAAGATGCTGCTGATATCCAACTTTGTGTACCTAACGATGCTTTGGTAATACCTAATAACAACGGTGAAGATGTCGCCGGCTTTGCATCACGGAATTCAATCAGTTTTTTATCTGCTCTTCTTAAAATAGAATTTTCTTCTCTTACATCACGAAGAGTAACAATTTGACCTGTTTTAAACTTGGTGCTATCACCGTGTTCAATAACAACTTTTTTATCAAAAATGTTATCATTCTCTGTGTTGAACTCTTGTTTATCTTCAGTATCACCTTCCAAGAATATGGTATCACCTGCATCTTCAATGGTTACTTTTCTCATCATTTGGCGTACAATTACTTCCACGTGCTTATCGTTGATACGCACTCCTTGTAATCTGTAAACTTCCTGAATTTCATTTACCACATATTCCTGAACTGCAAATGGACCTCTGATGGCAAGTATATCTGCCGGAGCGGTTTGACCATCAGATAATGGAGAACCTGCTTTTACAAAATCACCATCCTGTACAAGAATCTGTCGACTCAATGGAACCAAATATTTACGTACAACACCATCTTTTGCTTCAACAATTATCTCTCTGTTACCACGCTTAATAGCTCCGAATGCAACTACACCATCAATTTCACAAACTACGGCGGGGTTACTTGGATTACGTGCCTCAAACAATTCAGTTACACGAGGCAAACCACCGGTAATATCTTTCAACTTGCTTAACACACGAGGAATTTTTACCAATACCTGACCGCTTCTAACCTGATCGCCTTCTTCAATAACAATGTGAGACCCTACCGGTAAGTTGTATCCTTTCTTCTCTTTACCTTCTACAATAATAGATGGTAATTTGGTTTTATCCTTTGTATCAATAACCACTTTCTCTCTGTGACCTGTTTGCTCATCAGCTTCATCACGGTAAGTTATACCTTCCAATAAAGCATCAAATTTAATGGTACCACTTACTTCCGCAACAATTACGTTGTTAAATGGATCCCAAGTACAAATCCGATCTCCTTTAGCTACTTTCTGTCCGTCTTTTACTTTCAATACAGATCCGTAAGGAACGTGCATGCTGTTTAATAAGCGATCAGATTTTACATCAATATTTCTTACTTCACCTGTACGACCAATTACTACAACTTGTTTTTTACCTTCAGCATCTTCTGTTGATACTGTTCGCAATCCATCAAATTGTAAAGTACCGTCAAACTTTGCATACAAGCTACTTTCAACCGAAGTAGAACCCGCAACACCACCCACGTGGAAAGTACGTAATGTAAGCTGAGTACCCGGCTCACCAATTGATTGTGCTGCAATGATACCTACTGCATCTCCACGCTGTGCAATTGAACCTGATGCAAGGTTTTTACCATAACATTTTACGCACACACCACGTTTGCTTTCGCAAGTAAGTACTGAACGTATTTCAACAGTATCTATACCACTTTCGTCAATTAATTTTGCAGTATCAGTACTTATTTCTTGACCTGCGGAGGCTAAAATTTCTTCTGTTACAGGGTGTAAAACATCGTGCAAACTCATACGACCTTCAATTCTATCACTCAATGGTTCAATAATATCTTCGTTGTCTTTTAACGCTGAAGTTGCAATACCTCTAAGAGTTCCGCAATCTTCCTCATTGATTACAACGTCCTGAGCAACATCCACTAATCTTCTTGTCAAATAACCTGCATCAGCTGTTTTCAATGCTGTATCAGCCAAACCTTTACGGGCACCATGGGTAGAAATAAAATATTCCAATACACTTAGGCCATCTTTAAAGTTTGCAAGAATTGGGTTCTCAATAATTTCACTTCCAGATGAACCGGATTTACGTGGCTTAGCCATCAAACCCCTCATACCTGCAAGCTGCTTAATTTGTTGTTTAGATCCACGAGCACCTGAATCAAGCATCATGTAAACAGAGTTAAACCCTTGTTTATCCTGTGCAAGATCACGAATCAATGTCTCTGTTACTTTCGTATCTACACGGCTCCAAATATCAATGATCTGATTGTAACGCTCATTGTTTGTAATTAAACCCATGTTGTAACTGTCCATTACCTCTGCAATTTCCACCTGTGCATTAGCAACCAATTCTTCTTTAATTGCAGGAATAATTAAATCATTGATGTTGAACGATAATCCACCACGGAATGCCATACGGTATCCAAGTGTTTTAATGTCATCCAAAAATCTTGCAGTGATTGGTACAGATGTCCATTTAATAATGTCACCGATAATTTCACGCAAATTCTTTTTTGTAAGAAGAGCATTTACAAATCCTACTTCTTTAGGTACAAACTGATTAAAGATTACTCTACCAACAGTTGTTTCAATTAGTTTGAAAGTTAAAGAACCATTGCTGTTGCGGAAGTTAGCTCTTACCCTAATATTTGCATGTAGATCAATTTTCAATTCATTATAAGCAATAATTACTTCTTCGGCAGAATAAAATGCTTTTCCTTCACCTTTTACGATATCGTCTCCAATTGATTTCTTTCCTTTTGAAATATAATACAATCCAAGAACCATATCCTGAGAGGGAAGTGTAATCGGAGTACCGTTTTGCGGGTTAAGGATATTGTGAGAAGAAAGCAATAATAATTGCGCTTCCAAAATGGAAGCATTGCTTAAAGGTACGTGAACCGCCATCTGATCACCATCAAAATCCGCATTAAAAGCCGCAGTAACCAAGGGATGCAACTGTATTGCTTTTCCTTCAATTAATTTTGGTTGGAAAGCCTGTATAGACAATCTGTGAAGAGTTGGGGCTCTGTTCAACATTACCGGATGACCCTTTAAAATATTCTCTAAAATATCCCAAATGATTGCTTCTTTTTTATCTACTAATTTACGGGCAGATTTTACTGTTTTCACAATACCTCTTTCAATCAGTTTACGAATAATAAACGGCTTAAACAGTTCTGCCGCCATATCTTTTGGCAAACCACACTCATGCATTTTTAATTCTGGCCCTACAACAATTACAGAACGACCGCTGTAATCCACACGCTTTCCTAACAAATTCTGACGGAAACGTCCTTGCTTACCTTTTAATACATCGCTCAAAGATTTTAACGCACGTCCACCTTCTGCCTTAACCGCATTTGATTTACGAGAGTTGTCAAAAAGAGAGTCTATAGCTTCCTGTAACATTCTTTTTTCATTCCTAAGAATTACTTCAGGAGCCTTAATTTCCAACAAACGCTTTAAACGGTTGTTACGAATAATTACACGACGATAAAGATCATTTAAATCAGAAGATGCAAAACGACCACCATCCAATGGAACTAATGGACGAAGTTCGGGTGGTATAACCGGAATATATTGCATTACCATCCATTCAGGACGATTTAATATTCTTGTATTTGCGTCACGAAAGCTTTCTACCACACTTAAACGCTTTAATGCGTCTGCCTTACGTTGTTGAGATGTTTCATTGGCTGCTGAGTTACGAAGATCAAAACTTAACTGATCAAGGTCTAAGCGCTGAAGCATTGCATGAACGGCTTCTGCACCCATTTTTGCAACAAATTTTTCAGGATCTTCATCCGGAAGCATTTGGTTTTCTTTTGGAAGAGTATCTAAAATATCCAAATATTCTTCTTCTGTTAAAAGATCACCATAATTCTGTCCTTTGTCTGCACGTATACCGGAATTGATTACTACAAAACGCTCATAATAAACGATGGTCTCTAATTTCTTAGAACTCATTCCAAGTAAATAACCAATTTTGTTTGGTAATGATTTAAAGTACCAGATATGTACAACTGGTACTACCAGTTTAATGTGACCCATTCTTTCACGGCGAACCTTTTTCTCGGTTACTTCCACACCACAACGATCACAAACAATTCCTTTATATCGAATACGCTTGTACTTTCCACAAGCACATTCATAATCTTTTACAGGCCCGAATATTCTTTCGCAAAACAAACCATCTCTTTCAGGTTTGTAAGTACGGTAGTTAATAGTTTCAGGCTTTAAAACTTCTCCGTAGCTTCTTTCAAGAATGCTGTCGGGCGAAGCCAAACCAATCGTAATTTGAGAAAAACTTGCTCTCGGACGATTTTCTTTTTTGAATGCCATATTTTAATTAATGATTTGTAATTAATAATTTTTAAGTCTGGAATTTAAAAAATGAGCATTTGAAATTTATTCCTAAACATCAAATGCTCGAAAATTATATTTTACTCAAACTTCAAATCCAACCCTAATCCTCTTAATTCATGTACCAATACATTGAATGATTCAGGAATACCGCCTCTAGGAATGTTATCACCTTTCACGATTGCTTCATAAGTTTTTGCTCTTCCTATGATATCATCAGATTTAATAGTTAATAATTCCTGTAAGATATTGGATGCACCATAGGCCTCAAGCGCCCAACACTCCATCTCTCCAAAACGCTGACCACCAAATTGTGCTTTACCGCCCAATGGCTGTTGTGTAATAAGAGAGTATGGCCCGATTGAACGTGCGTGCATTTTATCATCTACCATGTGATGGAGTTTGATGATATAAATAATACCCACCGTTGCTTTCTGATCAAAACGATCTCCTGTTTCTCCATCATACAAATAAGTATGACCAAATTTAGGAAGACCCGCCTTCTCAATGTTCTCAGCAATTTCATCTACAGAAGCACCATCAAAAATCGGTGTTGCAAAACGCACTCCTAATTTTTCACCTGCCCAGCCCAATGCTGTTTCATATATCTGTCCAAGGTTCATACGACTTGGTACACCCAATGGATTCAATACAATATCTACCGGTGTTCCATCTTCAAGGAACGGCATATCTTCCTGACGAACGATTTTTGCTACGATACCTTTGTTACCGTGACGACCAGCCATCTTATCTCCTACTTTTAGCTTACGCTTAATAGCCATATAAACTTTAGCCAGTTTCAAAACACCTGCAGGTAATTCATCGCCAATTGAGATGTTGAATTTCTCTCTTTTGTAACGACCCAATTCTTCGTTGAATTTAATGTTGTAGTTGTGAAGCAACGTGTTGATTAAATCATTCGTTTTTTCATCACTACTCCATCCAAGTGGGTTTACGTTTACATAATCAATACCGGCAAGATTCTTAACGGTAAACTTAACTCCTTTACTAATTAATACTTCACCAAAATTGTTTGTAATACCCTGACTTGTTTTCTCCAACAACATTGTTTGCAGTTTTTCCTGCAACATCTGCATTAGTTTTTCTTCATTAGCCTCGTGGTTTTTCTCAATTTTGTCTATCTGAGCTTTCTCACGAACCTTTGCATTTTTATCTTTCTTAGCACGTTGAAATAAACGTTTGTCTATTACAACACCTTCTGTACCACTTGGTGCTTTTAGAGATGCATCTTTTGCATCACCGGCTTTATCACCAAAAATTGCACGAAGTAATTTCTCTTCCGGTGTAGGATCACTTTCACCTTTTGGTGTTATTTTTCCTATAATGATATCACCTTCTTTAATAGTTGCACCAATTCGGATTATACCATTCTGATCAAGATCTTTCGTAGCTTCTTCTGATACGTTTGGAATATCCGGGGTTAATTCCTCTTCTCCCAATTTAGTATCTCTCACTTCTGTTTCAAACTCACTGATATGAATAGAAGTAAACAAATCATCTTTTACCACTTTCTCAGAAATTACAATCGCATCTTCAAAGTTGTAACCTTTCCATGGCATAAATGCCACTTTCATGTTACGACCCAGGGCAAGTTCTCCACCTAAAGTTGCATAACCTTCAGTAAGGAAATCACCTTCAGAAACTTTTTGACCCTTAATAACAGCAGGGCGTAAATTGATAGTTGTCTCTTGGTTAGTACGTACAAATTTTGTCAACTTATATATCGTAAGCGCATCTTCAAAACTTACTAACTGCGCTATTTCACTACGCTTGTAACGAACGTGAATTTCATTTGCATCTACATATTCTACTACACCATCGCCATCTGCATGTACCTGAATACGTGCATCACGAGCAGCTTTTCCTTCTAAACCTGTACCTACAATCGGCACCTCAGGTCTAATTAATGGAACCGCCTGGCGTTGCATGTTTGAACCCATCAATGCACGGTTGGCATCATCATGCTCAAGGAAAGGAATTAATGAAGCGCTTAAACCAACAATCTGGTTTGGTGCCACATCCATCCACTCAACTTCTCCTTTATCAAGAATTGGAAAATCGCCTGTCTGACGGGATTTAATCCTGTCATCTACAAAATTTCCTTTTTCATCTATATCAACGTTTGCCTGGGCAATTTTTGCCGTATCTTCTTCTTCCGCACTTAAAAAAGTTACTTTTTTCATATCCACTTTACCGGCAGTTACTTTACGGTAAGGTGTTTCAATAAAGCCCATTTCATTGATTTTTGCATGCACACAAAGTGTAGATATCAAACCAATGTTTGGACCTTCCGGTGTTTCAATAGTACACAAACGACCGTAGTGAGAATAATGCACATCACGTACTTCAAAACCTGCACGCTCTCTGCTTAAACCCCCCGGCCCAAGTGCAGAGATACGACGCTTATGCGTTATCTCACTTAATGGGTTTGTTTGATCTAAGAACTGACTTAACTGAGAAGTACCAAAGAAAGAGTTGATAACAGAAGACAATGTTCTTGCATTAATCAAATCCACCGGGGTAAATACTTCATTGTCTCTAACGTTCATACGCTCACGTATTGTACGAGCCATACGGGCAAGACCAACACCAAACTGAGCATACAATTGTTCACCAACTGTACGTACACGACGGTTGCTTAGGTGATCAATATCATCTACTTCACTCTTACCGTTTGTAAGTTGTACAAGAGTTTTAATGATGGCAATGATATCATCTTTTGTAAGAACCTTTTTTGTAATTGGAAAATCAAGACCTAAGCGGCGATTGATTTTATAACGGCCAACTTCTCCAAGATCGTAACGCTTGTCACTGAAAAATAATTTATCAATAATACCACGTGCTGTTTCATCATCCGGCGCATCAGCACCACGAAGTTGCTTGTATATATGTTGAACAGCTTCCAACTCAGAGTTAGAAGTATCTTTATTTAATGTGTTGTAGATAATTGAATAATCACCACTTACTTCTTCTTTTTGTATAAAGACGCTTTTCACCTCTACAGAAAGAATGGTAGCGATATTGCTTTCATCCAAAACGGTATCTCTTTCAAGAATAATTTCGTTTCTTTCAATAGACACAACTTCTCCTGTATCTTCATCAACAAAATCTTCCACCCATGTACGTAGTACACGAGCTGCAAGGCGTTTGCCTATTTGTTTTTCAAGATTTTTCTTATCGGCTTTAACTTCATCAGCCATACCGAAAAGTTCCAAAATGTCTTTATCAGTTTCAAATCCGATAGAACGTAATAATGTAGTAACAGGGAATTTTTTCTTACGATCAATGTAAGCAAACATTACATTATTAATGTCTGTAGCAAACTCCATCCATGCGCCTTTAAAAGGAATTACACGGGCAGAGAATATTTTTGTACCATTCGGGTGAATAGACTGACCGAAAAATACACCTGGTGAGCGGTGAAGCTGGCTTACAACTACACGTTCTGCACCATTAATTACGAAAGTACCACGGGGTGTCATGTAAGGAATATTTCCTAAAAACACATCCTGTACAATTGTTTGAAAATCCACATGCTCTTCATCATTACAGCTAAGGCGAAGCTTGGCTTTTAATGGAACAGCATAAGTAAGACCTCTTTCAATACACTCATCTATCGAATAGCGTGGTGGATCTACGAAGTAATCTAAAAACTCCAATACGAAAATGTTTCGGGTATCGCTTATAGGAAAATTTTCTTTGAACACACGAAACAATCCTTCTACGTTACGCTTATCAGGCGTGGTTTCCAATTGAAAAAAGTCCTTAAACGACTGAATCTGGATTCCGAGCAAATCAGGCTGTTCCGCTATGAGTTCAACTTTTCCGAAGTTGATACGCTTAGCAGCATTTGTTTTTGTTGCAGACATATATTAATTAAAACGTTTAGTGAAGATCCTTGCGGTTAAAATAGAGCTTGCGCTACTATATCATTTTAAGGACCGCAAAGGTAGGAAATAAAATCAAATAAAATATTATAAAAAATGATTTTGGCAGGAAGTTTGAGAAAGAATGCTCTTTTTAAAATTAATGCCTGATGTAGGAAACATTAATGTGTTTTGAAACTACAAACTAACTACTAAAAAGATCTAAAATAAGAAAAGCCATCAATCAGGTTGATAGCTTTTCCTTTTGTCTTATAAAAACTAAATATTACTTAAGTCTTCTTTTGAATTTGCCTCTCGGCTAGCTTGTGCTTTTAAAGCATCTTCTTTTATATCCAATGTTTTTTCGTGAACATCATTTTTTATTTCATCTACTTTAATAGATGCCGCATCTGCAGTATTTTCAAGTTCATCCTTTGCATTTTCTACGGTATCATGTGAATTGCCCCGAAGATCATCATATTTATCTTCTGCTTTTCCCTTCAATTCTTCTGCTTTATCTTTTGTGGCTTCCCACACATCTTCAGCTTTGTCTTTTGCCTTGTCCCAAAGATCTTCTGTTTTTTCTGTAGCATTGCCCAAAATATCTCCTGCTTTGTTGGCAAGTTCAGCTGCCTTGTTTTTTAATTTATCAAGAAATCCTTCTTCTTGATTGATAGTTTCATCGCTCATGGTTTTTGTTTTTATTTTTAAAAAAGAAATTACTTATTTTTTTTCATCGACTAAGTCATTTACCAAATTTTTGAACGGTTCTCAGGCTTAATATACATTTGGTCAGATTCTTTAATATTAAAAGCAGCATAAAATGGATCAAAATTAGATGCAGGCCCATTAACACGAAACATTTCAGGAGAGTGTGGGTCTGTATTCATCCGAGTTAGCATATTTTCATCCCTGTCCTTTAACCGCCAAATCTGTGCAAAGCTCAAAAAAAATCTTTGATCAGGCGTAAAGCCATCAATTTTATCATTTCCCATCCCTTGTTTTGTCATTTTAAAAGCATCGTAGGCTATTGCCAAACCGCCAATATCAGCTAAGTTTTCTCCCAAAGTAAGTGCACCATTTACATGCATTGTACCAAACATTGTATAAGTATTATACTGTTGTATAACGGCTCCGGTTTTAGCTTTAAATTTTGACAAATCCTCTTTGCTGAACCAATTATTCATATTTCCTTTTTCATCGTACTGACTTCCCTGGTCATCAAAACCATGTGTCATTTCATGTCCTATTACCATACCTATACCGCCATAGTTAATAGCATCATCGGCATTAGGATCAAAGAAAGGAAATTGTAAAATACCGGCAGGGAAAACAATTTCATTATTTGTAGGATTGTAGTAGGCATTTACGGTGGGCGGTGTCATACCCCATTCAGTTCGGTCCACATTTTTTCCTATTTTTCCGACTTTCTCTTTTAAAAAATGTTTTTTTATGGCAAGGGCGTCTCCAAAAAAATCATTTTTATCAATGACAACATCATCATATTTTTTCCATTTGGATGTATATCCTATTTTTTTTAGAAATGAATTGAGTTTTTTAGTAGCCCGCTGCTTTGTACTGTCGCTCATCCATTCATTTTTTTGAATACGTGCAGAAAAAGATTTTTGCAGGTTATTTACCAACTCGTCCATTCTTTTTTTTGAGTCTTCGGAAAAATATTTTTTTACATACAATTGTCCCGCAAGTTCTCCAAGACCTTCGTCAACCCTACTTATCATTTTTTTCCAACGTTCCTGTTCTGTTTTTTGACCGTTGAAGACTTTTGCAAAACTAAAATTTGCATCCCTAAAATCTTTATTCAATGTGGTTGCATTAGCAGAGATATATGAAAATTTTATTTTGCTCTTCCATTCATCAATCGGCTGGGAGACAAGTAATTCGTTGAGAGCGCTATAATATTCGGGCTGCTGTATGTTGATACTATCGGGAGTTACTTTTAATTCTGAAAAAAAAACAGCCCAGTTAATATTGGGCTCTTTTTTTTGTAACTCTGCCACACTCATTTTATTATAATTTTTTTGGGGATCTCTGGTTTCAACCGGTGAGCGGTGAGATATAGCAATGGATGTTTCCAATTTAAGGATGTCATCAGCATTTTTAGCAGCAGTTGCGTTATCAGTGCCACTGAGGATAAACATTTTTTTTGCGTACTGCAGCAATGCATTTCTTGCAGCAATGCTTGCACTGTCATTACGGGTATAATAACTTTTTTCGGGAAGAGAAAGTCCTGCCTGAGAAAATATAGGAATGTACTTTGAACTGTTTTTTTCATCTGCATCAACACTGAACGCAAGCAACGGATGACTGTTCCCTTCTGCATTTAACTTTGCAAGAAGATTTATAAGATCTTTATAATTTTTTACAGAATCAATTCTGGAAATAACGGGTTTTAGGGGCTCGGCTCCTTTTTTTTCTATAATAACTGTATCCATTCCTGCAGTATAATAATCTCCTGTTTTTTGTTCCAGGCTACCTATTGGACTGTTACTTTTTGCGGCATTTTCTATTAAGGCTTTTAGATTTTTTTGATTGTCCTCAAATAAAGTATAAAGACTTCCCCATCCGCTTTGGTCGTCAGGAATAGCAACATTTTTTAACCAGGAGCCATTTGCATAAGTAAAAAAATTATCTCCAGGTTTAATTACAGTATCCATTCCTGTTTTATCAAAAAAAGATGTACGAACTTTTAGCTTTGAATCGGTTGTAATAGTTTTATCTCCTGTATTACATGATGTAAACACAAAAGAATACATCAACATTAAAGGCAAAATAAATTTCATCATAATTAATTTCAGTATTTGAAACTAATTATAATATTTATGATTAAAAACAATTGAAAAAATTTATTACACATATGGTAAATTAAAACGCCCCGGAAAATCCAGGGCGTTTTAAAAAGTTTGAGAAATGAATTATGCTATTTCAACATCAGCACCTGCATCAGTTAATTTAGTTTTAAGTTCTTCTGCTGTTGCTTTATCAACACCTTCTTTGATTGCTTTTGGAGCACCATCAACTAAGTCTTTAGCTTCTTTTAAACCAAGACCTGTAAGATCTTTAACGATTTTTACGATAGCTAATTTGTTAGGACCTGCTGCTTTCAAAATAACATCGAAAGCTGTTTTTTCTTCTACTGCTGCCGGGCCATCGCCTGCGCTCATTACAACTGCTGCTGCAGCCGGTTCAATGCCGTATTCTGATTTTAAGAATTCAGCTAGTTCCTGTACTTCTTTTACTGTTAAACCTACTAGGCTTTCAGCCAATACTTTAATATCTGCCATGATTATTGTTTTTTTCCGCCTTCATTGTTTTGCACTCCGGCGGATGTGTTATTAAAAAAAATATACAATACATAAATCTGCAATTAAGCAAATTTGAAAATACTTAATAAATTATGCTTCGGGTTTTTCTTCTGCCGGAGTTTCTGCAACAGGTGCTGCTGCTTCTGCAACTTGTACTTGTTCTGCATTTGGTGCTGCTTCTGCAACAGGTGTAGCTTCTGCAACATGTGCTGCTTCTGCAACAGGTGTAGCTTCTTCTTCAGCTTCTTTAGCCGCATCTTTATTTTGCAATGCGCCAAGTACTCTTTGTATTGGTGCCAATAACAATCCAATAACTTCACCAACAAGTTCATTCTTGGTTTTAATCATTGTAAGTGCCTTCAGTTGATCATCGCCGGTAAAAATATCACCATTAATAAATGCAGCTTTAAGCATTGGTTTTTCATTATTATTCGCTTTGCGAAAACCAGTAAGAATAACAGCCGGATCTTTTGGATTTTCGCTGAACATTAATGCAGTTACTTTATGCAAAGAATCAAATACACCTGCATATTTTTCAGCATCAATACTTTCCAACGCTTTTTTGATAAGGGTATTTTTTGCTACTTTCATTTCCACCTGCTTATCAAAGCAATGGCTGCGTAAAGTAGTAATTTGCGATACAGAAAGACTTTCTGTATCAGTGATGTAAAAGTTGCTATATTGAGAGAACTTACTCTTCAGCACTTCTATCACATCATTTTTTTCTTGTTTTGTCATTTCAATTATTTTTATAATTCGCACCAATCGTTCCTCCCCCTCGGGGAGGTTAGGAGGGGCTTATTAGTTTTGAACAGATTTAGTATCGACCAAAATGCCTGGGCTCATTGAGCTTGCCATGCTTACACCTTTAAGGTAAGTTCCTTTGGAAGTAGCCGGTTTTAGTTTGATAAGCGCATTGATAAATTCCATAGAATTTTCAACAAGTTTTTCAGGAGCAAAACTCACACGACCAATAGAAGCATGAATAATTCCTGCCTTATCTACCTTAAAAGCAATTTTACCACCTTTCAAATCTTTTACTGCACCTGCAACATCATTAGTTACAGTACCGGTTTTTGGATTTGGCATGAGGTTACGAGGTCCTAGTACTTTACCCAGTTTACCAAGTTTAGGCATAACTGATGGTGTAGCTACAATAACGTCAACATCTGTCCAACCCCCTTCAATTTTCGCAATAAATTCATCTAAGCCTACAAAATCCGCACCTGCTGCTGTAGCTTCTGCTTCTTTATCAGGTGTACAAAGTACCAAAACAGATTTAGTTTTACCTGTGCCATGTGGCAATGAAACAGTACCACGTATTGCTTGATCAGCCTTTTTAGGATCTACACCTAAACGAACGTGTAAATCTACAGAACTGTCAAATTTTGTTGTATTAATATCTTTAACTAGGGTAGATGCTTCTTTAAGGGTATACGCTTTGTTTACGTCAACCTTAGCATTTGCTAATTTTCTTTTTTTAGTAATCATTTTTTAAGTTTAATAGTGACAATCTGCCGGCAGGCAGGTTAATTTTCCCAAGGTGCTTTACCTTCTACAGTTAAACCCATACTACGGGCAGTTCCTGCAACCATACTCATTGCGCTGTTAAGCGTAAAAGCATTTAGGTCAGGCATTTTATCTTTTGCAATTTCTTCTACCTGTGCCCAAGTAACTTTACCCACTTTTACGCGGTTAGGCTCTTTAGAACCGTTGGTAATTTTAGCGGCTTCCATTAATTGTACAGGAGCAGGAGGAGTTTTAATTACAAATTCAAAAGATTTGTCACCATAAACTGTGATGAGAACAGGTAATATTTTACCGGGTTTGTCTTGGGTTCTGGCATTAAACTGCTTACAGAACTCCATGATGTTAATACCTTTAGAACCCAGTGCAGGCCCAATTGGCGGTGCGGGATTGGCTTGTCCTCCTTTACATTGGAGTTTTACATAAGCCGTAATTTCTTTAGCCATATTTTATTTTTTTGGTGATAACGTACCGCCTTATGGAGATACTCCCAATCCTTACATAAATGTCAGGATTATTCAAAAGAACTAATTAGGGCTGCAAAAGTAAAGAAAAAATCTTAATTAAAACATCCTACTTTAAATAATTACCCATATATAATTATCAATCCAATTTTTCACTCTTTAAAAATTTTCTTCTTATTACATTTTGAACGGGCTCGTTATCTATTTTGCTTTGGAGCCAACTTAATATATCAAGATATTGATAGGAACGGCGATTGTATTTATCATCTGCCGTTTTTTGCAAATTCGCTTTTAGTGCAATAAAAGAATTTTTTAAATCTTTGGGTTTGGATGATAATGATTTCCTTAAAAAGAAAAATATTTCTGACAATACTGCATCCAGATTTTCCATTTTTGATAAGAACCTGTAAACAGATTTTATCAGATATTCCACAAGATCCATATTTCCCAATTCATAATGCGCTATTAAATGAAGTAAGCGTGCAAAACATTGTATATCTGTTCTAAGCTGTCCCACTTTTAAATGTATGATTTTATTTAAATAAACAATTGCTTCGTCATTGTTACCTGAGCCAAAATTTAAGCTTGCAATTTTATAATAAAAAACAAGCACTCTGTGCGTGTCTATGTATTGCGCATATTGTTTTAATTTCTTATCAATTATTGGAACGAGTGAAAGACCTTTTGTAAAGGTTCCTTCTAAAAAATACATATTAATCTTTGCAGTGTACAAATAAACAAAGGTTTGTATTTCCAGATTTTGGTTAAAGTTACCTGCAGATTTATAAAAATTTTCAAATACTGCTAATTCGTCTGTCATCTTTTTATAATTACCGGTAATAAAAAGTGCATTCAGCAAATTGTGCATGGCTTTTACATAAAGAAAAGGATCATCTTTTTTAGCTTCAGGAAAATCTGCAAAAAGCTTTACCCACTTTTGTGCGTGCCTGTAATACCTGCTTAAATCAAGTTGTATAATATAGTACCAGCAATAACTCTGGTGCAAATATGCTTTTCCAAAAAAACTTATCTGTGTTTCATTTATGTCCTTAATATTATCTCTAAAAATCGCTTTTAGTTCTTTACTTTGTTTTTCATCTTTAACATGACCGTTTTCAAGATATAGTTCATACATGCGCAGGGCTATATTTGATAGATGAGTTACTTCATTTATTTGTTTTAAAACAAAATCAGTTTCGTTTATAAGAACACCCGCCCTGCCTTTGAGGCTTCTTGTAATGTGCCGTGATTCAATGTCTTTTTCAAACTGAAGTATATCCTGCGTAAGAATAAAATGACTGTTTGCTTTTGCAGTTGCTTTTACTTTTTCCAAGATTTTTAATGCCTGTAATATTAAACCTCTGTTGTAAAGTATTCTTGCAAAATCTATCTGATCTCTGATTTGTATTTCTGTATTTTTTTCGCTGTGCAAAAGACGCAATGCAGTAAGCAACTCTCCGTACAGGTGCGCCTTTATATTTGGTAATTGCTGTCGACTGATTGCAGGAATTTTTTTAAATAAAGAATCTTCACTGTATACTTTGGCTGCATCTAAAACCGAAAACAGTCGTACAAATTTGGCTTCAGTATTTGACTGATTGCGCAGCGTATATAATTTAAAATGACGTTTTTCTGCAGCCGTGAGTGATTTAATCAATAAAAAAAGTGAATCATTATTACTGTTTGGCATCGTAAATTATTTGTTTGAAGACCCTTTTCACAGAAGCTTTACAGCTTAAAATAGCTTTTTAACCACCGTAATTTATTTCAATTAAGATTTTATTTAAAATTATTAGCTAAGTAGTTTGAGAATATATCAAAATTACGACAGCGGCAGCGCTTTAAATTTTTTAATAAACAATAAAATGGCTGAAAATAAAATTTTTATTTTTGATACAACTTTAAGAGATGGCGAACAGGTGCCTGGCTGTAAATTGAACAGTAAAGAAAAAGTAGATCTTGCCTTGCGGTTAGAAGCACTGGGTGTAGATATAATTGAAGCAGGTTTTCCCATTTCATCTCCGGGCGATTTTCAATCTGTAAATGAGATATGCAAAGTAATTAAAGACGCTGTTGTTTGCGGACTTACCAGAGCTGTGCATAAAGATATTGAAGTAGCAGCTGAAGCACTTAAGTATGCCAAACGCCCACGTATCCACACAGGTATTGGTACATCTGACCTTCACATAAAGGCCAAATTTAACGCCACGCAGGATGAGATTTTAGCAAGAGCTGTACAGGCTGTAAAATGGGCGAAAAATTTTGTAGATGATGTAGAGTTTTATGCTGAAGATGCAGGCCGTACGGATAATGAATATTTAGCCAGAGTTATTGAAGCTGTAATTAAAGCAGGGGCAACCACCGTAAATATTCCTGATACTACTGGCTACTGCTTACCCCACCAATATGCTGAAAAAATAGCTTACCTCGCAAACAATGTTCCTAATATTGATAAGGCAATAATTTCCTGCCATTGCCACAACGATCTTGGTTTAGCTACAGCCAATTCTATAGCCGGAATCATGAATGGTGCAAGGCAAATTGAATGTACCATCAACGGACTGGGTGAAAGAGCCGGTAATACATCACTAGAAGAAGTAGCCATGATTATTAAACAGCATAAAACGATGGGCTTTTACACAGGTATTAACAACAAACAATTAAATCCATTAAGCCGCATCGTTGCAGATGTAATGCGCATGCCTGTACAACCCAATAAAGCAATAGTTGGAAGCAATGCATTCTCACATTCCTCCGGCATTCATCAGGATGGATTTTTAAAAAATGCACTTACTTATGAAATTATAAATCCTTTAGAAGTGGGCGCAGACAATTCTAAAATTGTACTTACTGCAAGAAGCGGAAGAAGTGCTTTGGCATTTCGCTTCCAGAAACTGGGTTTTCAATTTGACAGAAATGATGTAGACACATTGTATGAAATTTTCTTAAATGTGGCTGATAATAAAAAGGAAGTTAATGACGAGGATTTAAATGCAATGGGGAAACAACACACAATGGTAGCATATTCATAAGAAAATGGCACAAACATTATTTGAAAAAATCTGGAACAAGCACATCGTCAAAACTATTAATGACGGGCCATCGGTGTTATACATTGACAAACATTTAATACATGAAGTAACAAGTCCGCAGGCATTTGCCGGAATTAAAAAAAGAGGATTAACTATTTTTCGTCCAAAACAAATTGTTGCAACAGCAGATCACAATGTTCCCACAATCAACCAACATTTACCTATTAAAGAAAACCTAAGTAGAATTCAAGTAGATACGCTCATAAAAAATTGT
>Ga0209511_1002064_pt1 | contig 16929 bp, 10 predicted proteins | sample SSSSmetaG_FD_184141 | JGI IMG/M metagenome (GOLD analysis project Ga0209511, IMG submission 184141) | Glacier valley bacterial and archeal communities from Borup Fiord, Nunavut, Canada, to study Microbial Dark Matter (Phase II) - ​SSSS... | ecosystem: Environmental > Aquatic > Freshwater > Ice >...
GGTCGGCGTTCACCGCTACCTGGTACTGCGGAAAGTTAGTATTGAAAGCAGTAATTGCATACTGAATCTCGGGACGCTGGTTCAAAGCTGCAAGGAATGTACGGGCATTTTGTTCAAATTCTTTGATGTCGCCGCCGGTTTTGTCTTCCAGCTTCAACTCAAATCCTCCCGAAATACTAAACCCCGGCACCATTGGAGGCGTGAAGATGATGACTTTTGCGCCTTTAATCTGTGAAGTCATCCCATACAATTTTCCAATAATGGTATTGATATCCTGACCTTTCCCCTTTCTTTCTTCAAAAGGTTTCAGATTGCAGATCAACATTCCGTATGAACTGCCTTGTCCACTAATCAGCGAATTTCCTACAATCGCCGTTCTTGTATTCATTTCGGGAATGCTGCCGACGATCAGGTCAACCTGCTGAACGATTATTTTTGTCTGTTCCATCGACGTCGCCGGTGGAAGACTGATGTCAATAAACATTCGGCCGGTATCTTCGGTTGGAACAAAGCCGGTAGGTGTGGTTTTCATCAATAGCCATAAACCACTGGAAAAAAGGATGATCATTGCAACAGCGATCCATTTGCGGGCCATAAAGAAGTGTGTTGTCTTTTTATAGCGGGAGGTCATGGCATCGAACGAAACGTTGAATGCTGTATAAAACCGGGCCATGAACCCTTTGTTATGCAATGCGTTTTCGTTGTGTGGTTTCAGGAATATAGCGCAAAGAGCAGGACTGAGTGTCAGTGCATTGATCGCCGAAATGACAATAGCCACCGCCAGTGTAATCCCAAACTGTTTGTAGAATACGCCGGTTGTCCCTGTAATAAATGTTACGGGAATAAATACAGCCGACATTACAAGGGTAATCGAAACAATCGCAGTGGAGATTTCATCCATGGCTGTAACCGCTGCTTCCTTCGCATTTTTTGCCCCCTGATCGAGCTTGGCATGAACCGCTTCAACGACGACGATGGCGTCATCGACCACAATTCCGATGGCAAGCACGAGCGCAAACAAGGTGAGCATATTGATTGTAAACCCAAAGATATTCAGGAAGAAGAAGGTACCGATAATGGACACCGGAACTGAAATCGCCGGGATCAGTGTCGCTCTGAAATTCTGGAGGAATACAAAAACGACGATAAATACAAGGATGAATGCTTCGAGTAAAGTACGAAGCACTTTCGCAATCGAACTATCGAGAAACTCATTGGCATCGACCAGAATCACGTATTTTACACCGGTTGGAAATGTTTTTGAAGCCTCCTCAAGTACCTTTTTTGCTTCAATAATCACATTACGGGCATTCGATCCGGGTGCCTGAAAAACGGCCATCGCAATACCCGGCTTATTCATCGAAGTGGTTGCAACCGAATAATTTAATGCACCCATTTCGACGCGCGCCACATCTTTCAGACGTAATATATTGCCGTTTTTGTCTGCCTTTATGACGACATTCTCAAATTCGGCGGGCTGTGCAAGCTTCCCTTTATATTTGAGAATGTATTCAAACGATTGACCGTTTGATTCACCCAGACGTCCGGGTGCAGCTTCAAGGTTTTGTTCACTAAGTGCGGCGATAACATCCGAAGGTATCAAACCATACGTCGACATCACATCAGGTTTCAGCCAGATACGCATTGCGTAGTCTTTAGCGCCGAAAACCATTGCCTCACCCACCCCGGTTACCCGCTGAATCTGCGGCAACAAGTTGATCTTGCTGTAGTTTTGAAGAAATGTCTCGTCGAATTCGCCGTTTTCGCTAAACAAACTAAATACCATCAACATACTATTCTGGCGTTTAGCTGTGATCACACCGGCACGGGTTACCTCTGCGGGAAGAAGACTGTTGGCACGTGCCACGCGGTTTTGTACATTCACAGCCGCCATGTCGGCATTGGTTCCCTGTTTGAAAAACACTTCGATGGATGCTGAACCATTGTTATTGGCGGTCGAAGCCATGTAGGTCATGTTTTCTACGCCGTTGATCTGCTCTTCGAGCGGGATCACCACACTTTTCAGTACTGTTTCGGCGCTGGCTCCGGTATAGGAGGCAGAAACGCGGATCGTCGGAGGCGCAATATCGGGGTACTGCTCAATCGGTAGACTGATCAGCCCCAGAACCCCCAGGATGACAATTATAATTGAGATAACCGATGATAGAATCGGTCGTTCTATAAATCTTCTGAACATGATTTTCTATCTTTATTTTTTAACCTTGTTATCAACTGGAATGTTTTCGGAAAGGCCTCCGGTTTCCACCACTTTGGGTTTGATTTCGGTATCGTTGCGCAAAGAAGCGATTCCCTCAAGTACAACCTTGTCACCGGCTTTCAATCCACTGGTCACAACGTATGAATCTTTAAGGTTACCAATCAGCACTTCGATCTCGGTATTATGAACTTTATTGCCCTCTCCAACCACATAGACAAAGTGTTTTCCCTGTAATTCATAAGCAGTTTTTTGCGGAACAATAATTGCCGAATCGATATATTGCGGAATGCGTACGAGGCCACTGCCACCGCTGCGCAAAAGACCTTCGGGATTTGGAAAACTGGCACGAACATTCACTGAACCAGTCTGCTGATTTATCAATCCACTGGCGGTCTCAATGCGGCCGGCCTGATCATACACTGAGTTATCTGCCAGAACCAGCGAAACAGCGGGTAGTTTAGCAAATTTCTCCTGAAGGTTTTTCCCTGTTAGTCCTTTTGTAATGGTCAGGAATTCTTTTTCGTTGAATGAAAAGTAAGCATACATATTCACCGTATTTGAGACTGTAGTAAGTGGCTCAACAGTTGAACTACTTACGAGACTACCAACCCTGAACGGAAAGGTTCCGATGGTTCCTTCGGCAGGACTTGTAATCCGTGTGTACTGTAAGTTTGCATTTGCATTTTCAAGATTTGCCTTCGCTTGTGCCAGTTGGGCTTCCTTTGATTTCAGGGTCGACTCAACCGATTGAAGATCAAACTTACTGATAATGTTCTTTTCAACCAGTGGTTTGGTTTTTTCAACATTGACCTGTGCAATGATTATATCGGCTTCGGCAACTTTTACCTGTGCCTCCGCTGACCGCACCATGGCCTGTATATCATTCGCATTCAAACGGAAAAGCACCTGTCCTTTTTTCACAAAAGCACCTTCATCAACAAGGATTTGCTCGATGTATCCGGCGATTTTAGAACGGATTTCCACCGTTTGCTGCCCTAGTAGTTTTGTGGGATATTCTTTAAATAGTTGGGTCGATTGCGACTTAACCTCAATCACCGGGTATTCTTTTACAGCACCGGCACCTCCGGCTTGCCCTGCTTTTGGTGCATTGCTACACGAGATTGCTGTAACCATCATTAAAATGATTCCAAGCTGTCCAATTTTCATAGTAGTATTCATATTGATTTTATGTGTAATTTTCATTTTGGTTGATTAAGTCCACAATTAAAAAATTCCTCTTCAGCGCCTCCATTCTTCCGAATTTTCATTAGTACATTCCGAAATATTTCAAGTTCATTTTCGCTGACTCCGGTAAGTAGCTTCGTCGATAACTCAGATGCTATTTCTTTCATTTGGTTTAATACCTCAAACCCTTTTTTTGTAAGAATCAGGTTTTTCTTTCGCCTATCTTCTTTGTTTATAAGTCTGACAACATATTGATTCTCCAACAAGCTATTGATCTGACGAACGATGATTGATTTATCTTTTTGCAATTGATTTGCAAGATCCTGTTGAATACAGTCACAATCCGAATTCAATATGTGCAACATAACAAACTGATCAAAGGATAGTTCAATTCCATTGTCTTTGAATTCAAAAGCAAGTTGATTTTTGAAAACCCTGAGGCTTTGACCCAATATGTATCCAAGCGGTTTGTTTAATTCCATTTAGTATTTATAATTGGTCAAAATAAGCCTATTTAGTTGACACCTGCAACCATTATATATTAAGTAAATATTAAGGATATCGAATGAGGGATTTTATTGACCAAAGCCAATTTTCTGAATCTCTTTGTGAAGATTTGGAATTTCTTTCAAAGCTGCTGAACCATACCATGGATGTAGTTCCATAATCAAAGTGCCCGCCTTGACTGCCGGATCGGTAGAAGTCAGCTCCTTTGCCTCTTCGAGTGACATTACATCAAAAATATAGATTCCCCGTAATGGCTGATCATCCATAAACGGATCAGCTAAAATAAGTTTACCTTCATCAATCATCCTGGAAATATTTTTCAGATGTGCTTTCTGCAACTCCGATATTTGTAGTGAATCGGTTAGTTTTACCGGACCAGCTTTAAGAAAAGCGATCACATATTTTTTCATCCCTAAATCATCAGCACCAAGCTTTTGTGCCAATTCTGCATTATACATAACAGGGAAAGTTGGTTTCGGTTGCGAATTTGCCTGAATGACATACATCGTCAAAAGGGAGAAAAGAAGGAATTGTAGTTTCATCATCAAGTATTTTTCATGATAACAAGCTACACATCAAATTGTTTTTTTGTAGATATTATGAAAATACCTGATAGACAATACCAAGGCTTCATTCAAAAAGGCAATTTAACCTTTTGCCGTTAACCTTTTCTTACTTTACCTCCGTTACATCGCCAAGCACCTTCTGAAACAAACGGGCACACAAACCTAATAGTCCGGAATGATCATCTATTTCGGAGATTTCGATCCGGACAATGCTTGATATTTTTTCAAGACAATCCTGGTTTAATGTTTGTTGAATTGGCGTCAGAATAAATTGCTGCGCCTTAGATATGGGTCCGCCAAGCACGATAATCTCTGGATTGAGTAATTGTATCAAGACAGCCAGCCCTTTGCCAAATGAGTTACCCACTTTGTTTAAGATAGAAATCGAAAACTCATCGCCTGCCCGGGCAGCATTCACCACATCCTCAGGTTGTAACGATGAAAGATTATCTGTAAATCGGGTTGTTAATTGAGAAATTGTTCCTTCTTCAATTCCACTAATCGCCATATTCAGAATGCTTTGAGAAGATGCAATGGTTTCGAGACATCCTCTTTTTCCGCAGTAACAGAGGATTCCATTCTCTTCGAGCTTGATATGGCCAAATTCCCCGGCAAAGCCTGTTGAACCACCGTACAACTGCCCATTAAGGATCATTCCCAAACCAAGTCCCCAGCTCCAATTGATCACCAATGCATTGCGCGAGTCTTTCGCTTTACCAAAGATAAACTCGCCCAACGCCTGCATTCTGGCATCGTTGTCAATATAAATTGTCTTGCCAAACCTTTTCTTCAGGGTTTTGCCAATATTTTGATAAGCCTCATTTTTGATCGCATAGTTAATGCCTGTTGCAGAATTTACAAGTCCAGGCATATAAACACCCACCGCTACAATCTTTGAATCGTCGATTCGCGCTTCATGAATCAATTCCATCGAAACAGTGTGAAGTTTTTCGGCTAAATCGGGATGATTTAAATTCGTTTGTACGGTTCGCACCTCGGTAACAAGCTCGTTGTGACTATCAAAAATTGCTACTTTTGCGCTATAATGCTCAATACCGATGGTAATTACATAAAAAGCTCCCGCGACAAGACTGTATAAGGCAGGTTTGCGTCCTCCACGCGAATCACCGATGCCACTTGTCATCACTGCACCCAATGCAATCAACTCATCAAGTAAGGTTTTGGTCGTTGGAAGGCTGACGCTGATCTTTTGACTCACTTCAGCCGCCGATACAAACCGTTCTTCGTAAAGATATCGCAGAATCATCTTCCGAAGCCGGTAACGTTTTAGATTATTAATTGATAAATGCTTAGCCTCTTCTTTAGTGATCAGAATCATATTTCCGTTTGGTTGTATTTTCGTCCTGCAATTTAGGAATTATCCACCTTAATAAAAACATTCCTTATCTATTCGGCTGTTATTTATTTTTTTTATAAAGAGACAAAGTCTTTTGCAGAACTACGGTCGAATGGGAAAAAAGAGAAATGTTAATTCGCAGATGTAACGATTCTGCAATCGCGAATTATTTTTGCAATTCAAATTTCAATGATTCAATCAGAAAAACTCCTTTACCACGGGTTGCCACGGCGAATTTTAAAACGTGACCCTTATCAGGGATAAATAGAACTCTATTGACAGGAACCCCAATATTTCCAAAATTGGTACCAAAATTCGTTGTGACAAAAATCTTTGAATCCAGACCTGCAACAACGTAGGCATCCTCAATAACATCAAGCGATAATAACCAATCAGATCCAAAACTTTCGACGCTCTCTTTTTTAATCAGACTCCTGTTTTTAATGTTCCATACGATCAACCTGGAATCGTCACCACACGAATATAACATGGTACCTTCCTTATTGAAGCATAAATCACGAACACTGTTTTTATGACCAACAAGGCTTGCAATAATCTGACCACTCTTTGTATCGTAAAGCCGGATCTGATGATCCAAAGAAGCCACTGCTAAAATCTGTCCATCAGGACTAAATTTAACTTTTGTAATGTCGGAGGTAAAATCATCAAATTTATATACAATTTTCCCACCTGACAGATCAAAAATGACTACAGATTTGTCGGATGAGCCGGATGCCAAAAGATTTCTGTCAGGACTTATATTCAACGTTGTAATGACTCCATGATGATACTCAAGTTTACGCAAAATCGCATCAGTCTTAACATTTCGTATCAATATGATGCTATCCATTCCTCCACTAACAATGAGCTTTTCATCAGCAGACAAATCTATGACAAGAATAGCTTTGGAATGGCCATCACTCATGCGTTTAATCTGTTCTTTGGAATTTATATCGTAAAAACAAATCTGATTCGCTTCAGGAATCACCAGCGTTTTACCAGAATCAGTAAAGCAAATATCGTAAACTATTCCTGAAAATTCGCCGATTCGTTCGCTCATGTCGATGGCCTCCTTTTTATTTTGGCATTGGCAAGAGAAGATTGAAGTAATGGAAAGTATTAAAGTGAATATGTATTTCCTCATATTGGAATCATTAATAGTAAGTAAAGATTGTAACGTATATTGCCTCAAATACTTTATCAGGGATTAAATTTATAGACATAATTTTGATCGACAAAATAGACAGTCCCTTTCCCGTCCGGACAAAAATGATAATTAACGCTAAATATCAAATTTTTAGGCATTAAAGTCTCAAATTTCTCTTCTTTATAAATAAATTTATAGAAACTATATTGTTCGTCATACCCATAAGGCACAGCACCGTAATACATATCGCCATTTAATTCAAAAATATATCGTAATGAATTATGATATTGGTCGGGCATTTTTATCTGTTTTACCGTGCTCCAGTCTACAGGTAATAAAACTGTGGTTTCTCCATAATAAAAATCAAAAAGATAGAGATAACCATTTCCAGAGAGAATATAATCCGCCCCTATGTGGTAATTACCTTTGTTCTTTATATTCCCTAACAGTGACCAGGACTGATCAAATTGATAAATACCACCCTGAGCAAAGGCAATCAGGTGATTATTATAGACTCCAATTGCAGCTGTCGACTCAACAACAGGAAGTCCTTCAATATTTATTCTATCCCAGTCCTCACTCTCAGTGTTAAAAGTGCACAAAGCAAATTTTTGGTCTTTATAGACGTACCTATAAATCTTATTATTTAGAAATACCGGTTGCTGAGCATAATTGAAGTATCCGGATTTAACCCTAATACTTCCGGTTTCTAAATCAATGATACTCATTCCATTTTGCTGAGGAATATACAATTTATTATTAATGGCAATACCGCATCCTACACTGCTATTAGGTGAAACCTGAACATCAGTTTTTTTAAAAAAGTTAAAATAATCACTCAACTGAATAGTTCCGGAATATTTGTATGACTTTTCTGGGGTTTTAATTTCAACCTGGTAACTACCGTTTCCAATCAGAGTAACAGGATTTATTTTTTGCATTGAATAATCACCGTAATTTTCATTTCTTTTGGTAAAAATTCTGCCACTCTCCAAATGAGTGAATATGTAATCGCCATAATAAGGTAAACTTTTACCGTTAATCTGAACCATATTATCACGGTTAAATGACTTGGGCATAATACTTTCAATTGCTGGTGATTTGATTGTAATTAACTCAATATTGGAAAGTCTGCCGGCGGCATAAAGTTGCAGATTGTAATCACCAGGTTCCAGTTTACCTGAGTTCCATGGATGATTATCAGTTTCAAAACTCGACAAACTAAAAAGCCCATTAACAGATTTAAAAGTATGACCCTGAAGTGCGCCATTGAAATACATCCCTTTGGTCTTCCACATTATATGTTCACCGTAAACAAATTCTTTTTTCTCCAGGCTTTCAAGTAATGGAGCACGATGATCCAATTCGACCTGATTAACCGTAGAATATATTTTATTTGGCCACCCCAATGACGTTTTCCCAAATTGAATATCGAGGTTAAATTTTGAAGCTTCAGAACTTCCATTTAAAACAAACGCTATACTGTCTTTCCATTTTCGGGTTATTATAAGTGACTGTCCGCCATCAGATAATAATTTTGGGTCAGGATTTATTATATTTAGTAAAATTCGTCTGAAATCAATATTCTTTGCGTAAAGTAAAATCGTGTCGCCGATCCATGCCATATTTGGTGAGACGTACTGAATATTTTGCGCATGGTAAGCAAATTTATCGATGATCAGATAGTTTTTATCTAAGTTTACCAATTCGGCCCTTAACATCTGCTCCTCCTTTAAATATGGGACTACAAATGACAAGGACTTTCTGTTTAATTCTATTATACTATCTTTCAATCCATTAATAAGTAACTGGGTATCAAAGCTGGAAAAGTTATTCCCGGTAACGGTTACAGTATCCGGATACTGCCCTTGTGTGGCACTTATTCCCAAAATCACTGGTTCAGCAATCATCAACTGCGATCCTTTTTGTGTTGAGTTATTATAAACCTCGACATTTATTGTCACCTTATTGATCTGAACATCTGGCACAAACGGAAGTATTGCCCAGATGGTGTCTTGTTTTTCCCAGGTTTTGATTGAAAGAACATTATTAAACCTGACTTTATTTTCCTTTCCAAAATAATCAAAGTTTTTTCCTATAATCATAATGGTATCTCCCCATAAAGCTATTTCCGGAAGGATCCTTTCAATTACAGGTACAGACAAGCCATTACTCTGAAATACAATTGTATTACCAAAAACCTGATAATTAGTGGTTTTGGCCCATGTCCTCACATAGTATTTTACATCAGGTTTCAATGCAATCTGAGCAGTCAATTCAAATTTCCCCGGTTCGGCCTCATTTCCAGATGTAATAATGATGGGATTTTTAAAACTGGCATCTTTATCAAAGTAAAACCCATATTCAATTGAACGATAACTACCTGATAGAATAAACTCACCAGTGACAGTAATTCCGCCATCACTTCCGGTATTCAAATTTACCTCGTTGGTCTTCAGCAATGGTTTTACCTCGGGGATTGGTCCCTCACGCTTACAACTTAAACATAACACCACCATTATCAATACCCGCAGTGTAATCGAAATGCTTCTGTAACAAATTAATTTCATCCTAATAATTAAATTGCTTATCCCTTGAAAATGTATAGAATAAGCCAAAATTAAATGAATAAACGATCACATTCTCCGTAGTTAAGTCACTTTTCAAAGATGTGAGTAGCGAATTGCACGACAATCTTAATCCAACCCGCTGTACGACGTAACACTCAACCGAAGGGGTTAATGATAAACCAAGACCTGTTGATGGTCCTTTCATAATTATACTGGCACTCTCAGGTAAATTATTGCTGGTATTCCAAACCGTGTTGTCAAACGATACAGAACGTTCACCAGCATGCATCACAACGACCGGAGCCACTCCAAACTGAAGCCGGAATCGGTTCCTCCATCCTGTTTCCTTGAAGGGAAGAAAGAAAGTGCCATTCACCCCAATCGTTTCAATTTTCTCACTGCTCCCCGAAATTTTTGCAAATTCATCAGATTTTTGTGCTGGTAAACCGGGTAAGATCAACGAACCTTCAACACCAATTTTCATCCATGGCAAAATCGTATGCAGATAATCAGCCCTTAATGAAATACCGGTATTATTGATCCCTTTCGGATAAAAGAGCTCATCAGGCCCTCCAAAAAATAGCTTACCAGCCGAAATACTTAAAAAGTTTTTCGAATTAACAATCTGCCCTTTTAAACCAGAAACGACCGGAAAAAGCAGCATAAGGAGCAAGACATATTTTCGCATTGTATGATTTATCATGGATTAAGTGGCTTAAAATTATAGATATACGCTTCATTGACAAAATATACATTCCCCTTGCCGTCGGGACAAAACTGGTAATAATAATCCCAATTCAACTTTTTGGGAGATATAGCTTCAAAAGTTTCATCCGAATTAAATCGGTACATATTAAATTGGTCTTCAACTCCTCCACCTGGCTTCGCACAGAAATACATTTTACCTTGTATTTCAAATATATAACGCAATGAATTTTCATAAGTTCCTGGCATAGATATTTCGTTGATTATCTTCCAATCTGATGTAGAAACGACTGAGATCTTTCCTATATAAAAATCGCACAAATAAAGTTTTCCATTTGCGGAATAAATATAGTGGAGGAAGTAATGGTTCGTTTTTACATTATTTAAAAAAATCCATTTTTGATTGTATTGATAAATATCTCCGTTAGAAGAAATAGCTATTAAAAGATTATTGCAAACCCCAAAGCAAGACAACGTGAAGCCAGCTGAAACTCCTTCCATATTCATGGCATCCCAATCTTCGGAAGTCTCATTAAATGAGCCTATGACATATTTTCCATCTTTTGCTACCATCAAATATACTTTGTCGTTAAAGAAAACAGGCTGAGATTCACTAAAGGAATTATTTGAAATAACTTGAACTTTTCCATTTGAGATATCAATGATACTCGTTTTGCCATTCTGGCGCGTGTACAATTTATTATTAATCGCAAAGCCACAGCTCATACTAAATTGCCAGAATGGGTCTGCCAATTTACTGACATAACTGAAATAATCTTTTACCTTGACTATTCCGGTATATTTATAGGACTTATTTCCAATATTTAATTCAAGCTGATAAGGTCCACTGCCGACAATATATGGTCCTGTTGCTTGTTTCTCGGTTTCAATATTGTTTTGTTCCCACCAGTTTATTAGTTCAAAAGATCTGCCACTTTCAATATGAGTAAGCTTATAGTTGGAAGAATATGGTAAATTTTTCCCTTCGATTAATATCGTATCGTGACGAGAGATTTCTGATGGTGAAATGTTTGTTATAGAAGGTTCTTTAACCTTAAAAAATGCAGGGTTAGAAAGCCTGTCAGAGCAATAAAGTTGTACCTGATAATCACCAGGAACGATCAACTTATTACCAGGAATATTATTAGTTCCCGGGAATGATATTCTGACAGTACCATCGAGTGAGGTTATTAAAACACCCTGATTATCTCCCAATGCATAGGTTCCTTTACTTTTGATATTATTATTCTGAAGGTAGACCACTTCTTTTTTTTCCAGGCTTTCAAGCAATGGAAAGCGGTGATTCACAATTTTTTGTTCGATTGTGGTGAATATCTTATAAGGCCACGCTGATGAATTTTTTCCAAATTGTACATCGATAATAAATTTTGAATTCAGGTAATTTCCCGATAAAATGAATGCCACACTGTCCTTCCATATCTGAGTTATTTTTAATGACGGATCAGTTACCCAATACCCCTTATCAAAATTTTTAATATCCAATAGAATCCGCCTGAAATCAGTATTCTTGGCGTAAAGTTTGATTGTATCTCCAAGCCATGCAGTACCTGGTGAGCAACCGAGAATACTCTGACCATAGTAATGAAAATTATCGGATATCGTAAAACTTTGCGCCAAACGCATAAATTCAACCTTAACTGTCTTTTCGTCTTTTAAATAAGGAACAATAAAGGAGACTAATTTTCTGGAGATATACAACATCTGAGCTTCTTTCCCGTCAACGAGAACAGAGGTATTAAGGTTTGTAAAATTGTCACCGCTAATCGTAACTGTGTCTGGATAAAGTCCGGCTGTTTTGGTGATTGATGAAATTACAGGCGTAGCATACTGAAATGATGCTATTTTGGATGAAACATTACTATTAACCTGTACATATACTTTGATTTCAAAATCCTTGACAATAGGGACAATCGCCCAAATTGTATCCTTACCACCCCAAATCTTAGGAGGCAATACATTGTTAAACAGAACTTTATTATCCTTACCAAAATAATCAAAGTATTTTCCGATTATCATAATGGTATCGCCCCATAAAGCTATTTCAGGAACAATTTTATCTATTGCCGGAAGAGGAGAATTATTGGTCTGAAATATTACGACGTTACCTAAAACTTCATATTGACCTGTTTTTGCCCAAGCCCTTACATAATACATTACGTCGGGTTTGAGTGCAATCTGCGCAGTCACCTCGAATCTAATAGGTTGGTTATCTGACCCGGCTGGGATTATAACAGGATTTTTAAAACTGACATCCGTATCAATTTGAAAACCGTATTGAATTGAACGATAATTGCCTGATAAAACAAACTCACCACTCATCGTAATCCCGCCATCACTTGCTGTATTTACAACAACCTGGTTAGTTTTAAGAAATGGCTTCACTTCGGCGATCGGCCCTTCACGCTTACATCCAGCAAAAATTAAAAAGAGAATCAGTACCAATTGTACCAAAAATCCCTTCTTATTAACATTCACTTTCATATGGTTTAGTTTAATTCTGTTACTCCAATCTTCAGACTAAAAAATATTTAAAACATATTGTTAACGATCAATTTACTGGTAAGCTGGGATCAAATTCCCAAACACTTTTGGGATCATTGTAGGTGATTCCACCTACAAAATAAGCCTTATTACCAATTGAAAAGACGGAAGGTTGAAAACTTAAAACCTTGTCCGGAATTTTAAGTAAAGCGTATTTCCCGGAAGAAGGCTGATAAGAAAACAGTGAATTACCATAACTTATATCCTTGTATAAATATCCGGTTGATCCAATTACAAATTGGAGAATACCGATTCTTTCGCCCGAAAAGAAGCCATTTCCTTTATCAATCCATGAAGAACCGGATAGTTGCCACATCTTTCCTACTCCAAATTTATATATGGAATTATCTATGGTTATCGCCACATCGCTCGGTGAAAGATCTGGAATATTTTGTTGCGGTGTCCATTTATTTAATAGCGGATCATAACCCCAACAATCATTTATATATACCTCATAATATGACGGTCCTTCACTTGCGTCAGGATATCGCATACCTCCACCAACAAATAATTGGCCTTCAGAAACGAATGACACTGCTAACCCTCTGGCTTTGCCTCCATAATCGGCAATTTTTGACCAGCTATTTTCGAAAGGGTCAAACTTATAGAAATCTTTCATATTTTCGTGTGTATCAAACCCATTTCCAAGTCCAACATATGCAATACCATTCATTACAGTTCCTGTTTGATTAATACGCCCTTCTCCTGGAAAATCAGCTTTTTGCAACCATGAATCCGATTTTTGGTCATATTCCCATAAGTCCTTAAGATATTTATTCTCATTTTCATTAATTCCTAAACCATTATACCCTTTTTGACCTATTGAAAAACCAACCCCAAAAGCTCTGTTTGGACCTGGAAAATTGTTTTTTTTGGTCCATTTACTTCTCCATTTAACCTCAAGGTTCTTAGGAGCTTTAACATTTAATTCACCACAGTTAATGAGAATTTCTGCACTTTTAATGACCGAAACATCTCTATCCGGGATTATTTCATCAGGCAACTGAACTTTTAACTGTTGGGTCGTACCTTCCAGAATTGTAGCCTTAAAACCGTCAATCAGTACTTGATTATTAGATATTACAGGATTAAAATTCTTTCCATTAATTGTTATTATAGCTGCTGGTTTAAAAACAGAATCAGGCATGTAATTCATTAATAACAAATCCTTTAATTTCAACGCCATACCAGCTGTAATAAATCCTGTCGGACCAATTACTGCAATACTTGTAGTTTTAGTCTTGTAAGAAACAGGCAATACAATTTTTATTAATTTTTCAGAAGCAAATACTATTGCCATACGCGTTACATTAAAATTAACAGTCGGTTGAATCCTTGCGGAAATCAAATTATTACCTTTTATATAAACTGTATCACTAAATGTTACATATTCTGGTGAGATGCCCGAGATTACAGGAACCTTATAGGAAAACTGATTTAAACTTGTTGCTATTTTTCCAATTACAGACACACTAAGATTAACAAGTTCACTATTCGTTTTATCAGGGATCACAATTTTGATAGTGGAATCAGAAATGGAAATAACAGACGCTTGCAATTCACCTAATTTTACGATCACACCTTCATTTCTTGACCGGAAATATTTCCCCGTAATTTTAATTGTGTCTCCCCACACACCGGTTTTGGGAGTAAAATTAAGAATAACAGGTGCTTCACTTCCTGAGCTTATAAAGCTTACATATTTCCCATATACTAAAAAGCCTGAAGATTTTACATATGGCTTCACATAATAGGTTACACCTTTAACAAGTGAGGAATTAATTTCAGCACTAAACTTGTTTTGAATCAACTGCCCTGGAATAACAAGCTGATCGTCTAAGCCAATATTTGGATTACCATTTGTATCCCAAACGAATCCATACTCTTTAATATCAGCGATATTACCAGATATTATTTCAGCATTAAAGGTAGCGCCAGTCTCATTGATCGTAGTCACATCAAGTGTATTTAATCTGGGATATTCTTTTGTTGCGACTTCTTCTTTCTTGCAAGTCGTGAATAAACAAATCATCAACAACATCAGCAAATATTGAATGATCCTCCCGTTTCTTAACGGATAGATCCACTTAGAAATATATTCCTGCATGGAGATTGATTGTATTAATGACAGTGGATGCAGATTGTGATTCCATAAAGCGTGAAGAGCCAGTTGAACTTTCATAGCCCAGATTAAAAAAGGTAATCAAAGAAGGCGATAGATGGTAATCAACTCCGAAAACAGCGGTATATCCCAAGGCGGTATCAGCGACAAACACATCTCGATGTTCGGTTATAGTAACTGTTGAACCAGACTGAGAATCTTCGACTCTTCTTCCATCTTTATATAAAAGCCACAAAACATTTCCACCAAGCATCAATGTAGGCCGGATCTTACCTTTCGGATAGGTATATTTTAAACCTCCTTTTACTTTTAGTATTGAAGTATGAAGATGTACCTCCTCAAAAGCGTCATTCAGAGGATTGAAGCCAGTTCCATAGAAATAATTTTTACCAAATTCTCCTGAAACTTGAAATGACAATTTATCATTCGCTTTTGGCAATGAAGTATTTAATAAGAAACCTATCATCGGATAAACCGGCGGATTAAAATGAATAGCCTCGTATAATTGATTATTGTTAAATTTTAAAAAAGATGCATTCATCGAAATAAATGTGGCAAACGTAAGTCGGACAGCCGGTAATTGCTTTTCGTAAATAATACATTGATCATCTTTACACACATATTCATGATATTTCTTTGTGATTTCAATCAATGATTTATCCTCCAATTTGGCTTTATTGATCAGTGGAAAAATCTGCTGACAATCAGCAAATGCATATTTTAAAAGACCAATATACCTATTGTTGCTATGAATATATTTCGCTCCATCTTTACCTAATATTTTCTGATCGTTAGTGAGCTCAAACAATTGTCCATCAACCTTTTCAATAAAATAATGCAATTTTATGCCATCAGAATAGTAATACAAATCCGAAATACCATTCACCAAAAACTCGAGGAAAACTTGTATTTCCTTGCCATCGGATTTAATACTTTTAGATATATAAAACTTTCCGTCATCAAATCTATAACCTTTGATACTCAATGGCATAAACTCCTTTACGATAGAACTTTCCTTGTCCATAAAGTCACATTTCCGCGAATTTCTTGCATCGCCACGATAATCGATTAAACCGTGCACCGTATCGTTTTCATTTGTGATTACATATCCCGGACGGAAATTAGTTTGGCATTTTAAATCATAGACGCAAAATAGAATTAAAAAAAGAAGGATGGCTTTCATAAATAAATTCTCTGTTAGGTTACAATTGAAAAAAAGGCAAATCAGTTCACTACTTCTGAATAGAAATATATTAGATACAAACGTTAAAAAATGTGTGATGAAAAACTGTACAAATAAAATAAAATATTTTCAAAAAAAAACAGTTTTTTTTGAAAACAATTAAAAATTTAAAAAATATGTTTTAATATTAAAGCGTTTAGCTTTTATTCGTCAGTTCCGTAATAATAATTGTGGAATTAATTTTACAAAATGCTGAATTCCCACATATCTATTAAGTTCAAAATCTGATATTATATTTTATTTTGAACCGCAATGCACTCTCATTCATCACATAACGCTCCAACGGCTTTGAAAGGTTTGAAGTCCATGCTAAAATGATTTCGTTTCCGGGTTTGACAATCCATTGAAACCTTGACTGTACCCCAATGGTCTTTGAACTGTTATCGTACTGAAAATAATTGTACAATGTAATATCCGGACTAAAAAGTACATTGGCATTGACCTGGTAGATACGTGTTGTAAAATTACCTGCCGGCAGACTTACCTCATTCTGCTTGTATTTTGCACCAAGAAAGAAGGGTACTGCGATCTTGTAATTAGCGCCTATTGAAAAATCTCTTCGGTCGCCATTGTAGAAATCGCCCCAGACAAATGAGCAATCACCCGCGAAATTCCGGCTGCCGGCAGTCAGCAATTTCAAAGTGTGACGGTAGAATTCATATTCCCCGATTGGAATTACATAAGTTGAAAAGATTTTAAACTCCTTTTCCAGGTTCTCTAAACTTTGACTGATCGAATATGAAAACT
>Ga0209511_1002066_pt1 | contig 16919 bp, 15 predicted proteins | sample SSSSmetaG_FD_184141 | JGI IMG/M metagenome (GOLD analysis project Ga0209511, IMG submission 184141) | Glacier valley bacterial and archeal communities from Borup Fiord, Nunavut, Canada, to study Microbial Dark Matter (Phase II) - ​SSSS... | ecosystem: Environmental > Aquatic > Freshwater > Ice >...
CAAAATATTATGAGTATATTTAAAGCATCAAAAAGGGGGCAGATATCGAACCTTGCCCCTTTTTTTAACGAAAAAAGTTATTTGAAATGGTAAAGTTTACAAAATCAAACCCCAATTCCAAAAGAAAAGGGGTAAAAAAAGATACTATGTCATATATTGCTGTATTTCAGTGAAATATATATACTAAGCCTGACGGCTATGCAATTGTATGGGGGAGTATTATTTGGTTTAATCCAAATATGACTCGATCGATTTATTTATTCCGATGTCCTCATCGACTTTTTGTCGTTTTTTAGCTTCCCTGAGAATATAACCGGATTTCCTGCGCTGTTTGCCATCTTTGCTTCCTTTTGGTCTGCCAGCCGTTTTGCCCTGAATTTTCGCCCTACGCAAACCTTCGATAGTTCTTTCACGAATCAGCTCTCTCTCAAATTCTGCAAAGGCACTAAGTATTTGAAAGTGTAATTTGCCCGAAGCTGTGGTAAAGTCCAAGTTGTCGCTTAAACTTATAAACCCAATACCTTTATCGAGGATCTCCTTGGTATCAATGATCAATTCTGTTGATGATCGTGCCCAGCGATCAAGCTTGAAAACGACAACAGATTCAAATTCTTTAGCTCTAAGCCTTTTCAGCAAGGCTTGTTTAACAGGTCTGGTTTTGCGAGTTGATTCCGTTTCTTCGAAGACTTCGTATTCCAAATTTTTCGATTTGGCATACTCGATGAGTCTAATAGTTTGATTAACTACTGTTTGTTCTGATGTTGAAACACGGCAATACAGTGCGATTTTTTTCATATAGAATTAATTATAATAAAATTCATGTATTCTTAATTTGATGTAGATTTCCCAATGATCAGGATATGACACGAATACCATTTCCTGTCCTTTCCCAGCGTCGATTAGCACTGCAAAATCTCGATTCCAGCAATTTTGTCGATCATACAATTCGATGAGTGTGATTTCCACCATTAATTTCATTTCTGCGTTACAGATTTTGTTGTTGTTTTATATTCCGTAGCCAAATATTTGCGAACCTCGTGTGATCCGCTTGAAGCTTTAAATCATTCACGATGATCTCATCTCCAACTAAAAACGCCGATTCCTGTTCTCTACCGAGGTATCCATCTTGTTTGTAATAACTTGGGGTAAATACCTTTTCTTGTAAATCAAATATGAAGCACATTTCAGGGTCTGCCATGAGATCTCCGTTTTGTTCATAGTAATGTGCCACTGAGTAAATTTTGTGCTTATTGGTATAGAAAATCTGCTCAACAGTCACGCTCATAAAAGCACCATCAGAGCAATTGAGTTTCAAATAGCCATCGTTTAGCTTTTCCACCAGTTTATTCAAAGTCAATGTTGCGGTCGAATTAAGTGTCATCATTTATAGAGTTTTAAATTTCTCACAAATATACACATTATAAAGTACATATTATAATATGTATTAAAAAATTACATGATAAAGTATGTTTTTTGTATCTTTGTACAAAACATCATTTAATGACAAATAAAAAGTCAATTGTATCTCATGACACAGATCCACTTCTAAAGGCGATTGGTGATAAGGTAAGGACAATTCGAAAGAATAATCCAGAATATGCTAATTATGAAGTTTTTGCTTTTAAAAATGACATCAACAAGGTTACAATTTCCAATATTGAAAAAGGTGAGAATCATAATATCGCTTCATTGATCAAAGTGCTTAAAGCTCTTAACGTAACGTTAGAAGAATTCTTTACAGGCATCAAATAGTTCATTTTATTTCCGCAAATTTTAAAACCACTTGATTCATACATGCGTCGGCACACTAATCACTGTTAAACCAACCTTCCCAATTTTGCAATTACAACCCCATCATGTACTTAGCAAGTTATGACATAGTGTCCGTATGGACGAGTTTTAGTGATTATTGGACGATTTAGGGGGGTTATGGTACATGTTTAGGTCCGATATGGAACACATACTTTCATCAATTGTGGCACTGTTATCACGCTATTAGCTTATCTCTAATTTGTCCAATTATTCCACTGTTCTGATTCTGATACGATGATGAGTTTTGTAATTTTCTTACGTTAGAATAATATTTCCCCTTATTTGTTTTTGGCGATAAATATTTGTCAAACACAGTTTTAACCAATTGCAAATTATATTTGCAGGCTTTAAGTATTAGTGCATCTCTAAGTTGATTCAATGAATCGTAGTCAAAAATTGTTCTTCTATCCTTTAGATCGAGATCACATTCAATTGTACCACAAATAAAAATTGTATCAAATATTTTCAATAAGGGATTACAATTACTTTCTAAAACATTAAGCAGTTGTGTGTCTTCGGTCTGACATACATCTCGGATTTGCTTATGAGTTTTCAGATTGGATTCTATTCTATATTTGTCTTTAAAATAATTCATTAGAACATCTTCATTGGCAAGCATTTTCAAAAAATTATTATTAGCAGCCATATTTAACTCTTTATATTTGTCATAAATGGAGAGTCTCAGTTGCCGACACTTTGTTTTTAGCAATTTTGTTATTGTATACCCGGATGTTCCATACTTTTGTACATTAAATTTCGAAATATCTTTCAGGTTGCTAATCAGTAATGTTTTGAAATCTTCGGGTAAGTTAATTCCATCGATATCTATCGTTACATCACATGAAAGTATTATACTATCATTTAATATGTCATCAATCTTCAATTGGCACCATCCCAAACTTGCAATATTTTCGAAACATTTGTGAATCGTATCTCGTGAAATTAACATCGGATAATCGTCTGCCAAGATTTTTGATGAAAATTCAATGACGGCTTCATTTGTGGCTTGTTTGCACTGAATGTATAAATTAAATGGTTGTTTCTGATTACAAATATATGATACAGAATTTTTATTCGTTCGAACCTCAACGACGTCAAAGTTGAAATTTGAAATGTATTCAGCCTTAGTATGTATTTTTATTTTATCGAACTTGATCATAGGTTTAAATTGAATTATTATTATTATTATTATGAATTATAAAATGTACCTAAAAAAACATATGTTTTATACTTTGATAAGTAGGAAATTTACTCGATCAGTTTAGGTCGATTAGATTACATTATTAAATATAGAAAATTGATCATGGGCAAGAATAAAAGTAGGATAGTTCATGACCTATCAAACTTTTCAATTTGCCAATATTCGTCCATCATTAAGAAGTAGATTACCTTTAAGATATGTAAGAGCGAATTAGCTTCTTAATCCGTTTAAGATCAGCTAAATCTCTTTCTATTCAAATCGAATGGCTGTGAAAAATATTTCAATCTGCTTTCCAATTTATAAGGATGAAATTTTTTTTGCCATAATTTTTCATAAAAAGTTGGGAGCTTATCTTTCGCAGCATTGATCCTGAAAAAAAATTTAGTTTGCTTTTCATTCATTTTAATATACATAAATCGGATGTATAGAGCATCGAAGACATCTATTACTCGACGTGTGTCCATTTTAGAATCTGTAATCAGCATTATTAAACCATCTTCTATTGCAAAGGATGCACATGCAGAAGAATCCAGAATCTTATCTCCATTAAATTCAATCATGATAATTTTTAATTTTATATTTATTATAATTTATGCCAAAAAATTTCGAACATTGGATCTGGCATAACCAATGATCATTATAGAACTCCTTGGAGTAGGTGGTTTCACTCATCTTCATCACAAATGGACATACCTATTACATTATATGAATCTCATATGTATATACCTGACTGAAGAATAGCTTATTGAGTGGAATTCGCAATATTTATATTTGATTACGATTCCGATAATATTTTAGTAATCTTAAACTTTTGTATAAAAATTGATCAGGGTAAAAAAGCCGGATAGTTCATGACCTATCTTGCTTTTCAGCCTGTCTATTTCAAAGGATCGATTTGATTCAAATATCCTTTAAGAGTTTCCTTCTCTCCCTTCTTGTTCTAATTTGAGTGCAGCACCAATATCAAAATCTGAAATATCCTTAAAGAAAAGCGGATCAATTTTAGTATCAAATCTTGATTTGCATTCTGCACTTAGTTGTGAGGAAGTTTTTAATCCGAATTCTGGATGACCGATTGTTTCATAAAGTACCTCTGAACAACTTTCGTTAATTATTTCGCCTCCAATAATTGTATAATGGTAGTCGTCGTAATGATCATCCCAATTATAGCTAAAGGTAACATCTGAAAACTTCAAACTAAGTTTTTGGACTAAATCCAGAATTCCACAACTTAGAGTTTCAAATCCCAATTTATTCTCTGCCATTTTAAGGTGAGTAAAGGCATTCCATGTAGTTCCCCAATTATCTCTGCACCATTTATCCCAATTGTTTTGATCAACTGGATTAAATGATTTATCTGCATTTCTCAATTCTTCAGGCATTCTTACTATATTGTTGAAATCAATATATCTTTCTAAACCATCCTCGTCCAGGCCACCTTTCAAAAATTCTCTAATTTGTTTTACTTGATCATCATTCCCTATGATTTCAATCTGGTTAAAAATTCTTTCACTCATTTTATAATTATTTATTAATTATCAATATACTTATTTTTATGCCTGCTTCAGGTGAGGCACTACCTTGTTGCGCTTGCTTTTTTAAATCAGCATTTTTAACGACAATATTTACCTGTCTCAATTAATTACTTAATCTCTTATGAATTGTATTTATTTGATTATACGGGTTTTTTGCCTAACGTTTCTTTACCCATACTTACTATCATCTCTGTATCTCATATTTTTAAAATTTAAATTATAAGTCTAAATATTACATAGTTATTCCATTACATTGAAAATGCATAATTGATAATCCGCTATCGATTAGTGATTTTTAATTAAAAAATTTCGCCGTTCTTTTAACTTCATAAGTAGGTATCCAATCCCCTTTCAAAAGTAGCGATCACTCTTTAAGGAATAACCTTAATTACACGCTAAACGTACCTTGTAATATTTTCCTTTCTCCTTAAAACGTAAACAAACTAAAAAGGTTACAAATTATGCTAACTATTTTTTCATTAAAATATTTAAACTAAAGTTTTCTCCTCAAAGAATTGATTTAGCCTTTGATAATGATAATTTTAACATATATTCTCAAACATACTGTAAAGCCATACATTTTGGGTATGGCACTTTAATAGTTCAAGGAAAATCTGTTTATTAAGGTTCAAACATCATTATATGGTGCAGATTAATCTTGTTTTGGCACAACGATCTCACAAGCCTCAACCCTTTTCGCCCGATATGTTCAATTATTTTTGTTCCTTTATGCTTCTAATTTTTTTATCGCATATGGGAATCTTTGATTTAACTGCCCTCGAACGTTGGTTGTGGGCATCGGCTGATATACTGCGTGGTAGCATTGACAGTTCCGACTACAAAAACTACATTTTCGGATTGCTTTTTCTGAAACGAGCCAATGATGTTTTCGAAGAAGAGGTTGAAAATATCATGGCAACTGATAAAATCAGCCGGGAGGCAGCTGAAGACCAGCCATACATTATTATTCCGTCGAATGCCCGATGGAGTTATCTGACTGGCAAAACCGAAAACATTGGCGAAGCTCTTGATATTGCTTTCGCAGCCATTGAAAGCCAGAATACACAATTGGAAGGTGTAATGACCGCCATTAAATTCGGCGATAAAGAAAAATTAAGCGACAACCTATTGTCACGCTTGTTAAGTCATTTCAATCAGTATTCTTTGCGTAATTCCGATCTTTATCATCCCGACATACTTGGTGACGCCTATGAATATCTGATCAAAATGTTTGCCGATGATGCAGGTAAAAAGGGTGGTGAGTTTTATTCTCCTAAAGGAGTTGTTTCATTGCTGGTTCGTTTGGTGAAACCTGCACCACGCAATAAAATTCTTGATCCATGCATCGGCAGCGGTGGTATGGATCTCGAATGTGCCCGATATGTCGCCAAATTACCAGATGGTAAGGTGGGTAATAATATCAATGTATCATTGTATGGTCAGGAAAAGAATATAGGTACATGGGCAATCTGCAAAATCAATATGATCATGCACAATTTCATGGATGCCGATATCCGCAAAGGGGATACCTTAGTCAGTCCTCAGCATAAGGATGGCAATAATAATCTTGAATTGTTCGACCGTGTGATATCTAACCCTCCGTTTTCTCAGGATCGCTGGTGGGAGCCTATTGAGATGAATATTAAAAAGAAGACGAACAAAGATGGCTTGGAGGTAGAGATTGCTCCCAATTATGCCAAAGAGGTTGTTGACCCTTTCGGACGTTTTAAATATGGGATCGCCCCACGTGGCTATGCAGATATGGCATTTGTACAGCATATGATTGCTGTATTAAAGCAAGATGGTCGTATGGGTACAGTATTGCCTCATGGAGTATTGTTCCGAAGTGGAGCGGAAGGAAGTATCCGCCAGAAACTGATCGAAAACGATTTGATTGAAGGGATTATTGGATTACCCTCGTCATTGTTTTACAATACTACAATTCCAGCTTGTCTGATGATAGTAAATAAGAAAAAGCCAGAACACCTTAAAAATAAGATTATCATTATCAATGCAAGCAAGGAATATGAGGAGGGTAAAAACCAAAATACCATTGAAGAAGAACATATTGATAAAATAATGAAAGCCTACGATGGCGAAAAGGATATTGAACGTTTTAAGCGAGTGGTGGACAAAGCTGAACTGGCTGAAAACGAATACAATCTTAACATTACCGGTATATTGACAACAATGAAGCAGAAGTAGAAACGGATATCAATGCAGTATTGGAAAATATCTCTTTGCTGAAAGAAAGTGAGGTAATGATTGATCAACAATTAGCACTTTATCTGGAGGAATTGGGGTTATGAACGGAGCATTAAAGAAACTCTTTGGTGAAATTCCATCAGAATGGAAAATCCGTAAATTGGCTGATGCAACCGAAGTCATTGTTGATGGAACTCATTTTACACCAAAATATACAAAAGTTGGTATCCCATTTCTTCGAGTCACTGATTTAAAGAATAAAATAATTGATCTTGAAGATGTTAAATATATCTCTAAGAGAGAACATCTTGAACTGATTAAAAGATGTAAGCCACAAATTGGGGATATATTATTATCGAAAAATGGTACAATTGGTATTACTAAAATTATCGATTGGCATTGGGAATTCTCGATTTTTGTAAGTCTCGCAATAATTCGAACGAAACAAGATCTCCTCAACAACGGATTTCTAAAGTTCTTTTTTAATTCCGCATATTTAGAAAAACAGATACAATTACAAGTTAAGCAAGGAACAGTTACAAATCTTCATTTAGAAGAGATTCGAAAGTTTATGATTCCTCTTCCGCCTCTATTCGAACAAAAAAAAATAGCATCAATACTTAAATCGATTGATGATAAGCTGGAGAACATCACAGCGCAGATCAACGAATATACGAACCTGAAAAAAGGGTTGATGCAAAAACTGTTGGTCAAAGGGATCGGGCATACCAAATTTAAAGATTCACCGCTGGGTCAGATACCGGAAGAATGGGAATTAGTTAAATTAGGTGACATTTTATCTGTCAAGCATGGTTTTGCTTTTCAAGGTGAAAAATTCACCAAAATACCAAATGAAAATCTTTTATTAACTCCTGTTAATTTCTCAATAGATGGTGGCATTAAATTCGTGTGGGAGAAACAGAAATTTTATTCCGGAGAATTTCCGAAAGAGTATATTTTATACGAAGGTGATTTAATTGTTGCTATGACCGATTTAACTCAGGACTGTAATATTTTAGGTTCACCAGCAATCATTCCCGATTCAAACTTTAAGTATCTTCATAATCAACGACTTGGATTGGTAAATATTTTTGATATTGCAAAAGTAGACAAATTGTTTCTGTTCTATATATTTAATGATAGGCATTATCGTGAGTTTCTCCGAAACACTAAAACCGGCTCAACTGTATCACATACGTCTCCCAAAACAATTTATGAGGTAAATATTACTTTGCCAGGCATTTCTGAGCAGCAAAAAATTGCCACCATCTTATCTTCCGTGGATACCAAAATAGAATCGCTTCAGACAAAAAATGAGGAGTATACCCAATTGAAAAAGGGGCTGATGGAAAAGCTACTGACGGGTAAGATTAGGGTGAAAGTTTAATAAAGTTCCAGAATAAGCCTTAAGTTTCAAAAATGTGTCATGACCAAATAAAATCTATTTATGCTATAAAACATTCAAAATAGTTGACAATATTTGATTTTTTTAGTAATTTTGTCAACAAATTACAGAAATGAAAATCCCTGATTCGATGCTTCACAAGCACGAATTAAATTTATAAGGGTGCTCTTCTGATCAATTGCAGCAGGTTATAAGGCAATTAAGAAAACGAATTATCTACAGATGAAAACGCTATTTGCTTCCCGATTAAAACGTGCCCGTACTATGGCTTGCCTTAGTATGGACGAACTTGCTTTGCATGTCGGTATCTCGAAAGAAGCCATCCGTAAGTACGAACATGCCGAAGCAATGCCCAACAGTGAAAAACTGATAAAGCTTTGTGCTGCATTGCATATAAAACCCGACTATTTCTTCAGACCTGAAGTATATGAAGTTACTGAGTTTGAGTTTCGCAAAAAAAGTAAATTAGGTGTAAAAAAAGTTGACCAGATTAAAGAACGGATCAAAGACTTGCTCGAACGTTATCTCGAATTGGAGGATTTGTTGGCGCTTGATTCGGCTTTTGTGAACCCTGTTGCCGGAATTAGAATAAACTCACCTAAAGATATTGAAAAGGCCGCTGAACAACTTCGTTCAGTATGGGAATTGGGGTTTAATCCAATCAACAGTATTATTGATGTTCTGGAAGACCATTATGTGAAAGTGATCGAAGTGGACGAACAGATTGAATTTGATGGTTCATCCACAATGGTCAACGAAAAAATACCTGTTATTATTTTAAACAAGAATCTCCCGATTGAACGGATACGTTTTACCCTGCTTCATGAATTGGGACATCTCATCCTTTCAATGCCTGATAATTGTACTGACAAAGAGAAGGAACAAATTTGTAACAATTTCGCCGGAGCCGTTCTTATTCCTTCTAAAATCATGATGGCAGAACTTGATCATAAGCGTGATCGATTCTTTTTGCCGGAATTGGCGCATGTTCAGGAAGAATTTGGCATTAGTATTCGGGCGATTATGTACAGAGCAAGGCATCTTGGGATTATCACTGAAAACAGGTTTAAATATTTCTTCTTCATATTAAATACTAAAACTGATGTCAAGGCAGCTGTTGATCAAGTGAGGTATTGTAGCAAGGAAAGTACTGGTAGGTTTTTGCAATTACTTTATAAAGCCATTGCAAAAGAGGTGATTTCGGTAAGTAAGGCATCTGCATTATCCAATCTGAGTGTCCAATTCCTTAAATCCAGCATTGCTGTTATCTAATGCAAATAGTTGTCAACGATACAAATATTTTCATCGATTTGATGACAGCCGATTTGCTGGAGATGTTCTTCCAGTTGCCTATTGAGGTGCATACAACCGACTTTATTATCAAAGAGATTGAATTTGATGAGCAGGTTGTAATGATTGATGAAATTATTGCCAGAGGTAAATTAATAGTGGCAGAAAGTGAACCGAGTGACATGGAAATAATGGCAGAAAAAATGAGTAATAATCGTCAACTTTCTCTTGAAGATTGCTCCGTTTGGCACTACTCCGAAATCAATAATTTCACACTTTTGACAGGTGATGGCCCTCTGCGTAAAGCAGCATTTAAGGCGGGGGTTGATGTCAAAGGGTTGTTGTTTGTATTTGATGAATTAGTTGAAAAAAATTTACTATTACCTCAACATGCAGCCGTAAAAATGCAGATTTTGCTGGATGCAGGGACAAGACTACCTCAAAAAGATTGTCAGGAACGGATAAGAAGGTGGGCAGCTGAATAATTTAAACCTTCCCAAATCATTGGTCTTCTAAAAATTATATAAAACAAGAGTTATTAATATCCTTTTAATCATTAGTTTTATACATTAATTATTAAACAGACCTAATAAACATGTCAGCGACGGAAATTATTCAATCAGAGTTACCTGCCATTCAGCTATTTCAACAAATTAAATATCAATATATTGACGGCTCAAAAATAGACGAAAGACATAGTATTGATGAGTTTTTTTTGAAAGAAAGACTTACAGAAGCCATTTTGAAAATCAATCCTTGGATGAATGAAGCCAGTATAAAAAAGGCTTACAACGAAATCACCAATATACAAGCGACCTCTCTGATGGCAGCAAACAAAAGGGTTTGGGAATTGTTTCAGGGAAATCAGTTTTCGGTAAAGCAGGTTATTAATGGCACAGAGCAATTTAAACCAGTTAAGTTTATCGATTACGACAATATTGAGAATAATGATTTTTTGGTGGTGAACCAAATGCGATTTAAAGGAAAGTCAGACAACTCGATTCCTGATCTGTCGGTTTTTTTAAACGGCTTACCCGTTGCAATCATCGAATGTAAATCACCCGGCTCACAAACTGCAATAGACGATGCAATCAAAGATCTGATTCATTATCAGGATAATTCTCCAAAGCTATTTATCTACAACCAGATATGTGCAGGCATTTATAAGGTAGGAGCACAATATGGTGCTTTAGGTGCAAAGAAAACTCATTATTCGTATTATAAATCAAAAGATACGACAGCAATTGAAACGTTGATCGAACGTAAGCCAACTGCTCAGGATGTTATGCTTTACTACCTATTCCGAAAAGATTTTTTACTCGATATCATCCGACACTTTATCATCTTTGAATATCAGGAAACAAACTTTATCAAAAAACTGCCACGATATCAACAGATACAGGCAACTAACAAAACCATAGCGAAACTTCAGGCTGATAATAAAGGTGGAGTTGTCTGGCATACACAAGGTAGCGGAAAGTCGCTCACAATGGCTTATATCACCCGTAAACTGCAATCGGCAGCATATGGCTTTAGCAATCCAACCGTCATCATCATGACAGACAGAAAGGACTTGGACAGACAGATAAATACAACCTTTCATAACGTAGGTTTTAAAAATATCAGCTACGCTAATTCTGTCTTCCATCTTCAGAAACTACTGGAAAATGATTACGGAGGAATTATCACCACAACCATTCAAAAATTTCAGGAAAGTGGCGACGATGATTCCGCAAAAGATGAAACAGAACAGGCAGAAGATGATATCATCAAGGTTGAAAAATATATCGATGGAAATACCATCATCAAAATTACAAGACGGCTTTCAAAGGAGGGTAAATATGAGCAAATAGGCAGGGTCGAAATTCCACTCAAACAACTCTCAACCAAAGAAAATCTCTATGTTTTGGTCGACGAAGCTCACCGTAGCAACTATGGTTTTCTGGCTGGTTTTATGCGGTGCTCAATACCAAATGCAAAGTTTATTGCATTTACAGGCACTCCCTTATCGAAGGAAGAGAAATCGACTTTGGGCGAATTTTATGGAGGTGATTACATCGATGTTTATACCATCAAACAATCAGTCGATGATGGAAATACAGTGGAATTGCTTTATGATGCAGGAATTGCATTGCTGACAGTTGAAAAGGAAAAATTAGATGCAGAATTTGAGAAACTATTCGGGAATCTGCCAGCTGAACAGATTGAAGCAAGAAAGCGGGAAGCATTACGCTTGTATCAGTTTTCGACTGAAAGAATTCAGTCGATAGCCCGTCATATTATTAATCATTACACAACTAAAATCTGGCCGGATGGACATAAAGCATTGGTAGTATGCCAAGGCAGGGAAGCCACGATTTTATATAAAAAAGAATTTGAACGATTAAAAGCTGAAGGCATACATAATTTCAGAAGTAAAGTAATAATCAGCCTTGGTGCACCCAAAGGTGATTCGATCGCACGTGAATTGTATGAAACGATAGAATACAATCGCAAAAATCCAGATCACCAGAAAGCGATATTTGTGACACCTGATGAGGCGGTAAAGGATGTAATCGAATTCTTTAAACTGCCATTTGGTGATGAATCGGTGAAAGAGAAGTCTGGGCAGCTAAAATATAATAACGATGCCTTCCTTATTGTATCAGATATGCTTTTAACGGGTTATGATGTTCCTATAGCATCGTGTCTTTACTTAGATAAGCCACTTAAGGAGCACAACTTACTTCAAGCTATCGCAAGGGTTAATCGGACACGATCTGGCAAATCAGCAGGGTATATTGTCGACTACTACGGGATCACACAAAATTTGGTAAATGCACTGGAGATATTTTCAGGAGATATTCGCCGTGAGGATATCATGAAAAATCTTTCTGAAGAGATTCCACAACTTGAGACCAATCATGCCAAACTGATCGGGTTCTTCAGGAGTATAAAGACCGACCGAAAATACAATCGTGATGAATATATTGATGAAGCAATCCAGCTAATTGAACCAGTAAATGTTCGTGACGAGTTCAAGGACTTACTTAAACATTTCAATAAATCTATTGGAATTGTACTGCCTGATAAAGCCGCATTAAAATTTATTTACGATTTTAAATTATTCAACGAAATTAAGTTACAGGCACGAAATGCTTATCCTGAAGATGATGGACTGAAAATTGATAAAGAGGAGAGTTTGAAAATTCAGCAGTTGATCAACGAATATCTTACTTCGCAGGGTGTTATCTCACTATTGAATGAACCGATATCCATATACGATAGAGACAACTTCCGGAAAGAATTAGAGAAGGCATCTTTAGGAACCAAGGAGCTGAAAATGCGGAATAACCTCAAGCATACCATTCGAGTTGGAATAGATAAAGATCCCGACTTCTTTAAGCCTTTGGCCGAACGATTGGAAAAGCTACTGGAAAAAAGACGTCTTGAACGGATCACCCAGCTTCAGTTGTTGGATGAATTTCACCAAATACAAGATGAAATAATTAATCGAAAAAAAGAAGCGGAGAATCTTGGATTGGTATCTGAAAGAGAAATTGTGCTGAATAATACGCTGAAAACAATTTACGACTCTAAATCGGTAGAGATGACCCGAAAGATTTTTGCAGAGATTGACGGCGAATTGGGCATAATTGACTGGACAACCAAAGGCACTGTTAAAAAAGATATGGAGAACAAGATCGTCAAGATGCTTGTTGATAAATTAGACAGACCCGTTGCAAGGGCAAAGGGTAAAGAAATTGTAGAACTAATTTGTAAGAATACCAATGCCTAAAGTTCAATACGGCGACAGGGTGATAGAGTATAATTTTTTTGAGAAAACCAACCTTAAATCTCACTATATTACCGTTGAAAAAGATATCGGCGTAGTGCTGAAGGGAAAGAAAATTTCCGATTTAGAGGCAGATCGCATTATCATTAAAAAAGCACGATGGATCATCGATAAGCTGGAGATCGTCAAGTCCAACACTCAATCAGATATCGTGACTGGTTCACGAATCCAGTATTTAGGAAGAAAATATTACGCACAAATTTTGTTTGACGAACGAATTAAAAAAGCCTCGGTTCGATTTACTGAATCAAAATTCGTCATAACGATTCCATCCAAGACTGTTGATATACAACATGAGATTCTGGAAGCACTTGACCAATTCTTTCGGATGAAGGCTAAAGAAAAAATCACCTCAAGAGTGAAAAAATGGTCGTTACAAACCGGGATGACGTATAATCAGCTCAAATTTCAGAAACTTGAAAAAAGGTGGGGAAGTTGTACCAGTAGCAATAATATCCTGATAAATTACGACGTTATTAAGTTGTCTTTCTCTTTAATAGACTATTTGATAGTCCATGAACTTTGCCATACCATCGAAAAAAATCATTCAAAAATGTTTTACAATATGGTATCGAAATACCGTCCAAACTGGAAACGACTTGACGAAAAAATCAGCTTAAATTATGGGTTTTGATAAATGATCAGATCAGAATGGCAATAGGTAAAGTTCGATGCATCATTTTATCTCCACAAGATTTAGCTTAAATTCTCTATCGTCAGTAACGCAATCATAAAGCTTAATAATTGAATCTTTTGATTTTGCTATTGATATAATCTCCTCACGATGTTTCTGGCTAATTTTGCAGCCGAAAACAATTTCCTTAAAAGCTAAATCGTTAATTTTAAAGAGTTTTCTCGCTCCATATATTTTCGTTATTCTATATTCATCTTCATACTCCCATAACTTTGATTTTGTAGTTATTAACGACCCCCAACTTTCATAACCTTCATCAAACATTTTAATTTTCGGAAAGCAATCAGAGTAATTTACTTTTTCAATAATTCTATGAGCTGAAGCGGAAAGCTGAGATGAGTCGAAACCAATACAGATGCCTCTATGAGAATCAGCATAATGAGCCCACATTAGTAAATTATCCTTTTTAGATGTTAAACTACAAATACCATATATTGGATCTCTCTTTTTAAATCGAGAATTAACATCTCTCCAATATTCGTCGGAAGAATAATCACACTCTAAAAAACGTTCATTCGCTATTTTTAAACGTTTATCGTCGTCAATTCCACGATACTTAGGTCGATCAACTTCAATTAATTTCTTAATGATATTTTCTTTCGTTAATTTTTCTTTTGGGTATTGAATAGGTAATGAGGCATCAAAAGGGTCGTTAAATAAATCTGCTGACGATAAAAATAATTCATTGTCTGTTAGTACACGACGATGGTAACTGTCATCCCAATTTCGATATTTATAAAGAATATCAGGAATTTCGGAGTGTATATCCATGTTTAGATTTTAAATTGACTGCTTACGATTATAGTGGCGTTCCTTGGCTTATCACTACATCTGGTGCGTTATTTACCTATTGATCGATACGAAGGTAATATAAGGGATCAATAGGTCTGCAACAATCGCTGGAAAATTAAAATGAAGGACGTAAATTCGATAAAATATTGTAGGATATCAAAACGACACATTCCGGTTGTTGAGTCATGGGAAGAGTATTTACTTAATGTATTTGCGATAAATTCCATACGGTATTGCCGAATAGAAAAGCTTGTTCTTTTAATATGCTTCTTAATTGAATGAAAAATGCCTAATGAGTTCCATGAATTTCATTTAAAAACACATTGATATTCTTCAGAGAATAGTTAAGGTCGTGAGTAGACTAAATCCGCAGCTTTTTTAATTAAAAACGATCATTCAAATTATCAATACCCTTATTAATAGTCAGTTAAATAATGAGAGATGTTCAAAATGACTTTTAATTAAAAACAGATCGACTTTAGGCATGAAAGACACTGAACGAGACACTATAAAAGCAAAAACCCCTGATTATCAGGGGTTTTTGTAGCCTCACCGCGACTCGAACGCGAATCTAAAGTTTAGGAAACTTCCATTCTATCCCTTGAACTATGAGGCCGGAATTATTTGTGCTGCAAAAGTAATCTTTTTCCGTATCTGGGCAAAAACCATTTGCAGCGAAACCTATCGGCTATTGAGGATTGCTGACAGGTATGCTTTTCAATTTTTTGGCAGCCTCTTTAAGCAATTCGTCGGGCTTGGCAAAGCATATCCTAATAAGTTGATTCTTTGTCTTCTCATGTTGAAAAGCAGAGAATGGTACCGTTGCGACGCCATATTCCATAATGAGCCTTGTCGCAAAATCGACATCCGGTTCATCTGATATCTTACTGTAATCCAACATCTGATAAAAGGTTGAATTAGTTGGAACAAGTTCAAAATTGCTCCCTTCCATCAACGAAATAAACAGATCGCGTTTACCATGGTAGGTTTCACAAATTGCTTCAAAATCGGGTCCGTCCTGCAGAAATTCGGCCAAAGCATACTGCGCAGGTGTGTTTACGCTAAAACCTTGAAATTGCTGTATCTTCCTGAATTCGCTCATTAGTTTCTCCGGGCCATAGATAAATCCAATTCCCCAACCTGTAATATTGAATACAGGACCGAAACTTGAAACGATTAAGCTTTTGGCCGCCAGTTCAGGAATAGAGGCAAGACTACGGAATTTCAGGTTGTCAAAAACAATATGGTCAAATACCTCATTGCTAAGAATCACCAACTTAGTCCCGTTTGTAAGCCTTTTAAGCTGGTCGATATCCTCTTCGCTGAATAATCTGCCAATCGGATTTTGAGGATTGTTGATAATGATCATTTTGGTCTTCGAAGTAACCAGTTTTTTCACCTCTTCCCAGTCAATCCGGAAATCGGGCATCTTAAGATTGACAAATATCGGACGTCCGCCATTCAACTCTATAAACGGAGCATACGACTCCTGAATCGGTTCAAAAATAATCGCTTCGTCGCCCTCCTTAACAAAAGTACTGATGGCAGTGGTCATCGCTTGCGCAGGACCAGCTGTAATCGTAATGTCAGTTTCCGGGTTAAAAGAAGTATTATTTTGCCGGTTTACAAGATTGATGATCTGCTCTCGTAATTGTTCGACCCCTTCTGCCGGGGAATAATCATTGTTACCCAATCTCATATTTTTGCTTACCAGATCAATGAGTTTTTCCGGACAAACAAGATTGGACATGGGGACAGCCAAGTCGATAGCATGAACTTCCTCGGCAATTGCAAGAATCGTCGCGAAGGCATTTTTCTTCGAAGTTGGAATTTTTGATGAAACCATTTTATTGTAATCAGTTGCTAACTGCAAAAGTAACATTATTTTTTATTGAAACATTCCCATTTGCCGGATCAGAAATAACAACTAATGTTTAATTATTAATGATTGATTGTTATATTACTGTTAATGAAGTATCTCTCTAAATATTTCGAGTGATTTTAAATTTAGTTTGTTCCCCAGATGGAGGCCGTAATATTCAAGTACAAAATCGAGTAAAACGTTCCGTAATCCCTGATCTGGTTTGAATTCTGTTGAATTTTGATAGCTCATTCCGATTAGTTGGGCAAGGACAAAACTTTCGCGGTTT
>Ga0209511_1002071_pt1 | contig 16909 bp, 13 predicted proteins | sample SSSSmetaG_FD_184141 | JGI IMG/M metagenome (GOLD analysis project Ga0209511, IMG submission 184141) | Glacier valley bacterial and archeal communities from Borup Fiord, Nunavut, Canada, to study Microbial Dark Matter (Phase II) - ​SSSS... | ecosystem: Environmental > Aquatic > Freshwater > Ice >...
GGGTGCTGGTCAGAACCATGGGTTTTCGGCGATGATCACCGCTCCGGCGGGTGTGCAGGCGTTCTGCCTGTGGGCTGCGGGCCCGGCGGGAGCTGCGATATTCGAATGCCGCACGGTGACGGTGCCTTAGCTACGCGCGAGCGCTAGGTAGACTACGTCAGATTTGTTAGATCTCAGGAAGGGAGCTATGCCCTCAATTTCGGCTGGCGTCCCCTTCGCCGGTTGGCGCGTTGTTTGCGAGGTGCTCTGTGAGGCCGTCTAGCAAAATCGGTCTCGAGCCAAGTCCACCGCCGCCTGAGCCTGGCCTGCCACCTGCACCCGCACCTGCGCCTGCGCCTGCGCCTGCGCAGAGCGTTCGGCCTGCACCTGCACAGAGCGTTCCGCCTGGGCCGGTCAGTATTGGCGAGGCGCTGCACGGAACCGATAACGCGCTCGGCCTGTTGCGGCTGATTCTGGCGGCTCTGGTTATCTTCGACCACGCCTTCCCTTTGGGCGGTTTTGGTGCGGATCCGTTCTTCGCTGTTACCCGGGGACAAGCCTCGCTCGGCTCGTTGGCCGTCGGGGGATTCTTCGCCATAAGTGGTTATCTCATCGCAAAGAGCGGTATGTCGGCCGACGTCGTGCAGTTCATGTGGCGGCGAACCATGCGGATATTTCCTGCTTACTGGGTGGTCCTATTGACGACCGCGTTGGTAGTCGGGCCGCTCATTTGGTTGGGCGACGGCGGGTCCCTCGCTGCGTACTTTACGGTGGGCGGGACCGGCCCCGTGAATTACTTCACGTCCAACTGGACGCTGAAAATCGGCACCTACGGAATCTACGACCTCCTAAAAGAAACGACGCCGTACGGTCGGTCAGTCGGTGCGAGCGCCTTCAACGGATCAATCTGGACGCTGATCTATGAGTGGAATTGCTATCTCATGATTGCTGTTTTGGTGCTGTTCGGTGTACTTCGGAACGCCCGAGTGATTGTGCCGGTTATGGCGTCGTTCTTTCTCATTCTTCAGATAGTCGCCGCAATCAACTTCAACGTGTTAGGGGTCTTAGTACCACTTCTGGCCGACCCTTACACGATCCAGTTGACGATGACATTCCTTGTCGGGTCCGTGATTGCCGTGTATTCGAAACAGATCCCATTCGACAACCTGATCGGAATTTTGTCGGGCCTGACCCTACTGGTCTCCTTGCGATGGGGCGGCTTTTCTACGATTGGAACTATCGCCGGTGCGTATTTCATCGTCTACATGGGGGCACGGCTGCCCAGGGCCGTGCACTGGGTGGGTCGAAAGAATGATTACTCCTATGGCGTGTACATCTACGGATTTGTAGTCCAGCAGGTGCTGGCCTACCTGGGCTGGTACCGCTTGGGCTACTGGCCGTATGCGATCTCGGGGCTGTTCATCTCCTTCGGGTGTGCCTGGCTCAGCTGGCATCTTGTGGAAAAGCGGGCAATGGCTCTCAAGAACTGGGGTCCAGGTCGCGGAACGCGGTACTGGGCTGAACGCGCACGAACCCGTTTCGCGTCGAGAGAAACTAGGTCCGGTACGTGATTACGGGAACGGTATTGGTAACCGGCGGAGCAGGCTTCATCGGAACCGCCCTGGCAGCGCGCCTTGCCGACCGGGTGGGCCAGTGGGTCATTTTTGACTCCCTGCATCCCCAGGTGCACGCGAAGTCCGAGCCGCCAGCAAACCTCCACCCGCGAGCGGAGCTCATCGTGGGTGACGTGACCGATCCGGCGGCGTGGGATGCGCTTCTTGCTGACGTTCAACCGGATGTTGTCGTACATCTGGCGGCGGAGACCGGCACGGCCCAATCACTCGATGAGGCCAGTCGACACGCGAGAGTAAATGTTGTCGGAACCACGGAGATGACCGACGCGTTCGGGCGGGCTGGCTTTCTTCCTGAGCACTTAGTGCTCAGTAGCAGCCGGGCAGTCTACGGGGAAGGAAACTGGCTTCGGTCGACAGGTGAGATATTCTCGCCTGGCCAGCGTTCTCACGCACAACTGGAAGCGGCTAAGTGGAACTTCGACGGTGCGGTTGCACTCCCGAGTTCTGCAGCTAACACGGTGCCCGCGCCAACGAGTGTTTATGGGGCAACAAAGCTTGCGCAGGAACAAATCTTGAAAGCGTGGGGAGGTTCGCGCGGTGTGCCGGTATCTATCCTTCGTCTGCAAAACGTGTACGGTCCCGGCCAGTCGCTTATCAATTCCTATACCGGAATCGTGTCACTGTTTTCACTTCTGGCTCGGGAGGGCAAGGTCATCCCGCTTTATGAAGACGGTCTTATTGGACGCGATTTCGTCTACATCGAGGATGTCGCTGACGCATTTGTGGCCGTGTTGTCGGCTGGAGGGAACCCAGACCGGCCGATAATTGACGTCGGTACGGGACTGGCACATACGGTTGAAGACATGGCGACTGAAATCGCTCGCTTTCACTCGGCCCCCCTACCCATAGTGAACGGCAAGTATCGCGACGGAGATGTGCGGGCAGCATCGTGCGATATTTCCGTAGCTCGACGCACCCTTGATTGGGGCCCTACCTGGACTCTGGCGGCAGGGGTCGCCGCGCTTCAGGGTTGGATCGCCGAGGAGTTGACCGCGCAGGAGGCAACTAGTGGTTGAAACACGCTCCCTCTCTGTTCAGTCCGTGCTGTTCAACAATGCGCCCCAGGACATATCTCGTGCAGGGCTCGCGTTAGCCAACTCAGTTAGTTGGGCGCGTCAAGCGGGCCTCGTTGGTGATTGGACGCTTCATCTCGGGGATTGTTCCGACGTTCCGGTTTTTGACGATGGCCACCTCGCCGAATTGCTTAGCGCTGTAACGCAGGTCGGCGGACGGCTGGATCACACGGTATTCGGGAGAAACTTGGGGTCGGCGGCCGGACACAACGCCCTCGCGACCCGGAGTACGAGTGATCTCCTGTTGATCCTGAACCCCGATGCGAAGCTCGCCCCGGACGCTGTAACCGCTTTGGCTCGCCGGGTCGACGGCACGGTTGGAATGGCAGAAGCGCGCCAAGTCCCGCTCGAGCACCCGAAGGATTTTCGCCAGTCCGACGGCGTTACCAGTTGGGCTTCGACCGCGGCGGCGCTCACCACCCGAGCTGCGTTTGACAAGGTCGGCGGCTTCGACAGTGCAACTTTTTTTCTCTACTGTGATGACGTCGACTACTCCTGGCGGCTTCGACTAGCGGGCCTCGACATCGTGTACGAGCCGGCCGCGGCCGTGTTTCACGACAAGCGGCTCACCGTCACGGGGGACTGGCCGGCTGGCTCCGCGGAGGTCTACTACTCAGCCGAGGCTGCGCTGCTGTTGGCTTATAAATATTCGCGCCCCGACCTAGTACGCGATATCTCCCTTCGTTTCAAGAAGAATGGGGAGCCCCTTGCTCGAAAGGCGCTCGCCGAGTTCGAACGCCGCCGTGCTGCGGGGGAATTGCCTGATCAGATCGACCATATGCATAAAGTGGGGCAGTTTGTCGGAGGAAATTATGCCAAACACAGGTTTTGACGCCGTGGCTTCAAAAATTCAGCATGATTCGACATTCGTCGGAATGCTGAGGACTCGCAGTGCGGAGACGAATATCGACCCGGGCCTGCGAGAGCGATTAGATTCCGTCACCGAATACCTCGACCGCGTCACAGATGTTGACCGCCCATTTCTCAGCGTTCTGCTTCGTACCCAAGGGCGACGTTTGGAGTCATTCAAAGATGCGTTGCTCTGTCTAACCTCTCAGACCGATCAGGACTTCGAGATAATCGTTCTCGAGCACGACGTGACACCGGCGGATTCACAAAGCGTTCGAAAGATCCTCGAGCGCTTACCTCCTGAATTCTTGTCGAGGCTGCAATTGATCGAGGTAGTCGGAGGAGGACGCGCGAAGCCACTGAATCTTGGGCTTGCGGCATCGACCGGACGCTATGTGGCCGTCTACGACGACGATGACGTGCTTTTCGCGAATTGGGTCGAATCCTTCAAGGCGACATCGGCCACCGCCGGAGGGAGGTTGATGCGGGCAGTAACCGCTAATCAGAAGGTGAGCCCCGAGCCCTGGAGTGACGGTCGGGCCGGTTTTCGTAGCATCAGTTGGCCGCGGCCGGAGTACCCCGAACGTTTCGATCTCCTGCAACACCTTTTGGTCAACCATTCGCCTTTCATGAGTTGGGCTTTTCCCCGAGCGCTCTTCTTCAGCTACGGATTGCGCTTCGATGAAGACCTCGCGGTGGTCGAAGACTGGGATCTGATCCTCCGAGGGTCGCTGCTTTGCGGAGTCGAGGATGTTCCCGCACTGACGGCGATTTACCGACGGTGGGAAGGAGGATCGTCGTCGTATACACAGCATTCTGGAATGGACTGGAAAACGGCGGAGCAGCGAGTAATCAACCGCATCAACTCGTCTCCGCTGATCATGCCTCGCGGAGCGATGGAGTCGATGCGACAAATGGTGCTTTACAACACCGCTCTCGACGGCTACCGCTTCCTTTTTGCCGGCACGTCCCTGCGCCGGCCATTCAATTCCATGTGGAACCTCGCACGTCCAGGTTTTAACTTCGCCGTCCGACTGCGTAACCGCCTGCGGCGAATACGCCAACGAACCGGTGAGAGCCAAGGATCATCATGATGCAGTACGGACTGCTCGGAGCGTCGGCGCAGGCTCGAGAAACGGCTGAGTTCGCGCTTCCGGATGTGGTGGTTTTCTGTGCCGTGTCGTCTCAGTATTTGGACATTAACCGACCTGACCTCGTCGATATCGCGATAGCGAGCCGCACGCTAAACATGGTGCCGGTGGTTGTTGCTGTCGGGGCGCCGGGTCTCAAGCGCAGGCTCGTGAGAGCGTGGAACGGCACCCGGTTCCATAGCGTTGTCTCAACTAACGCATGGGTCAGCCCGACCGCCAACCTGGCTGACGGCGTCACAGTTGCACCGTTCGCCGTTATCAGCAGCGGCGCTACCGTAGGCGCTCATGTACTGCTCAACATTGGGAGCTCGATAAGCCATGACTGCGAAATCGGAGAATTCGTCACAATCTCACCGGGCGTACGCATTGGCGGTGGCTGTCAGATCGGTGAGGGGGTCTTTATCGGGATCGGAGCGACAATCGTGCATTCAGTAGCGGTAGCTGCGGGGATCGTCGTCGCTGCCGGAGCGGTGGTAGTCGATGACCTCGCGGTACCCGGGGTTTACGCCGGCGTGCCCGCGAGGCTGCTGAGGGCTGAGGAGGAATGGCTTGATGCCTTATAGAGTCCCGTTCATCCGCCCCGTCTTCCCTGATGGATCGGAGATCGCCTCCGACTTCGATGCCATCGTCGGGTCGAACTGGTACACCAACTTCGGTCCGAAGGAGCGCGAGTTTGGCCGTGCGATTAGCGAACGGATTGGTGGCGGCGTCCGCGTAGTCACCTTCGCAAACGCGACACTCGCTCTCATGGCGGCCGTGCAGACTCTTCTCGGCCGGGGCGACGGACGCCGTTTGGTCATCGTGCCTTCATTCACGTTCGCCGCTGGACCTGCCGCGATCGCGTGGGCTGGCTATCAACCCCGCTTCATCGACATCGACGACGCGAGCTTGCAACCCTCACTAGATAGTGCGAGGGAGGTGCTCGAGAATTCCACGCTTGACGTCGCCGGAATCCTGCTGTGCAACACGTTCGGTATCGGAAATCCTGAAATCGCGCTGTGGGAGGGGTTAGCGAGTGAGTTCGGCCTTCCGCTGATCGTGGATTCGGCGGCCGGTTTCGGGTCGATGTACACGCCTGACGCCGCTGTCGGTACCGCTGGCGCACTGGAAGTTTTTTCCTTTCACGCGACAAAGCCCTTTGCAGTCGGCGAAGGAGGGGCCATCGCCACAAGAGACGAAGCGTTGGCGGTGTTGCTCAAGGAGTTTCAGAACTTCGGCTTCCATGCCGGGATGGGATCTACGATGCTTGGCCTGAACGGGAAGCTGCAGGAGATCAACGCCGCAATCGGATTGCGTCAACTCGCCAGATTCGACGGTGTGCTTGCTAGCCGACGACGTGTTCTGGATGTCTATCGAGAAGGGTTCGAAGAAACGCAAATCACCATGCCAACGAACATCGAGTTATCCTCCGTGTGCTTCGCCAGTGCGGTTTTGCCGGGGCAGCCGAGCCGCGATCAGGCCGTTGAGGACCTACTGGCGCAGGGTGTAGAAGCCCGCACATACTATTCTCCGGCGGTTCACCGTCAGCCTCATTTTTTGTCTTATGCAAGTGAGTCGAGTCTCCCGGTGACGGATCGAATAGTCAGCAGGGTGCTTTCCCTACCGGTCCACGAGGATATGCCGACGGTCGTCGCCCAGCAGATCGTTCGAGTCGTCCGAACCGCTGTGGGAGCCTGATGACAACCGGGGCTGGTAGCCTGCGCAACCGCATCGTGAACGCGGGACTCGGAGTGGAGCTGCAGGCGCTCCTGCTCGGCTTCCAGGACTCGCTGCAGCGGCTCGAGGCGGCTCAAGCGGATCGTCAACTCAAAGAAGCTCAAAACGATCTCGATGCCTCCTACATTCGACGGCGACTTGAAGCAGAACTAGTCGGCTTGCGACAGGACCGAGACGACGTCCCCTCCCTTAAGGCCTTCCTCGCAACACTGCGCAAGACGCGCGAGTACAACCGAGCTTGGGCGGATTCGAATCCTCTTGTTTCAGTCAGGGTCGCGAGCTATATCAATACCCAGCAGTTGATGGAGATCACTATTCCGTCGGTGTTAGCGCAGACTTATCAGAATTTTGAGATCGTCATCGTCAACGATGGTCCGAATGATCGGACACGACGCGCAATCCTTGCCGCGGGCGATTCGCGTATTCGCTACGAGGAGTTTCCGACAAGGCGCGTCTATCCGACAGACCCACATGCCCGATGGATGGTTGCTGGCTCGCCCGGGATGAACCGAGCTGCAGAACTGGCTCGTGGCGCGTGGATCGCGCCGCTGGATGACGACGACTCATTCACCCCGGACCATATCGAGAAGCTTCTTCGCCTCGCCATTGCCGAGCGCGCGGAGCTTGCGTACGGCGCGCTTGTGCAGAAGAATCTTGCGAATGGCGAGAACCACAGAATATACAGCGCGCCTCCCGCGATCAGCCAGTTCAGCTTCCAGGGTGCGATTTACCTGGCGATGCTTCATCCGACATTCCGATACGACGAGGCGAGTTGGCTTGTGGAGGAGCCCGGTGACTGGAACCTAATTCGCCGGATGCTCGCGGCGGGCGTGACAATGGCTGCAACGCCAGACGTCGTCGCGGAGATGAATCAAATACCGTTCACGCACAAGCAGCAAGAATCTCATGCATGATTCTTGATCGATTGGATCAGTGCTGGCCTTCAGCCACTCACCGGTAGAATCAGCCGACCGAGTCGCCGGAAAGAGGATTAGTTGACTGAGTCGCGGCCAGGCGTCGTCAGCGTGGTGATGGTCAACTTCCGAGGGTCGCAAGACACGTTGGAGGCGTTGGAGGCGCTTTCGAGAGTGGCTTGGCCCTCCGATCTTTTGGAAATCATTGTCGTCGACAACGGTTCTGGTGATGGCAGCGTAGGGCGGCTGCGTAGAGCAGCGCCCACTGCAATAGTGATCGACGTCGGGGAAAATATCGGCTTTGCAGCGGGATGCAACCGAGGAGTGGCCCGAGCCACCGGCGAATTCATCGCCTTCCTGAATAACGACGCCAAACCGGACGGAGCCTGGATCTCGACCGCGATCTCAGCCTTCGAAGATCCGGAGATTGGCGCCGTGGCGAGCAAGGTGCTCGACGGGGAGGGACACAAAGTCGACTTCATCGACGCGGCTCTAACTTGGTATGGAAAAGGGTATAAGCCTTTCGTGGGAGAAACGGCCGGCACGCTCGGTGGTCGGCCCAAGGACGTTCTCTTCGGTACCGGATCGGGAATGTTTGTGCGCGCCGCCACCTTTCTTCGCCTGGGTGGGTTTGATGAAAAGTTCTTCATGTTTTATGAAGATGTGGACTTCGGGTGGCGCCTCAACCTCGCTGGCGAGCGGTTTCGCTACATCCCGGAATCTGTCGTCTTTCACAAGCATCACGGAACCGTTGCAAAGTTTGGGAGCTTCAGGGAGAGCTACCTGCTCGATCGCAATGCTCTCTTCACCCTTTACAAAAACTTGGAACAGTCCCGCTTGGACTCGGTACTCCCCTCAGCCCTGGCGTTCACGATCCATCGTGCAGTGACGCAGGAGGGCGTGGACTCCACTGTTTTCGATTTCCGTCGTCTCAACACCGATGATGCTGAACCTCAGGTTGTTTCAAAGAATTTCCTGGCATCCATTTTTGCGGTCGACCAATTCGTTGCGTACCTGCCCGAACTATCGAAGGCCCGCGCAGAGGTGCAGGCCACCAGGCGGCGGTCGGATCGTGCGCTGTGGTCGCTTTTCGGGCGTGTCGACGCGCTGCCGGCCTCGGATGAGAGTTACGTGGGCTACGAAAAGCTGATAAACGCTTTTGACGTAACGACCCGCCCGGCCGGTGCGCGGGTCCTGGTCATCACGGGCGATCCGGTTGGTGCTCGCATGGCGGGTCCCGCTATCCGGGCGTGGAACATCGCGGAAAACCTGTCATCCGAACATACGGTCACGCTTGCCACCCTTTCCAATCTGGAGTTGATGGACGCGCCTTTCGCGTTGCGTCGTCTTCGGGCCGGCGACGAACGTTCATTCCGCATGCTCGAACGCGAGTCGGACGTCATCATCTTCCAAGGTCACGCTATGTCAGCGTTCCAATCACTGCGCGACACTGAGAAGGTCGTCATTGCGGACGTTTACGATCCAATGCATCTCGAGCAACTGGAACAGGGTCGCGATCTACCTGCCGCAACGTGGGACAAGCAAGTCGCGGATGCCACGAATGTTCTCAATGAGCAGCTTGCCGCCGCGGATTTCATATTGTGCGCCTCAGAGCGCCAGCGAACGTTTTATCTTGGGCAGCTTGCTGCTTTAGGACGCTTGAATCCGGCGACCTATCACGGCGATCCAAACTTCTCGGGCCTGATTGCTGCCGCTCCCTTCGGCTTCACCGCCATCCGTCCTAGACACGAACGTGAGGTCCTCAGGGGTGTTGTCAAGGGGATCGCCGAGACGGATAAAGTGATCATCTGGGGTGGCGGGCTGTACAACTGGTTCGATCCCCAAACATTGATCCGGGCAATGGCTGTGCTGTCGGAGCGCCACCCGTCGGCCCGGCTATTCTTTCTCGGCACCAAGCATCCGCACCCTGGCGTACCTGAGATGGCAGTTGTAGCGGAGTCCCGTTCCTTAGCGGCAGACCTCGGTCTCCTGAACTCATCTGTCTTCTTCAATGACTCCTGGGTCCCATACTCAGACAGGCAGAATTACCTGACCGAATCGGACGCGGGAGTCAGTACGCACTTTTCCCACATCGAAACCACCTTCTCTTTTCGAACCCGCATCCTCGATTACTTGTGGGCCTCAATTCCAATGGTGGTGACCGAGGGGGACACATTCGCAGACTTGGTAGCGCAAGAGGGACTTGGCGTGGTGGTACCCGCACAAGACGTCGACGCGCTTGCCGACGCCCTTGCCCGGGTGCTATTCGATACTGACTTCGCGGCGAAGTGTCGAGCGAACATAGAGCGGATCAGGGAGCGCTACCTCTGGTCCGAAACTCTCCGTCCGCTCGCCGCATTCATGAAGGAGCCCCGTCGCGCTGCGGACCGGGTGGAGGCGCGGTTAGCGTTGGGCGGGCTGCTGAACCCCGGTCGCGTCAAAGCCCCTCGGCGGCGAGGATTCCGATACGACCTCGGCTTGGTCGGTCACTACCTTCGCAACGGAGGCCCCCTCGTCGTGGCTCGCAAAGTGCTTCTCCGCCTCAGGTCTAGATGATGCGGAGACGGATCGCTGATGATCGACAATGGGCGGCGCCGGACGGATGTGCCAGCGTGAGGACCACGCGGGTAGCTGGCCTGACTGCAATTCTCGTGACGGTTCTAGCTGCAGTCGCGGCCGCGACCGGGGTGAGCCTGCTCCCGCTGGTAGCGTCGGCTGCCGCTCCATGGGTGCTCATCCTTGCGATGAGATGGGGCGCGGGTCTCGCGATCAGCGCCGTGGTGATCTTGGTGGGCCTCATCGTTTTGTTCGGGATGCTTGTGCTCCCATGGACCGGCCTTCCTTTGTTTCCGGCAGCCTTCGCGATTTGTCTGATTGTCGCAGTTACGGGGATCGTTCTTCTCTTGCGGGCCCCTCCGATTGGCTTTGAGCGCGAATCGGCTTCGACGATCGCTGCGTGGTTCGTTCCGTTGCTCGGGCCTGCGCTTTGGGGGGTCGCGATGTTCATCCGCGCCGTGTCGGAATCGGCGTCACGCTTCGGTTGGGTGATGCTGGGCGACTCGGCGAACAATGTGTTGTCCGCGCGAGACATAGTCGACCATGGCGGCATCCTCTTTGGGCCTAGTTCGAACCCTGTGCCCCTGCCCGCCGCTGTCCTCGCGCTAGCCATGACGGCTGGCCGATTCAACACCGCGCCATCTGACTTGTTGCGACACGATATTGGCGCTTTAACAGCTGCATGGGCAATCGCAATAGCGGTTACGTGCTACCTCGCGGGCACCGCCGCGGCAGCGGCGGTGGGTCGTTCGCGCCCCTGGACTGTCGCGCTTGCGGGGGCGGGTGGCTCGCTCATACCCCTCTCCTGGTTCGTCACCGGGTATTCGCTCGAGTATGGGTTTTTTAACACCCCTCTAGTGCTTCCCCTCGCCTTTGTCAGTTGGATCGCGGCCCTCAGTGCGAAAAGGGCTCCTGCGGTCGCATTTGTGTCGTTACTGGGAGCGAGCACCCTCATGTTGGCGGTTTGGAGCCCCCTTGTTCTGGTGCCGGGGTTTCTCGCAGTTACCGTAGCGTGGCGTTGTTTTCGGTCTTTGGTCAACACTCGGGGTTGGCGCTTGGGACTTCTCCTCGCAGCCATCCTGCAAATTGGCATGTACGGTTTCGTCGTCACGCTTCCCACGCTATTTGCGCAAGGAGGTTTCCTCGCTGCCGGGGGCGGCGTGATTCTCTTTCCGAAAGTCCTCCTGCTCTCCACCTTTGCAGGTACCGGCCTCGTGGTGGTCCTGGCCATTATGCGCAAACAAAGCCAACAGGCTGGCGCGCTCGCAGCTGTGCTATTCGCTGGCTTGACAGGACTTGGTGCGCTGTTGTTCGTTAGCAGGGCTGCTGAATCACCCTGGACCTACTATCCGATCAAATTAGCCTGGCTGATGATGATCATTCTGGGCGTTCTATCGGCGGGGACGCTTATCGGCTTGATTCCTAGCGCTTATAGCGTTGTCGTCGGGCTCGGAACGGTATTGGTCGCGTTGGGCACCATTTTCGCGCTCTATGCAGCCGCAGCCTCTACCTCCGGTCACGCACGGCGGGATCCGATCCCACGAATCATCAATGATGATTTCGGTTTTAATAACTCCTCTGTCGACCGCCTGTTGACTTTGTCGGATCCCGCTCACCCGCAATTACTCTGGCGATCGTCAGACCCGTCGGAGGGTTTCGTTAACTTCTGGCTACTCCAAATGCGCGCTGGTTCGACGGTGCAGAACCAGAAACTGCGAGTTCTCGCATACGGGTATGGAGATCAAATTCAAGATCTCTGCGGAATCGCGACGGCAATGGGCCCGCCGATCACCGTGCATACGACGGACGGCTCTTTGCAGTCAGCAATCGACTCCTACTGCGAAGGGGACGCGACCGTCGTACTCGAAAATTCCCCCGATTGATAAGTGCGCTTTCCGCGGATCACGCGGATTGAAGTTTTGTCAGTTCGTCGGAGGGATGGGGCCTGAGATAGCAGGCTCCCCAATGCTGAGTCTTGCAAAAAGGAAGTAGGAGGCGAGAACGGCTAATGCGAAGCCCGTCAACAGCAGCCAGATCCCGCCCGGCGGAGCCCACTGAGCATTGAGCAACGATAGCCATCCGCCATCTAGTCCGACGGCGTAGCGTCGCATAGCCGTAGCGAAGGCGGCGAACTGAGCGAAGCCGAGTAATGCGGACGCTATCGTGACGAGTCTGACGTGATCTCGACCGGTGAGGTAGATCCGATCCGAGAGAAGCGTTCCAAGGGCAACGGCGAGGCATGCGAACAAGGGGAGGATGTAGCGTCCCTGCCAGATAACGCCGCCTTTGACAATGTAGATGCCCTGAAGTAGCGCGGGAAGCAACAGCAAGGCCCCCGCGAGGGTCGAAATCATCAGAAGCGAACGGCCGCGAAGGAGCGTGAAAGCGAGGAGGGCGAGTCCACCGAATAAAACCGCCCATATGAAGTAGACGATGGTGGGCGCGGGCGTGTCGAGCCAGCCGAAGATACCGACCATCCCCAGAGCGTAGTCAAGCGTTGATGAGAGCGTCCAAGCAAAGCCCAAGAATGGTGAAGTTCCAATTCCTGGTGCGCTGACCGGCCCTAGTGGATCCTGCGTGGCAACGACGAAAAAGTTTGTCGAGGCAAGCCACGCAGCGGCGAGCAGTGCCGCTGTGGCCACCCCCCCGGCCGCTAGCTGGAGTTGGGGCATCCGGACCAGCTTGGCGATATGGGTGGGGACGGCAAGAATGACGGGCGCAAGCAGTGCAACTGCCAGCCATAGAAGAGAAAGACCGCGCATATTCGCCGCGAGGGCGGCGGAAGCGAACACGATCACGGCGGTTGGACCTACAGTGCGGTTCTCCGGCTGTCGGACTGTCGAAATCACGCCGACGAATGCCGCCAGGGTCGCGGCGATCTCGAGGCCGTTCGGGTTGACGGTTCCATTGAGAAAGAGCACCATCGGTGTCACAGCAACTGCACTGCCGATGAGAGGAAGCGCTCGTCGGGGCCATCTGCTGACGAACGCGAAAACAAGCGCCAAGAATCCGGAACTTAGAACGGCACTCATGAAGCGCATCGCGAAGATGCCCGCGCTATCGCCAATTATGAGCGATGGCCACCCGACCAGCATGTAGTAAGTGGGGTTGTAAAGACCGGCCGAGGTGGGAACTTCGATCGATTTCATGGGGTCGCCTGCAAGCAGCGGGATGCAATCTGCTGCCTCATTCGGAGCGAACGCGTAGCAAGTCTGAGCTTGGGTGTATCCGATGTAGGCAGGGACCGAAACGATGTTTCCTTGCGCACTTGGGGTGCCGATGAATTGTCCGCGAACCACCGAGGCGGCCTTGATCAGGTGGGCAGGCTCGTCCGGTGCCGCTCCGATGGGCGTCGACAATGTCCAGAGGAAGGACAGGAGGGTGAGGAGGGCCCAGGAAGCGGCGAAAACCCGCCAGTTGACGGCGCCTTCAGTCCTGGTCACGTGGGTGCCTGCTCTCGGCCTGAGCGACTCTTAACTCCAGCAAAGCAACTCGTTCGGCAAGAGTTCGCGTCTTCGCTTCGAGTCGAGTCAGTTCGGTGCTGATCTGCAGACAGACCAAGAACAGAATCGCGATGCTCACGAAAAAGACAAGGTTGATCGGAACTTCGATGCCCAGTAACCGAGCCGCCCACTCCAGTGTCGCTGGAAAGATCCCAGCAATCATGGCGAGAACACCCGCTATCAACCACCAGATCGCGTGGCGCTCGCGGAGGTAACCGCGGCGGAGCATTTCGACGACGACGAGCAGTATCAGACCCGCGGACACTATGCCGAAGATATAGCTGGCAGGGCTCATGGTCGAGCCTTGGCTTCGAAGCTGGAAGCTGGGCGGAGATAAGCGAAAATCAAAGCCAGACCCACCCTGCCCAGATAATTCGTCGATCTGATCGGGTTGTGGGAAGGCACGCCGCCCGCGCGAGCTCGCATCGCAACCGGGACCTGCTTGACCGTTAGACCCGAGCGCAGCGCAATGACCAAGGCTTCAACCGTGTCCCCGAGATACTCCGCCGGGTACGTTTCTGCGAACAGGGCAATGGCCCGTGGACCGGAGGCCCGATATCCCGACGTCGTATCCGAGAGCGTCGTCTTCGACGATCGACTGAGGACAGCTGACAACACTTTCATAGCCCACAAACGCGGCCCCCGCACTCGATACTCACCTATCCCTGCGAACCGCGCTCCGAGCACGAGGTCGGCAGATGCCAATTCCGCGATCAAAGCCGGCGCGCTAGTCGGATCATGCTGGCCGTCCGAGTCGATCTGAACTACTCGCTCAAACCCATTCTCGAGCGCGTAGCGGAACCCAAGTCGCATGGCCCCACCGACACCCAGGTTGTAGGGCAGCCTTGCAACAAGGGCCCCGGCGTCTCGCGCGACTTTCGCGGTCGCATCCGAGGACCCATCATCAACGACAAGCACGTGGACACCCGGTAGCTTGTCAAACACCTCCCGAACGACGGTGCCGACCGACTCCTCTTCGTTGAATGCTGGCATCACTATCAGTGTGCGGTCGAGAGCGAGATTCACGGTGTCGAGTGTAATGCTGAGCGCTATAAGCCTTTGGTCGGCGATCGCCCACCAAAGATATGGTGGACCAGCAGCCGTCGCCTGCTCGACTCGTGCGAGCGCAATGCTGTGGGCAATTCGGTCGCGGCGTTCAATCGAGATGACAGATGGAGCTGAGCTGAGCGAGCAGCGCGACGCCAGCCCCGTGATCGCGCATCGGCGGCGGCCTCGGAAAATAGCGTGTTCTCCTGAACGAATTTTGTCCCGTCGACGCCGGTTTCTGCCGAGAGGCTCCGCGAGTGGCGGCGGTAGGCGAACACCTTTTGATCGTCCACGACCAGCGTTGCGCCTGCCCAAGTCAACTCAAGGAGCTTCGCGAGGTCCTGGACCACGTCGAGATCGGTTCGAAAGCCGACCGGTTTCAAACTCGATGTTCGCCACGCCAAGGAAGGGAAGTACGTCCAGTTTCCATTAAGGAGGCTTATGGCGAGGCGCTCGCCAGAGGCAGTGCGTGCACCTCGACCGGAAAGGCGGTAAAGGTTCTTCACTCGATCAGTCAACGGCAGAAAGCTCCTTCCGTTCTCGTCGATGACCGTCACGCCGGGCTGAATGACCGTGGCCTGCGGGAACTGTTCGATGAGCTCGTGAATACGGGCCACATATCCGGCCAGCAAGACGTCGTCGCAGCCCATGATGACGACGAACTCGCTGCTTGCCAACCCAATTGCCTTGTTGTAATTCCGGCTTGGCCGAAGGTTCGCTTCATTTCGCAGATAGGTGACACGTGTATCCGTAATTTTACGTGCCCAGGCTCCGGGAGCCGGGTCCGGATAAACATCATCAATGATTACGAGCCTCCAATCGGGGTCGGATTGGTTGATGACGCTATTCACGGCGGACCGAAAGTGATCGAAGCTCCCGTAGTAGGGCATCATGATGTCCAAAGTCATTTGGATAGGGTAGCAACGCTTATCCGACGCCTTCAGGCCTGCAATCGAAACGTAGGAACACGCGTATCCCATCGATCTTCAAGTTGCAACTCATGAAGGGACTCCGAGGTTGGTGGCTCTTTTAGTGGCTGCGGCCGTGTGTGCGCTTCGCAAGAAAGTTGAAGTGACGGTCATGACCCGCCGGGTGATCACGAGCGCTCAATGACCGATATCACCGTGCTTCTCGTCTCCTACAACCAACGTCGGTTCATCGAACGGGCCCTTCAGTCGATTGCAAACCAATTGACTTCGATGGTTGTGGACATCGTGGTAGCCGACGACGCGTCAAGCGATGGCACCCGCGAAGTGATCGAAGAGTGGGCGGGTCAGGCTCACTTTCCGGTCACTTTCCTCCCATCGTCCTCCCGGCTGGGAGCAGCCGGCAACTACGCGCGCGCATTTGCCGCCGTGAGCGGTCAGTATGCGGCGGTGCTGGATGGCGACGACGAGTGGCTGACCGTCGATAAGCTCCAAAAGCAGGGCGAAGTTCTGCGACACGACCCTGCTGTGTCGATGGTCTCATGCCGGGTTCTGTTGTATGACGAACCCGCAACGAGCAGTCGTGTGATTCCGCTGATCGGTACCGACACATTTCGCCTCGACCTCACCGATGAAAGCTTGGCGGAAGCGAATTGGTTCGCCACCTTCAGCAGCTGTATGTACCGTATGGCGCATATCCGGCGTCTGCCCGTTTCGGTGTTTCAGGCAAAGGCGTATGACTGGCTGGTGAATATAGCAATTACTCAGTACGGCACTGGCGTGCTACTCCCACAGGTGATGACTCTCTACCGAGTCCACGAGTCAGGGGTTTGGTCACGTCAGTCGGAAGGCGAGCGGGACACCGCGCTTCTCGGGCTGCTGCCAACCTACCGATCCGCTCTGGACCCTCGCGTTCACACTTCCCTCGATTGGGCCGGCCGAATCATCGAAGGGCGATTGAAGGCGCACACCGACTCTGCGTTACAAGCCCAAGCCCAAGCCCAACCCCAACCGTCTCTTGGACTCGCGCGGATAGCTCGATTGACCACCGATATCCCACCCCGCGTCTCGGTGGTGATGACGGGACACGATGGTTACGGCAAGCTTCACGAGTCGATCATCTCGGTATTGAACCAATCGATGCGCGAGTTTGAATTGATATTTGTCGACAACGGATTTCACGACGGCTCTTTGAAGTTGTTGTCGTCAATTGCGGACGAACGCCTCCGCGTCTACCCATTGGGGGTCAAGGTGTCACAAGCGGCGGCGGTGAACCTCGGTGTGCAGCAGTCTCACGGCGCATTTATTGCATTGATAAACGCCGGTGACATCTGGGTGGCCGACAAGCTTGCTTTGCAGCTGGATGCGATGAGCATGGACACCCGTGTCGGGGCAGTGTTTACGCGCTCCCGGGACGCGGCCGGCAATGCAAGAACGAGAGTCGGCCGAGGTTCAGAGGTGGTTTCGCGCACAGGCTGGTTCCGTTTGTTCTTCGAGACCATCGACGTGCCTCAATTTTCTAGCGCACTTGTGAGACGTGAGGTGTTCGAGCGGATTGGAC
>Ga0209511_1002074_pt1 | contig 16890 bp, 19 predicted proteins | sample SSSSmetaG_FD_184141 | JGI IMG/M metagenome (GOLD analysis project Ga0209511, IMG submission 184141) | Glacier valley bacterial and archeal communities from Borup Fiord, Nunavut, Canada, to study Microbial Dark Matter (Phase II) - ​SSSS... | ecosystem: Environmental > Aquatic > Freshwater > Ice >...
ACAACTAGTTAAAAATTTAATTCCAAGAAAATGAATCCAAATAAAGAACTATGGGAAAAGGGTGATTTCACCCAAATTGCAGCAACAATGCGTAAAAGCGGTGAAGACCTGATTGGTAAATTGTTTGTAACCAAAGGGTTAAAGGTACTTGACCTAGGTTGCGGTGATGGTACAACGGCAATACCTGCAGCCAGACTTGGTGCAATTGTTTCAGGAGTTGATATCTCTTCAAATCTGGTGAAAGCTGGAAATATCCGGGCAAAAGCCGAAGGCCTGACTCAATGTGTTTTTAGTGAGGGTGATGCATCTGATCTTCATGCGCTAAAAAATGATTCATTTGACCTGGTAGTCAGCATTTTTGGGGCTATGTTTGCCCCAAGACCTTTTGATGTAGCAAAAGAAATGGTGCGTGTTACCGTTCCTGGCGGTAGAATTGTTATGGGCAACTGGATACCTGGAGACCCAACATTGGTGGCCCAAATACTTAAAATTAGTTCTGCCTATATGCCTCCCCCACCTGAAAACTTTTTAAGTCCGATGCTATGGGGTATTGAGGCAAACGTTATTGAACGCTTTACAAAAGCAGGCATAACAAAAGAAAATATTTCTTTCACGAAAGAAACGTTCAGTTTTGAAACTGATTATAGTACTGATGAGTATGTAAAGGTCTTTAAAAATTTTTACGGTCCTACTATGAATGCTTTTGAAGCTGCAGGAAAAAATAATAAAAGCCAGGAATTACAGCAGGAACTAGAAAAATTGTTTCGTAGTCAGAATTTACAGAATTCTGGAATGACTGCCCATATAAATGCAAATTTTTTAATGGTTCAGGTTATTAAATAAAAGTCTGAATTTTTGGTTTTCAATTTGGGTAACCTATATGGTAGCTAATCTTGCTTAAAAGGCATTTTAGAAATGTGAGAAACTGTTTCTACGTTCATAAATTTCTTCAGTTGTAAAGAGTATGCTTACAATACTACGGGCTATTAGAAGTATGAAACTTCTAATAGCCGTTTTTTTATGTTTTTAAATTGCAGTTAAAACACGGTATTAATCAGTAAAATAAATGTAGAAATTTATGGTAGATCACCTGGAAAGAAATTACGCCGAAAGTTCAGTTAAATATTTAAATTTTAAAACCAGGGTTAGTATTGAATTAATTTTAAACAATCGCAGCCCTAATGCTCAGCACAAAAATTGTTTATTGGATTTCTACGATTATGGTTAGTGCAATGATGATATACTCGTCCTACGGCTATTTTTACAGCCCGATTGAAGGAAAATTATTTGCTCATCTTGGATTTCCCACGTATTTCAGAATTGAACTAGCAATTGCAAAATTGATTGGTGTACTATTGCTTCTTGCACCAATAACAGGCAGAGTAAAAGAATGGACCTATGCAGGGTTTTCGTATATTTTTGTATCAGCCATAATTGCTCATGCGGTCACTGATATACCCTTGTCTTATCATTTGTCACCAATATTATTTTGTATGCTTCTGCTAGTTTCCTACATAACCTACCGACGTTACCATATCAGTAGATCCGTAGCAGGTAGTATTAACACATAAACCTTGCAATGTCGGGCTGATTTTCAGTTCCTTAATACCAGATATGTTAATTCTCTTCATCCAAGGATCATACAATAGACTTATTGTTGAATAGTTGAATGGCACAAGAAAAGCCAAATTAATTGGCCTCTAAGTATAGTTTAGACGAGAAAATATAATTTTTTATTTTGTCAACCAGCAAGATTAGTTTCAGTTAATAAAAAATGAGCAAACTCGCGTTCGGCAACTGAAAGTGCTGGTTGTTCAAGTAATTTTCTTAATTGGATTGCAATTTCTACAGGATTATTTTTCGTATTGATTGAAAATTTCTTAAAAAATGTTTTCGGTGATGTGAGCATTCTGTTTCCAGGTTTACTTTCCATTTATTATTTCAATTTATGCCTTTTTCAGACTATTTTAATAATATGTCATTATTTTTTTGAAACTAATTATGAAACGCTCACCCTTTTAATTAATTGTTTTAAATCTCTTTTGTGACCTTTGAAATTTTGAGGTTAAAAATTACTCTTCGATAGACTTAGAAATAATTTAAAATCTTTTCTTCAACAGATTATTTAATCTATTTGTTGGGGTTTTTTATGATTATGCTGTAAGAACTCAATTTTTCAAGTGCTGAACTAACTGATCAGTTGAAATTCCTGTAATACTGACTTCTGCCATTGAACTTAGTTCTAATCCTGGATCTATTCCGTCTGCAGTTGATTTCGCCGGGTTAACAGAAAGCTTTAAGACTATTTGATTTGGCAGGGTTGACTGCTATCTTCACAAATGCTGGTTTGGCCGGTAAAATAAAATGCGGACTAGACCCTTTGGCAATTTCATTGTTTAAACAACTTTCTGTCGACAACTTTATATTGTTTCAATGGTTTAATAACAAACTAATTTTAGTTACTTGTACACTAGGCATATTCAATTATCCATCATATGAGATCTTTTATTCTAAAAACCTTTAAAGAGCTCGCCACTGCAAGTTTATTTGTATTGGGGGTATTTAATAGCGACACGCTGTTAGCCCAAAAAACTCCAGATTTTATCCCGGATTTTACTTTTTTCAAACTTGATGGTACTGTATTTAACCGACAGCAACTCACAAAAGGAGAGCATACAATCTTTATTCTATATGATTGTGGTTGTGAGCATTGCCAGCGTGAACTTGTTGATATAGGGAAACACTATTCATCTTTTAAAAATGTCAGTTTCTATCTGGTAACCATGGATAGAAAGCAGGAAATCGATAAATTCATGCTTTCGTATGGCAGATTTTTAAAGGATAAGCCGAATGTCATACTACTTCAAGATAAAAATATGGAGTTTATTCCCAAATTCAAGCCTCTACGTTATCCTGGTATTTTTGTCTACTCAGCAGTAGGTAAATGCTTATATTCAAATAGTGGTACCACCCCGCTACAGGCTATATTAAGTGCATTGTCAAAAGGTTAATTGAATTAAAATTTGCCGTAAAACATTATTAATTTCGCCCTGATGGAAGATTTGGACGCAATTATAATTGGGGCCGGTGCTTGTGGGCTTATGTGTGCTGTTCAGGCTGGATTTTTGGGCAAAAGGGTATTGATTCTTGAAAAAAATGAAGTTGCTGGTGCAAAGATTTTAATTTCTGGTGGTGGCAGGTGCAACTATACAAATCTGAATTCAGGCCCCGAAAATTTCCTTTCTTCAAATACCCATTTTTCTAAATCAGCCTTTTCTCAATGGACAGTTGATGATACAATTAATTTTTTTGCTACTTATGGAATTATAGGTCAGGAAAAAACATTAGGTCAATTGTTCCCTGAAAGTAATAAGGCGATTGATATCATAAATATCTTTATTGATCTGTGTCAAGACATGGATCAGAAATTACAACTTGACGCAGAAGTCACTGCTATCAATAAAAATGAAAGAGGCGTTTTTGAAGTTAGTTACGTCAAAAACGGTAAGGTATCAACCGTAAACTCCCGGTCAGTTGTCATAGCTTCAGGTGGTCTACCCATTAAAAAGATGGGTGCTACTGATTTCGGTTTGAAAATTGCCAGACAGTTTGGGCTCGAATTAACAGAAACTGCACCTGGCCTTGTACCGCTTACCATTACTGGCAAAGATGAAGAATGGTATGCCCTTCTTTCAGGAACAACTGTTTTCTCAAGGGTATCAAATGAATTCATCAGTTTTGAAGAAAATATTTTATTTACCCACTGGGGTTTAAGTGGGCCTGCTATTCTTCAAATTTCATCTTATTGGCGCCCGGGAGAACAAATCTGGATTAATCTGTTGCCGAATGATTCAATCAGCGAACTGATACGCATTGAGAAAAATAAAAATGGGAAAAGATTATTATTACACATTCTGGCTGAATGCTTCACACGAAAATTTGCTGAAGCATTGGGAAGGTATCTTCCAACAGAAAAAAACCTGGCATCTTTAACAAATGAAGACCTGGATACAATTGAATCTTTCATTCATCAGTTTAGCATCAAACCTGCAGGAGATAAAGGGTATGACAAGGCTGAAGTAATGCGTGGTGGGGTTTCTACAGATGAATTATCTTCTAAAACGCTTGAAGCAAAGAAGATTCCTGGATTATATTTTGGTGGTGAATGTGTTGATGTAACTGGATGGCTGGGTGGTTACAATTTTCAATGGGCCTGGGCAAGTGGTTATGTAATTGCCCAAAATATCTAAACTCTTATTAAAACAGGATGGAACTACAGCAAGTAAATTTCAGTTTACCCCCTTATCGCCGTGGCTTTCATTTAATAACCCATGAAATAACACAAGAAATAAAGTTTCTTCCTGAATTTACAGCTGGAGTTCTTCAACTATTTATCCTACATACTTCAGCAAGCATTAGTATTAATGAAAATACAGATTCGTCAGTAAGATTAGATTTCGAAACACATTTTAACAAGCTTGCACCTGAAAACCAACCTTATTATCTGCACAATGATGAAGGTAGTGACGATATGCCAGCTCACTTAAAAAGTAGTCTGCTTGGCTGTTCAGTGTTAGTTCCTATACAGGATGGTAAACTGAAACTCGGTATCTGGCAGGGAATATACCTTGGTGAGCATCGCAATCAGGCCGAAGGCCGAAATTTTACAGCAACGCTCTGGGGAAATAGATAAACCTTTTTTGGTGCAGAATTTGCTTAGGTTTCCGAAACGGTATTATGGAAAATTCCAGAGATAATTCATCGCATAAATTAGTTCATACCCTGGGCTGGATTGTTAGGAAAACACTTGTTCTGACTTCCAAAATTATTATTCTGACTTTTAAATTTGGACTTAAGTTCATAATTAGTAAACTTACTGTAGCACCTGTTCAAGCTCAATTAGAGTCAGATGATCAAAAGCGTAACCCTTATCAAAAAGAATAATCTATTAATACCATTTAGTTGTGCTTAGGTTATAGATCTTTTGAATTTCTTTCAATTTTTCGTCAAAATTAAAATCAAGGTCTGTCAAGAAGCCTGTACTAAAATCGAATACCCAACCATGTACAATTGGAAACCCGCCCTTGGCATAGGATGTTTGTACCTCTGCAGTCTTGGTTACATTAATACATTGTTCAATAACATTAACTTCAACCAATCTGCGGTAACGCTCTTCTTGATTTGCAATCGCGTCTAACTCTTCCTGATGTATCCTATAAACGTCCCTGATATTTCTAAGCCATGGGTTGAGAAGACCAAGATCTTTACTTTGCATTGCCGCAAGTATGGCCCCACAATTATAATGGCCACAAATAATAATATGCTTTATTTCCAGGTGAATAACTGCATAGTTAATTACTGATAGTGCATTCAAATCATTATTAATGACCATATTACCTAGATTTCTATGAACAAAGAGTTCACCTGCTTCCATGCCCATAATCTCATTAGGCGGAATCCGGCTATCTGAACAGCCAATATAAAGGTACTCAGGGCTTTGGCCAGCTACCAGTTTAGTGAAAAAGTCTGGATCCATTGAGATCTTTGAATCAACCCATATTTTATTATTTTCTGAAATCTGCTTATATAAAGTCATGAGTAAAATTTGAGATTAGGCATTTTAAGACCCTTATGGTAGTAAAATAGTAAAAAAAAACGCTGGTTATCAATATTTCAAAGCTCGAACAAAACCTTTCCCTAAACAATACAGATCAACTACAAATCAATAAAAAAAGGCAACATCTTTTTTAATAATTCCGTATCAGTAATTAATATCACTGCTATGATACACAAACGCTTTAAAAACGGTGCTGAAGACATTATTTCTTTTACATATTCAAAATCAGCTGGTGTTTTCACCCTGAGGTTAAAGAATAATGCAGTAATTCATTATGAGGCTAAAGGTCCTGAGATTTTTCTACAGTGGCTCAGTGAAAATCAAATTCCTGAACAGCCAAAGCTAAAGCCAACCATGAATTTTCTCGAAGGCTCATTATAGATATTCAGCATCAGTTTATTCATATATCTAAAAACAATTGAGCATAACATCATTCTGCCCAGAAATCTTCTTTTACTCGTTATAAATTATTTAAAACCAAGAAAAATCAATTTTCCGAGTTGAAAAGCTGCAAGTGTAAAAAATAATACGGCTATACCTTTATTGATAAGCTGGTTACTCAGAGTAAATTTTTTAAAAACAAAACCAGCAAATTTTGAGTAAGCCAACAAACAAATTCCAGCTCCGATTGATGATCCAATACTGAAAATTAAAATTCCGAACCAACCTGTCACTATCCACCCATGTGATATCAGGTATGTACCCATGACCCCCCAAAAAGGGATTTGCATAGGGTTCATAAATCCCATGATGATTCCAAGTTTTATCGCTTTACCCCCTGAATAATGTGATTCAGCTTGTTTATTTCTATTAATCCAGGTAATGATTCCAAGAGTCAGGAATAAAAAAACCATCACCCAATCTATATAAAGGGTAAGTTTTACTGTATGAGACAACCATTGGGCCCCTCTGACAATTAAGAAAGTTAATAAAAGTTCTATCAGGCAAAATGAAGCGATGAAATTATTTGTCTGTTTTGAACCTCTGTTTATTGAGAGTTGAACTACAGTGAGATTTATATTTCCTGGTGGGATATAGCCTAAAAAATTCGCTAAAATTCCAAGAAAAAAAGTGAGTAAAATCATTTCTAAAAATTAATGGGATATTAAGGGGTCAAAACAAATCAATACAAATTTCAAAATTTTTGATTTGCATTCTGCACTACCCCTTCAATAAACAGTTGCTTTAATTGCAGGTCTTTATCAAGAACTACCAGGTTAGCAAGAGCGCCTGCCTTGATACGGCCTATATCGGAAAGTTTCATGAGATTGGCGGGTATGGTCGATGCCATACTTAACGCATCTTCAATATTAATTTTGCCTTCGTGCACACAATTTTTTACGGCGCCTAACATTGTAAGAGCTGATCCTGATAAGATACCAGTTTCAGTAACATAGCTATTTTCAGCGGCAAAAAACTTATACGGGCCATCTGTAGAGGCAGTTACTGAGTCGGTAATCAGGAATAGTCTTTTACCCATAACTTTATGGGCAATTTCTAAACTCTGAAAGCAACAGTGAATACCATCTGCAATAATACTTGCGTTAACAGTACTATGGTTCATGGCTGCTCCTGTTAAACCTGGTGCCCGGCTACCAAGCTGAGACATGGCGTTGTAAAGGTGGGTGGTAGCAGTTATCCCCGAATTAAAACCAAGGGTAGCCTGCTCATAAGTTGCATTACTATGTCCGGCAGAACATATAATGCCAGCTGCCAGGAGCCTTGATATAAGTTCAGGATTGAAAAATTCAGGTGCAATAGTCATCATTTTAACTACACCCTTACCGTATGAGATAATATGCTCAAATTCATCAGTGTTTGGGTCAAGAACAAATTCAGCCAGATGAGCTCCCCGCCTTTCAGCATTAATAAACGGCCCTTCAAGATGTAAACCAAGAAGACCAGGCATCTTCTTGGCAAGTGCTTCCCTTACAACATCAATTGCCTTAAAAATGATCGGAACTGAACTCGTTGGGATGGTTACCTGATAACTGGCAGTGCCACCTGCCAGGTTATGAGTATGAATGGCTTCGAGTGTTTCTAAATCCTGGGTATTATTGAAAAGCTTACCGCCTGCACCATAAACCTGAAGATCAATAAAAGCAGGAGCAACAATCAGTAATGATGCATCAAAGTCAACACCTTGCTGACCAAGCATTCCAGAATTTAAAGATAAATCATCATTGACCCTTACTTTACCAGTATTTTTGTTTAATGAATCACGACGTTCACTATTATTCGCATTTCTAAAAGAGTGAATACGATTATTTTCAATAATTAAAATCTGATCAACTAAGACTTGCTCGCCAGTATACAGAACGCCAGCATATATTGAAAATTTCATTGAATTTTTTAATAGTTAAACTAAAAAAGCCGCCATGATATACGGCGGCTTCCTTAAGGTATATTTTTATTATTTTGCTTTTAAAGCAGCAAGTCTTTTTTGCATTTCTGCAGCCTTATCTGTTTTATTAAGGCGAACATAAATTTCTTTTAAAGAGGTCAGTGCAGAAACATCGTCTGGATGTATTGCCAGCGCTGCTTCCAGGTATGGGGTTGATGATTCAAATGTCTTTTTGAACTTAGCTACTTCAAGATTGTATTTAGCGACCTGGGTACGGGGTAATGCATTGGCTTTAGATAAAATCAAGGCCGCTTTATTATAATAGATGGCTCCAAGATTGAAATTAGCCGGGAAGTTTTTGGGATCCAACGCAATTCCTTTTTTGTAGGCTGCCTCTGCACTGTCAATTTGTTTAAGTCCTTCATAAGTAGATCCAAGCACAACATACAGGCTTGAGTTTTTAGGATCTTTATCGATAGCATTTTTAAGCTTGTCAACGATAAAACTGGCTCTACCCTTTGCAAGGTAATAGTTTATCTCATCTGTAATCAAGGCATTATCAGTAGGATATTTTACCCTTGCATCCTGCACTGTCTTTAAATAAGCTGCCGAATCTTTCTGAGCAAGCTGTGCTTCAGCTAGTAGCTGGTAGTAACGTGGTGTTTGTTTGATTTTCAGCAATGAAGTATATGACTCTGCAGCCTGCTTATAATCCATGGCGCTAGTAGCTGCCACAGCTGTATTAGTCATCCATGTTGTATCCGAAGGTAGCTGTGCTGATACAAATTTGAAACTTTCTTCAGCACCCTTGAAATTTTTCTCATTGAACATTTTTATGCCTCTATTGGCATACACCTGGGCAAGATTGCGACCAGCGTTTTCGAAATCTACTTTATATTCATTCTTTTTATCTAATACCTTTCCAGTTTCGATTGCCGTTTTGGCAACATTAAGATTCACTTCAAGATTTGCTTTCTTCGTACTGTCAACCGCAAGACTTGAATAGATCAAACTTCTATAGGCCCATGTCTTAGGGTCATTTTTAGTTTTCTCATTGGCAGTAGCCTTATCGATAGACTCCTTTGCCTTATCAACCTGGCGAATATTAAACAGGTTAAAAGCATTTGTGAGTTCAGAGTTTTGAGCGAATGCTGAAAAGGTTCCTGCCAGCATAAAGCTTATTAGAGCGACTCTCTTATTCATAATGGTAATTCTAAATTGAGGTTATTATTTATAAATTATAGTGTGCAATAATTTTTGGCGGCATGAAAATCTCTTAATTATACTACAAATTGGCCTGTTATCAGGTCCGCCTGTATTAATTTCTATTTTTCATCTTCTGCATCATCATCGGCGGGGTCTTCGGCATCATCATCGTCTGCTTCATCTTCTCCCTCTTCATCTTCATAATTATCAGAAAGCTCCTCGTGTGAATTTGCATCTTCAAGCATTGCTACTGTCTGAGCAGTACCAGAAGCTTCTATTCCTGTTTCATTATTACCAGCTACAATGACATTACCATCACTGTCTATCAAATTACCCTCACTATCGGTATCAGGCACTTCTTCACCTTCTGTAAGTTTGGTAATTGAAGCTATTTTATCTGTATCACCCAGACGAATTAATCTAACACCTTGTGTTGCCCGGCCCATGACACGCATTTCATTGACTGAAATTCGAATCGTGATTCCAGAACGATTAATGATCATTAAATCATCGGTATTCGTTACGTCTTTAATGGCTATAAGATTTCCTGTTTTTTCAGTAATGTTAATCGTCTTGACACCCTTGCCGCCCCTATTGGTAACACGGTAGTCTTCAATTTCAGAACGCTTGCCAAATCCCTGTTCCGAAACTACCAGTACCGTTGATAAATTATCACGAACAGAAATCATACCAATCACCTCATCTTCAGCATTTGCAAGTCTCACACCGCGAACACCAGCTGCAGTACGACCCATAGGTCTGACAGTGCTTTCATTAAACCTGATGGCCCTCCCAGATTTCAAACCCATGAGTAATTCACTTGTTCCATTCGTGAGAATAGCTTCAAGTAGTGTATCTCCTTCATGAATAGTGATGGCATTTATTCCGTTTGCCCTTGGTCTTGAATAAGCCTCGAGGCTGGTTTTCTTAATTGTTCCCTGACGGGTACACATTACAATATAATTTTCTTGCAGATATGCCTCATCACTTAGACTGGTCACGTTGATATATGCTTTTACCTTATCTTCTTTCGGTATCTGGATCATATTCTGAATTGCCCGTCCCTTTGAGGTGCGGCTACCTTCAGGAATTTCATACACCCGTAACCAGAAGCATCGCCCCTGTTCGGTGAAGAATAGCATATAATTATGGGTTGAGGCAACAAAGAGATGTTCAATAAAATCTTTATCTCTCGAAGAACTACCCATAGCACCCTTTCCTCCTCTACCCTGCCTTCTATATTCTGTAGCTACAGTTCTCTTAATATACCCTTCATGTGATATAGTAATGACGACATCTTCATCAACAATGAAGTCTTCCATACGCATATCGTCACCTGACATCACAATTTCTGTACGGCGTTTATCACCATACTTTTCCCTGATTTCAAGTAATTCGGTTTTCACCATGGCAAGTTGTAAACCCTCATTGGCCAGAATCTCACGCAGACGTTCAACAGTCTTCATTATTTCTGCAAACTCTTCCCGTATTTTATCACGTTCAAGACCTGTAAGGCGCTGTAAACGTAATTCAAGAATTGCTTTTGATTGAATTTCTGAGAGCCCGAAATTTGTAATCAGGCCCTCGCGAGCTTCTTCTGGTGTTTTTGACCTTCTAATAAGTGCAATGACTTCATCAAGATGATCAAGCGCTATTAATAAGCCTTCAAGTATATGTGCCCGTTTCTCAGCTTCCCGAAGTTCGTATTTTGTTCTGCGAACGACTACTTCATGACGATGCTCTACAAAATAATGTATAAGTTCTTTTAAATTTAATAACATCGGCCTTCCCTTAACCAGGGCGATATTATTTACACTGAATGATGTTTGAAGAGCGGTGTACTTGTAGAGATTATTAAGCACAATGGCTGCATTGGCATCTCGTTTGATTTCATAAACCACCCGCATACCATCCCTGTCTGATTCATCACGTAAAGCAGAAATACCTTCAATTTTTTTATCATTAATGAGTTCAGCAGTACGCTCAATCATTAATGCCTTATTTACCTGATATGGAATCTCAGTTACAATTATTACCTCACGATCATTACCAAGAGTCTCAATTTCAGCCTTGGCCCTGATTACTATACGACCACGACCAGTTTCGAAAGCTGATTTCACCCCCTCATAACCGTAGATAATACCACCTGTAGGAAAATCAGGCGCCTTAACCCAATGCATTAATTCAGCTATAGTAATGTCTTTATTTTCAATATATTGTATAATACCATCTATGACTTCGCCCAGATTATGGGGGGCCATATTGGTTGCCATACCTACAGCAATACCAGAAGCTCCATTGACCAGCAGGTTTGGTATTTTTGCAGGCAGAACTGTTGGTTCTTCAAGTGAATCATCAAAGTTTGACTGAAAATCAATCGTATCTTTATTAATATCAGCCAGCATTTCTTCAGCCAGTTTATTTAATCTAGCCTCAGTATAACGCATTGCGGCAGGATTATCACCGTCAACTGAACCAAAATTACCCTGACCCTCAACCATTGGATACCTGAGTGACCAGCTTTGTGCCATTCGAACCATCGCTTCATACACAGATGAATCACCATGAGGGTGAAACTTTCCCATTACTTCACCGACAATACGAGCCGATTTTTTAGGCGGTCTGCTACTACTTACACCAAGTTCAAGCATACCGAACAAAACCCGGCGGTGAACAGGCTTCAAGCCGTCACGTACATCTGGTAAGGCTCTTGAAACAATCACCGACATCGAATAATCGATGTAGGCTGATTTCATTTCTTCCTCTAAATTAATAGGAATTATTCTTTCTCCTTCTGCCATAAACTTTTTGTAAAGAGTCGAATTTAAGAAATTTTACGATGATTTGTCGTCTTTTAGCCTTTTGGCTCGATTTAAGCGATTTTAACTAATTATTACCAGATTTCTTGCTAACTCCAGTCAAGGCCTTTTTTGAGCATAGAAAGCGTATATTCTTCTCTGCTACCTGAAATTGGTAAACGATCAGGTCTCCAACTTGCCAGTGGTGGCAGGCTCATCAGAATAGATTCTATACGACCGTTTGTTTCAAGACCAAACCTGGTACCAGCATCATAAACAAGATTAAATTCTACATACCGACTTCTGCGGTGTAATTGCCAATCTTTTTCTTCAGGTGTAAACGGCAAGAAATTATTTTTTTCAACCAGAGGTATATATGTTTTTGTAAATGCATCGCCGATGTCTTTGACAAAGAGATAAATCGCATCAAGACTCGTTTCTGGAGAATCTTTTAACTGATCAAAAAAAATGCCCCCTATGCCTCGTGTTTCATTTCGATGGCCAATGTAAAAATAATTGTCAGCCCATTTTTTGAAATCCGGATAAAACCGGGGATGATGCCGGTTACATACCTCTTTTAATTTGGCATGAAAAGCACGTGCATCCTGATCAACGACGTAATGAGGCGTTAAATCAATACCACCTCCAAACCATCGATGTTGCTCACCTACTTCAAAGTAACGCAGATTCATATGAACAATAGGAACATGTGGGTTTTGAGGATGAAGTACAAGGCTAATACCTGTTGCATAGAAATCATCCTGGTCAACCTGAAATGATTGCTTGAGTTTATCAGGCAAAGGACCCGAAACTTCAGAGAAGTTAACACCGCCTTTTTCAAAGATTAACCCATCAAGAATTGTTCTCGAGCGCCCACCCCCACCTTCTTTGCGTTCCCAGATTTCTTCTTTAAATAATGACTTACCGTCAAGTTGCTGAAGTTTAGTAGAAATTGAATCTTGTAGGCTTTGAAAATACCTGGAAATAGAATTTTTATCTGGTGTTTTCATTCCTAAACTTCCACATAATCCAGGTCTTTTCCAAACGATTCTTTTAAACCACTCAGTCCCAGAAATGCTAACACGATGGTTAGCATACCAATAGCTAATGCTGCTTGTTGAAATGGTAACCAGGTTTTCAATAATTGAAATCCTGCTGTTAAGGGTATAACTGAACCTCTTATGACATTAGGTACACTGGTGGTAACTGTTCCCCGAAGATTAGTACCAAACTGCTCAGCTGCCAGGGTAACAAAAATCACCCAGAATCCAGTAGAAACACCCATCGCAAAGCAGATCCAGTAGTAAACTTCGAGGGTTTGATTGAACGCATTTACGTATAGAATGAAACCTAGGAGCGTAAAAATAAGAAACAGGGCGACAACCTTTTTCCTGCTTTTCATAAACTGGCTTAATAAACCGGTCAGTATATCGCCAACAGTAATTCCCATATACGTCCACAGAATACCTTTTCCAGCTGAAACTAAACCCTGAATGTGCAGAACCTTTCCAAATTCAGGACCAAGTGTTATTAAAATTCCTACCATAAACCATAAAGGAAGAGCAATGCTACAGCAACAGAGGTATTTTTTAACCCGCTCTTTTGAGCTAAATAACAAACCCAGATTTCCCTTACTGATTTTTTCATTACTGAGGTTTTTATACATTCCTGATTCTGCAACACCAATACGCATGATCAATAAAAAAATACCCAGACCGCCACCCACAAAAAATGAAATCTGCCAGTTAAAATGCCCTGCTATCAGTGAAGCTACAACAGCTCCCAGTAAACCGACACCTGCAACGAGCATGGTACCGTATCCCCTGTTTTCTTTTGACATAGTTTCACTAACCAGGGTAATACCTGCTCCAAGTTCACCCGCAAGTCCAAAACCTGCAATAAACCTTAGTACGCCAAAGCTGTAGATGTCATGTACAAGCCCGTTTAAAATATTGGCTACAGAATATAATAGAATAGATCCAAACAAAACTGTTAGCCGGCCTTTTTTATCTGCAATGATGCCCCAGACAAATCCACCTATAAGCATGCCTCCCATCTGAATATTCAGCAGTAGTAAACCCAGGCTTGTAAGCTCCGAAGGATTCGTGATACCGATACCCTGAAGACTTTTAATTCGGATTATTGAAAATAGTACCAGATCGTAGATGTCTACAAAATAACCAAGTGCGGCTACCAGGACGATAAAAAATACAGCTGGGGTTAAGCGTCCTGAAGTAGATTTCATTTTTTTTAACTGTGAATCTATTGATTAATTAGCTTATTATAGCACATGCGTTTGTCGGCAAAAAGCCTGAAGTGGCTCATGCGTTTTTATCCACCTTTACTAATAAACCGAATATGGGTTATTACAATAAGTGATGATTTTACGCATGCAAGGGTGAAAATAGCAAAGAGTTTCTTAAACTCAAATTTCAACAGATCAATTTTTGGAGGTACTATTTATTCTGCCGGCGATCCGTTTTTTGCCTTGCTGGTTTGGGGTATCTTCAATAAAAAAAATTATAAGGTGAAGGTCTGGCTAAAAAGCGCCACCATTAAATTTCTAAAACCTGCACATACTGACCTCTTTGTTGAATTTAGAATTACTCCTGACGAGGTTAATAAGGCTGAAAAAGATCTACTGGAATATGGAAAATATATTCAGTCTTTTTCCATTGATGTAAAGGATGTGAATGGAATAGTATGCGCTCAAATGAATACAGAAGTTTACGCAAGAAATATCGGGGTAAATTATGAATATAAAGAGGCAGATACTCGCCGGTGAAAACGTTATACTTGACTTCAAAAAAACCATCACCAGCTTTGAGAAGATTTCAAAGACCCTGGTTGCCTTTTCAAATAATAAAGGTGGTCGCTTATTGATCGGGGTTGAAGATGATGGAAAAATTAAAGGGGTCAAGTCTGAGGAGGAAGAAAGATATATGATTACCCGGGCTGCCCATTTCTTTTGCAGACCGCAGATTGAACCCATTTTTACAGATGTGACTGTAGATGATAAAACCGTTGTTGTGGTTGATATTCCTGAAAGTGATACCAAACCACATTATGCACTTGGTGAAGATAATAAATGGTGGGTGTACGTAAGAATTAAGGATAAAAGTGTTCTAGCAAGCCCTATTATCGTTGAAGTTCTTAAAAAAGAAACCAAAGGCGAAAATGTGGTTCTCCAGTATACGCCTAAAGAACAAGCTTTACTGGCATTTCTTGATAAAAACGAATCAATAAGCCTTGAAGCATATGCAAAATTGATCAGGGTACCACGTAAACTGGCTTCACGGATACTGGTTAATATGATTCTGATGGGAATAATTAAGGCACATACCACAGAAAAGAGCGAAATTTACCGGGCAGTTTAACCTATTACATGCTCAAAAAGTACCGCAGTCATTATCGTTCAAATATTAAATTAGCTTACCCAGTAGTTATTTCTCAGCTTGGACATACCCTTGTAGCTCTTTCTGACAGTCTTATTGTGGGTCATAAGAGTAGTGTTGCCCTTGCAGCAGTTTCTCTGGGAAATGCAGTTTTTACCGTAATCATGATGATTGGCATTGGAATATCATTTGGGCTAACACCTTTGATTGCCCAGGAAAACGGAAGAAACAACTTGGATAAAACAGGAAAACTACTTAAAAACAGTCTGTTTATTAATATGCTTACAAGCCTGTTTCTCTGTGCCCTGACCCTTACAGCAAGTCATTTTTTAGGTCACCTGGGTGAGCCGGCGGAAGTAGTTTTGCTGGCACAGCCGTTTATGAATTTACTGGGTATTTCTGTGATACCACTGATGCTGTTTTTAACATTCAAGCAATTTGCCGAAGGTCTTGGTTTTACCAAACAAGCAATGCGAATCAGTATAATCGGAAATGTGCTGAATATTTTTTTGGGTATTACACTCGTATTCGGACTATTTGGTTTCAGGTCATTTGGTGTGATTGGCGTAGGTATCAGTACTCTGACCGATAGAACGTTAATGGGCCTGACCATGGCGATATATGTACTTTGTGCCAGAAGATTCAAAAATTACCTGGTGAAATTCAGGGCCGCCAGACTCTCTTTCGAACGTATTATAAATATTCTCAGAATTGGTGTTCCAGTTGCCATGCAGTATCTTTTTGAAGTAAGTGCATTTACCGGAGCTGCCATTATGGTAGGATGGATGGGAACTAACCAGCTGGCAGCACACCAAATCGCATTAAGTCTGGCCGCAATCACCTATATGATGGCCAGTGGCCTTTCTGCTGCTGCCACGATTCAAACAGGACATTCTTTTGGCAAGGGTGATTTTCTTCACCTACGTGAGTTTGCTATCTCAAGCTATCATCTGGTATTTATTTTTATGGGCCTGACCGGTTTATTTTTCATAAGCCTGAATCATGTTTTGCCACTTTTATACCTGCATGATCTGAATGTTATTCGTATTGCCTCTCCATTGCTGGTCATAGCAGGGTTATTCCAGCTTTTTGATGGTTTTCAGGTGGTAGGGCTTGGTATTTTAAGAGGTATGTCTGATGTAAAAGTGCCAACACTGATTACCTTCATAGCATACTGGGTAATTGGCCTTCCAATAGGTTACGTATTGGGTTTTAATTTTCATTTGGGTCCGAATGGAATTTGGATAGGTTTGTTACTTGGTCTTGCCTTCGCAGCAATTTTGCTTTTTAAACGTTTTCAATGGAAAAGTCGTCAACATTTGTAATTTTGCAAAATCACAACTTTTAAGCTTAATTTTATACCAAATGGTACAGAAATTGAGAAACCAGATCTTGTTTACAACACTCTCATGAAAATAATCCTATTAACCGCTTATTTTTTTACTGTTTTTACGGGTCTGGTATTAGCCCAGATACCCCTACAAAACCCGGTGAACGAACAGCGGCAAATTGGGGGTTCTAGCCCCATTT
>Ga0209511_1002080_pt1 | contig 16858 bp, 13 predicted proteins | sample SSSSmetaG_FD_184141 | JGI IMG/M metagenome (GOLD analysis project Ga0209511, IMG submission 184141) | Glacier valley bacterial and archeal communities from Borup Fiord, Nunavut, Canada, to study Microbial Dark Matter (Phase II) - ​SSSS... | ecosystem: Environmental > Aquatic > Freshwater > Ice >...
TACACTCCTTCCACCCTGAGGAATTCTATTGCATTTAATCTTAAATCTGGATTAAGTTACAAAGGAAGTCTTCTAACTAGAACTGAAAGTGTAGGAAATAGTATTATGACTAGATCTTTAATTACTTACCAAAAAGGAAATGTCACCTATATTATTCCTTACAAACATAAAATTGCGGTTCCTGAAATGAAACAAGGTTATACAGGAATAAAATTTATCATTAGATCTCATTGATTACAATATTTTAAAGTATCAAAAAAGCCTTCAATTACGAAGGCTTTTTTGGTACTAGTCACTTTCCTTTTTCCCTTGATGATTTTCGTCATAGGTCATTATTCTATAGCCTGACTTAGGAAAATCGAATTTAGCAAACGGTACGGAAGCCAAATCTATCGAAACCAAAACATAAATGAATCTGAGTTTACCACTCTGAAATTCGTATTGAACTGGAAGTCCTTGTAAATTCTTAAAGGTTTGATTATATTCTTTATTATTTATACTTATATCAGGCGCAAAGTAAACAATCATTACAGATCCATCCTTTAATTTTGCAGTACCCTTTGTGCAATTATAACCTGCAATTGTTTTCTTTTCTGAAGTTGTTACAAAAGCAATTCCATCAAATTTTTTATTTTGATTGCTCCAATTATCTCTAGTTAATGTAATCATTAGTTTTTGTCCACTGTACTCTTTTAATATTACCCCTACACCATTCTTTTCATCATAAATCGTTGTTTCTTTCCCCAAAGGGCTAGCCATCTCTGTTCTACTTAAACTTCCTTTTAAATAGATGATGTTTGTTGCGCCTGCCAAGGGATCTCCACCAGGTAATTTATTTTCAGATTGGGTTGATATTTTATACGTTATAGTTCCTTCTAAAATGGTCTTCTGACCGTAAGAAAAAAAATTCATTAAGGTCGTTAATATGATTCCAGCTATCCTAATAATTTTCATTTATTTATATTTATATTTAACTAAAGGTACCAAAATCTCGTGCCAAAAATATTGAACCCTGTTAATAAAAAAAGCCTGCAACTTTAAAAGAAGTTGCAGGCTTGCTATTTTAACGATTATTTATTTCTTTGTATTCTTTGCCTTCATATCCTGAACCTTCTTATTTGAATCCTGCATTGCCTGAATTCTATCCTGAAGTTTACTTTGCTTTACCGGCTTCTTTCTGTTTTCTTCAATCTGGGCCAGTATTTTATCATGATCAATAATGTATTTCTGAATTACAATTTGTAAAATAAGGGTGATAGTATTTGAAATAGTATAGTACCATGTAAGTGCAGAAGGCAGTTTATTAAATACCCCCAATAATAAAACAGGGAATATGTATGGCATGTATTTCATAACAGGATTAGAGTTATCCTGCATATTACTCATACTGTAAATTGATATCAGCAAACTTGTTACCACTGCAGTAAGTGTAAACAAACTTACATGATCGCCGTAAAAAGGAATAGTAAAAGGAAGATTGTAAATAGAGTCGTAAGCTGCCAAATCTTTCGCCCAAAGAAAGTTTTGGCCCCGCAGAGAAATATTTGATTGAAAGAAATAATACAGCGACATAAATATTGGAATCTGCAATACTGCCGGTAAGCAACCTCCCAAAGGGCTAACCCCGGCTGTTTTCCAAAGTTTCATTTGATCCATACTGAAAGCCTGCTTATCCTCACCATGCTTTTCTTTTAATTTATCTATTTCCGGTTTAAGTGCTTTCATTTTTGCACCACTCACATAGCTCTTATATAAAATGGGTGAAGTAAGTAAGCGAATGAAAAGCGTTAATAGTAAAATTACAATCCCCATACTTGCTACATTTTTTCTTAGCAAATCGAATACGGGTAATAATACATGACGGTTAATATATTTTACAAATGCAAAAACACCACTGCCGTAAGGCACAATATTTTCCATCTTATTATTGTAAGCTTTTAAAACATGATAATCACTTGGGCCATAATACAATTGCAAAGGCACACTTGCTGAGCTTCCGGTTGGAAGGCTAATTCTACAATTTGCAATAGTTTGAGCAATAATATGTAAAGAAGTATCTGATGGCACAATCCATTTAATCTCTGCATTTTGAAATTTACTTTTATTTACTAAAGCGCTGATAAAAAACTGTTGCTTTACAGAAAGCCAATCAACTGGTTTATCAAACTTTTTATCATCACCAGAATTTCCCAGCATTGTAAAATCAAAATTGCCATCAGCTAAATAGCAAATATGGGTCTGTTGTTTCTCATATTCATGATCTTTTTCAACTTGGTTTGTTTGTATTTGCCATTGGAGGTTAAGGGTATTTTGTGATACCAGTTTATCGGCTCCTTCCATTTTAATTGCAAAGTCCAATATGTAATCATTGGAATGCATTGTATACTGATGAATAATTTGCCTACCTATAGAATCTTTAATACTAAAACCGATGGTTTGGCTTTTATCAGCATTATCGGTTTTTACACCTGTAACAAAAGCTAAATCTGCAGTGTGTGCTGTTTGGTTATCCCCAGAATTGATATCATAAGAAATTTTATTAAAATCGCCTTTTTGTATTATAACAGGTTTGCCATCAAGTGTTTTATAATTTTTAAGCTCAACTGTTTTAGGTTGCCCCCCCTTGTTGGTAAAAGTAATTTTAATTACTTCATTTTCTATTGTGGTTAACTCTTCTGTAGCAGATGCTGCTTGTTGTAAACCACCAACAGATTTTTCTCTGCGGGCTGAATCGAACCTTAGCGAATCTGCTTTCAATTTAACGATGTCAACTTTTGGCTTTGCTCTTTGAATCGAATCTTCCATTCGTTTTTGTTCTGCCTGAAAAGCTGCGTTACCTTTATTATTAAAATAAAACATGCCCATCAAAAGCAACCCAATTAACACAAATCCAATCACTGTATTTCTTTCCATTCCCATGATATAATATTTATTTAGGTGGGCAAAGGTAATTAAAGTTTATAGTTGCCAAATAATAAAAATGCCCTGATAAATCAGGGCATTTTTATTATTTCATTCAAGATTATTTTTTTGTAGCAGGTGCAGCTTTTGCAGTAGCAGGGGCAGCAGCTTTTGCAGCAGGGGCAGCAGCTTTTGCAGCAGGAGCAGCGGCAGCCTTAGGTGCAGAAGCTTCTTCCTGTTTCAGTTGACGGGTCATTGTAATAGAGGCTATAGGAATACGGGGCGAATTCATAATTTCCATATTGTCAGCCTTAACATCCTGTACACGAATATTTTCGTTCAATGCCAGGTTGGTTATATCCAACTCGATATTTTCACGTAAATATTTAGGTAATAATTTAACTTTTAAGCTTTTCATTTTAGTTACCAGTTTACCACCAGCTTTAACGCCAGCAGGTGCTCCGGTAAATTTAATAGGCAATATTACAGTTACTTTCTTATCGTCAACCAATTCTAAAAAATCAACGTGAATTAACTGATCACTTACTTTATCAAACTGAAGATCTTTCAATACACACCTGTAAGCCTTTCCATCAATTGTAGCATTTACAACATTAAAGTCGGGTGTGTAAACGATGTTTTTAAAAGCTGTTGCAGGAGCCGCAAAATTGATCTCCGAAGCACCTCCGTAAATTACAGCTGGCACTTTTTCCTCAAGGCGAAGTTGGCGGGTGGCTTTTTTGCCAAATTCGGTCCTGATTTGTCCTTCGATTGTAATTGTTATCATTATTATAAATTTTTTATGAGGCGCAAAGGTAGGGAATTAATGGATAATTAATAAAATGGATAATTGATGATTTACCCACTGCATAATTCCTAAAAAGTATCCTGTTATCCAGCTATCAACTATTTTTACTAGCCATTCTGCTTCTCAAAAAAAGACTGTTAATACTCTTATTTTCCAATGCATTACGTATTGCAATGGCAAAAAGTTCTGCAGTTGAAACCACCCTTATTTTTCCTCCATGTTGTTTCAGTGGGATAGTGTCGCAAACTACCAGTTCTTCCAATACACTGTTTTCAATATTTTCATAAGCCTTTCCACTTAAAACGGGATGCGTACAAAAGGCTCTTACACTGCGGGCTCCTTTTTCTTTCAAAAGCCCAGCACTTTTAGCAAGTGTACCACCGGTATCGCATATATCATCTATTAATACAATATCCCTGTCAGTCACATCTCCAATAACTACCATGCTGGCAATTTCGTTGGCCCTTTTTCTATGTTTATCACATATAACCATTTCGCTTTCAAAATAAGTGGCAATTTCTCTTATACGGTTTGCACTTCCTACATCAGGGGCGGCAAATGTTAGGTTCTCTAATTTCAAACTTTCAATATATGGAATAAAAATAGCTGAAGAATCCAGGTGATCAACAGGAATATCAAAATAGCCTTGTATCTGCGGAGCATGTAAATCCATGGTAACTACTCTGTCGGCTCCTGCTGCGGTAAGCATATTTGCTACCAATTTAGAGCCAATTGCTACCCTTGGCCTGTCCTTTCTGTCCTGCCTTGCATAGCCGTAATAAGGCATTACTGCTATTACTTTGTATGCCGAAGCTCTTTTAGCAGCATCAATCATCAACAACAATTCCATCAAATTATCTGTAGGAGAAAAAGTACTTTGAATTAAAAATACAAACTGCCCACGGATACTTTCCTGAAATTCAACTCCAATTTCACCATCACTAAAGCGTTGTATATTTACTTTACCTAATGGTTCACCAAATTTTTCGGCAATGGCCTCCGAAAGATATTGAGAACCAGTGCCGGAAAACAGCTTTGCGTTGTTTGACATATTAATTCAATTGGAAGATGAACGAAAATTAAGATGCTGCAAAACTATCGTATAATCATTGATGTTTAAATTTATGCAATGGAAAATATCAACAAACCTTCCACGTCTATAAAAAACTGGGCTATTGACGACAGACCACGGGAAAAATTATTAACAAAGGGTGCTGCAATTTTAAGTGACTCGGAATTGCTGGCAATTTTAATAAACAACGGCAATAAAGAAAAATCCGCAGTAGAACTGGCAAAAGATATTTTAAAATTGGGTGGACAAAATCTAAATGAATTGGGTAAGCTTTCCTTAAAAGATTTTCAAAAAATTAAGGGCATTGGCGAAGCAAAAGCAATTACCATTGCAGCTGCATTAGAAATTGGAAGAAGAAGGCATGCCACAGCAGCTTTAGAGAAAACAGTTATAAAAACAAGTGCTGACATTGCGCAATACATGCGAACAAGGATTAAAGATTTTGGTTATGAAGTTTTTGCTGTATTATTTTTGAACAAAGCCAATAAAATCAATCATTTTGAAATTATTAGCCGTGGGGGCCTTACCGGTACAGTAGCGGATCCCAGAATAATTTTAAGAATTGCTTTGGAACAGGGAGCTACCTCCCTTGTATTATGTCACAATCATCCTTCGGGCAATTTGAGACCCAGCAAAGCTGATGAAGAATTAACAGAAAAAATAAAAATTGCTGCACGCTATCTTGACATATTAGTAATGGACCATCTGATAGTTAGTGAAGAAGGCTATTTTAGTTTTGCAGATGGAGGGTTACTGTAAACTCTAACTTTACTACGCCTGGGCAGTAGGACCCCCAAATGTAAATGGAATTTCAAGGGCTTCCATATCCTGAATTATTCCATTTGCAGCTTCAAACTTTTTTACATTTTCTAACATCGCTTTCATAAAACGTTTAGCATGAAAAGGAGTTAAAATAATACGACTTTTCACTTTGCTTTTAGGTGTACCGGGCATTACATTAACAAAATCAATTACAAACTCTGCGTGGCTGTGGGTAATAATAGCAAGGTTTGCATATTCACCTTCTGAAACCTCTTCTGATATTTCGATATTTATTTGACTGGGTACTTGTTGATCGGACATGATGTAAATTTAATGCCTATTTATTATTAAGATGATTAATAGCTTGTTAGCAAATGTATGAAATCGGTTGTAGAATAATTTATATAAAGAAATTTTACTCTCCATATTTCGCTTTCTAAATAGGTAGATACAATAACCCAAAAATTTAAAATAGGTAACGCACCTGCATTTTCAATTCTGATTTTTTATTTCCCATAATTTCATCAAGTCCGCTACCAATGGTAGTTTTATCTTTGTAAACAGTTTGCGCCCATCTCAACCAAATCGTTATTTTATTATTTATGTCATAATTAAAATTGACATAGTACCTAAATCCCTTATCATAAAAAACAGGGATTGAATAACTATACAATACATCGTTTTCGTAAGCATACATCCGGCTATCGTAGCCGTCGGTTTCAAAATATTGTAATCGAAAATTGCCTGAATATTTTTTTAGCATTGGTTTATAAATAATATCTGCGTAAGATAAAAATCCATTCTGCGCATCTCCACCGCTTTTATCAAACCAAACAATATCTACCCTATTGCGTAAAGTAATGTATGAATTTATTCTGTAGCTTACCTGTAGCCGAACATTTTTTCTTGGCTTATTAATTACAAATGACAATGGTAAAATATCGGAATTAAAGTTTTTTGATTTCGTCTCGCTTCTGTAGCGAATATACATTTCTAACTGCTTGTTAGGTCTGTAAGTTGCTTGTGCCAAATAGTCGGCTCCAACAGACGGTGCATCAACCAAATATTTAAGCCAGGGAAACTTATAAAAATCTACATAAGCATCAATATGCCATGAATCATTTGGCCGGATACTTATGCCTGAATAAACTCCCTTCTCGTTAGTAGGATAAGTATTTTCAGTAAAAGCATTGGTATACAAAGACTGGTATTGGTGGGAGATATTTCTGTACAATAAACTCATGTCAATTTTTGCATCAAGGCTAATAATTAAACCATTTATAAATGCGTTATTAAAATGATTGGTAGCTGCCGCTTCACCAAAAAAATGAAGATTTTTAAATGTGTAACTATAATCAATACTGTAATTACCCAAATTTTTTCCTGAAAGTGAATAAAGATTATAGGGTTCAGCGGCTTTATTTACGGGAAATTTAAAATGGTATTTAATGGCATTAATTCCAACATGCAGATGGCTATTAGTATAAGATAGGTTTCCACCAACAGCAAGTTGTTGTTGCGAACCTTTATCTTCAACTTCGTTTTGCGTTCTGTGCAGGCCAGAGGTTTGCAAAGAAGATATATAATCTTCGTTATTCAAAGTATCAACAACAAAATTTGCATCTACCTTTTTGTAAGATGTAAACACAGTCGTTTCCCAATTATTTTTTGAAAGTGTTATTCCTACACCTCGATGAAAATTTATTTCGCCAGCAGAATTATAAGGACGCAATACAGACAATTGTCTTTTAATATTAGTTACATCCGGGCCTTTTTTAAAAGCAAGATTTTGCCATTGAGTTAAGCCTTGCCCCAAATTAACAGAAAAGTCGCCAACAGCCAGCGATTTTATTATCCCGATATTTCTTGCAAAAAGATGTGCTGAATAAAAATCAAAACCTTGCTTTTGACTGCCTTTAAAAAATTCCTCGCCTGCATCCCTTTCGCCAACAACTCCAAACTGCAGCAGGTTTTTGAATTGATATTTGTATCGCACAAATAATTTTTGCGGAGATCCCAGATAAAAATTATTTCCAGAGCCGGCATCCGTTTTATATCCTTTTGATTTTTCCAACACCTGCGATGCTCTTATCAAAATTTCATTGATTCCTCCCTTCATTCTTTCTCTAAATGAGGTGGTTAATGATTGGCTGTAAGCAATGCTAACATATGGCCGTAACCGCTGTATCATTCGTATGTCCCAACCAGGCACTGCCTGTAATTCGTAAATGCTAATAAACTTTCCAAATAAATTTCTGTACGAAATAAAATTTTGAATTTGTACCGGAGAAAGTATTACCAATTCTTTTAAGAGGGTGGCATCAGCAGTATTCAGATTTACGGGATATTTTAAGAATTGTTGAAGTTGCTGCAGGAAAGAATCATCCTCAGTTTCATTGTCATTATTAATTTCTGTTACAGCCTCCAACTGCTGTTCTATTGCACCGGGTGGTACTTCTGGAAATTGTGCCAACAAACAAAAAGGAGCAACAGTAAAAATAAAATACACCAAAAAATATTGCATGATGCTAAATATAACAGGCAAAAAAAACTTACTATTTTTTCTAATGTTATTCATTTGTTGATACGGTTGTTGCCTTTCCAAAATTCATTATTAATAATAGTCCAGGCGATAACCCTAATTGAGGATGATAACTGCCGGAAATATCCAACCTCAAATTTTTCCAACTAATACCAACGCCTGCGTAGCCGGTTGATGTTGCCGATGCTATACCTGCCCTGGCAAAAAACTGCTTCATAAAACGGTATTGTATGCCAGTGTTTACATTGACGGGGAAATTCTCTTCCTTCACAATTTCTGTACCCACAAAAAAATTATTACTCACATCATACCCCAATCCAACGGTGTAGGCTGTTGTAAGTTTTTCATTCGTATTAGAAAATCTGCCCCCAATTGGATTGTAAATATGCAGCCCCATATTTAACAGATCTGTTAAATGAATAATAGCCCCCGCTTCAACAGTAAAAGTATTGGCACTGTTGTAAGCAGGAACCCGGTAACCGTAATAATTAAACTGAATACCCACATCGACTTTTTTACCCAAACTACGGGCATACGTCAATCCTATTTGATTTTCATTGAAGTTTTTAAAGCCGCTGTATTTTACATTAATACCAAAATTTCCATCTTTTGTGGGCACCGCAACAGCAGCCGTGTATAAACTGGTAGCACTTAAGAAAAATCTTTTTTCGCCATACACTCCTGTGGTAACATTTTTTATTTGGGCTAAAGCAGCCTGGTTATTCAAATAAGAAAAAACATCCTGGTGTTGCGTACTATACGATGCCAACCCAAGATAAATTGCGGAAATCGGTTGCCGCAAGGATTGCGAAAAACCAGTTGGTATTAAAAAAAATAAAAATGCTGTTGTACAAATATATTTTTTCAAAACGGGTACTTTTATAACAACTAATATAATGAAATATTTACAATTGAGGTGGAATATATCATTTGTAGTTACTTTTGCACTATGCAAATTTTAGATGGAAAAATTGTATCGCAGGCTGTAAAAGATGCTATAAAAATTAAAACTGCCGCATTAAAAAGTGCCGGTAAAAAAGCACCTCACCTTGCTGCCATATTGATTGGTACCAATGGTGCAAGCGAAACCTACGTGGCTAGTAAAGTAAAAAGTTGCGAGGAGGTAGGTTTTAAAAGTTCCCTTATCAGATTGCCGGAAACAGTTGATGAAGCAGTATTGGTGACCACTGTTAAGCAATTAAATGAAGACAAGGATGTAGATGGAATTTTGATACAACTCCCATTACCAAAACATATCAGCGAAGCTAACATCATCAACCTTATAAACCCTGTTAAAGACGTAGATGGTTTTCACCCAATGAGCGTAGGAAAAATGGTACAGGGTTTACCTACTTTTATTCCGGCTACCCCATATGGCATTTTATTAATGCTGGAACATTATAACATTGAAACAAAAGGTAAACATGCTGTGGTAATTGGCAGAAGTAATATTGTTGGCAGACCCATCAGTATTTTATTAAGCCGCAATGCCTATCCGGGCAATTGTACTGTTACCGTTTGCCATAGCCATACACATAACTTAAAAGAAATATGTTTGCAGGCTGATATAATTGTAGCGGCATTGGGCATTCCCGGATTTTTAAAAGCTGATATGGTAAAAGAAAATGCAGTGGTGGTTGATGTAGGTATCACAAGGGTGGCAGACAACACAAAAAAATCAGGCTTTGCAATTAAAGGTGATGTAGATTTTACCAATGTGGCGCCCAAATGCAGTTACATAACACCGGTGCCGGGTGGAGTTGGCCTAATGACAATTGCAGCATTATTGATGAATACTTTTAACGCCTGCGAGCAAAAAGCCCCTATCTCCTAAAGGGGGATTTTAGGAAGGTTTGATATCTAACTTACTTGTTTAAAAATGACAGAAACACTCCCCATATCTACGCAGCAACTTCCAGTAATGGAGCACTTTTATACCATACAGGGAGAAGGCAATCACCAGGGCCGGGCAGCCTATTTCATTCGTCTTGGTGGTTGTGATGTTGGCTGTGTTTGGTGCGATGTAAAAGATAGTTGGGATGCAACAAAACATCCTTTAATCAGTTTGGAAACCCTTGTTAAAACAGTATCTTCAACACCTGCAAAACTGGTAGTTATCACCGGCGGAGAACCTTTGATGCATGACTTAACAACCCTTACAGCAGTATTAAAAACAAAAGGTTTTGAAACCAATATAGAAACATCCGGTTCACATCCTTTAAGCGGTACCTGGGATTGGATCTGTCTGTCACCTAAAAAATTTAAGGCCCCCTTACCTAAAGTAGTGCCTTTTGCCAATGAATTAAAAGTGGTAATTTTCAACAAGTTCGATTTTGAATGGGCGGAAAAATATGCTTCAGAAGTGGATAGCCATTGTAAACTATACCTACAGCCGGAATGGGATAAAGCCTCCATTGTTACACCGCTTATCATTGAATATATAAAAGCCAATCCAAAATGGCAACTGTCCCTTCAGATTCACAAATACATAAATGTGCCTTAAGCAAAAGGCAAAAAAGTACAATGCTTAAAGCATAAGGCTAATCCATTTTAATTAGCTTAAGCCTTTGGCATTCCGCTTTACGACTTCAGCCTTTCGAACTTTAACAGCCATCACAATTTTTTCTTTGTAATTCGTTTTATCTTCACCCATGAATTCCAGATCAATGAAAAAAGAAAAATCTATTTATAAAAACGTTTTACTACTTCTTGCTATTTTATTTATTTCTTGCACAACACATGCTCAATGGTACGATCCTGAAAAAGTAAACAAAAAAGCCTACGCCATTTATGAAGTAGCCTACAAAGACGCTATGGATCAAAATTATATGGTTGCTATTGCCAATATCAACAAAGCCATTGCGATAGATCCAAAATTTGTTGAGGCCTACCTGTCCAAAGCCGGCATTTATGCCGAATTGAAAAAATACGATTCTTCTGTTATTGATTTTGAAAAAGCCTTACAATTGGATTCTGTGTATGCCAAAACCTATTTGCTGCCTTACTCAATTTCGCTGGCTGGTGTTGGTCAGTTTCAAAAAGCATTTGCTGCATCTTCAGCATTTCTTACCAACCCCACGCTAAATGCTCCAAGCATAAAAGCAGGAAATTATCGAAAAAGTACCTATCAATTCGCCATTGACTACGAAAAGAAACACCCCTCAAATAATTACGTATTTACCCGAAAAAATTTAGGTGATAGTGTAAACTCCGATGCGTTGGAATATTATCCATCACTCACCATTGATAGCAAAAAATTAATATTCACCAGGCGCATTTCGGGTGATGAAGATTTTTACGAAAGTAATTTGGTGAATGGTAAATGGAGTAAAGCAAAACCTTTGGGAGGAAAAGTAAATACCAACTTAAATGAAGGTGCACAAAACATTTCGCAGGATGGAGAGTGGATCATTTTTACAGGTTGTAATTATCCCGAAGGCCAGGGCAGTTGTGACCTTTATATTTCTTTTAAAACAAAAATGGGATGGAGTGAAGCTGAAAATATAGGTCCAATCATCAATACTGATTTTTGGGAATCTTCGCCCTCTTTATCGCCAGATAAAAGAGACCTCTATTTTTCAAGTAACCAGGCTGGCACGTATGGGGGAAAAGATCTTTGGGTAACCCACAGAAACGCTACCGGTAAATGGAGCAGACCGGCAAACCTTGGCCCTACCATTAATACAAGCGGCGATGAAAGTTGCTCTTTTATGTATGCTGATAATCAGACCCTCTTTTTTAATAGCAACGGCCATCCGGGCTATGGACAATCTGACTTATTCTTTTCAAAAAAAGTATCAGATAGTTCCTGGGGTACACCGGAAAACTTAGGTTACCCCATCAACACAATCGATGAAGAAGGTTCTTTAATTGTGGCCGCAGATGGCAAAACTGCCTACTATGCAAGTGAAGGAAACGACAGTAAAGGTGGCCTTGATTTATATAGTTTTCAACTGAGAGAAGATTTGCAACCTCCCAGAACATTGTGGGTAAAAGGAAAAGTATTTGATGCCAAAACCAACAATGGTTTGCCTTCTTCAGTTGAACTAACAGACATTAACAGCCGCCGTTTGATAAGTAAAGTGCAAACCGATGAAGAAGGCAATTATTTAACCACCTTACCTGTAGGGAAAGATTACGCATTTAATGTAAACAGGAAAGGATACCTGTTCTTTTCAGAAAATTATAATATCAACAGTAAAAGTGATTCTATCTACACAGCTGATATTCCATTGCAACCAATTGAAACCGGCGCATCCGTGATTTTAAAAAATATTTTTTTTGACAGTAAAAAAATTGAATTAAAACCTGAATCAATTGTTGAGTTAACCAAGCTTATTCAATTAATGAATGACAATCCCAAATTGAAAATATTAATCAGTGGCTTTACTGATAATGTAGGCAAGCCGCAGGATAACCTGGTTCTTTCAAATGGCAGATCACTGGCTGTTGTAAATTACCTGCTGGCAAGCAACCAAATTGCCAAAGACCGCATACAATATAAAGGATTGGGAGCTGCAAAACCAATTGCTGACAATGCTACCGAAGAAGGCAAAGCACTTAACAGAAGAACTGAATTGAGTGTCATCAGTAATTAAATATTCTGGATATTGCAGATTTGTAAAAAGATTTTCTATTATTGTTCTTCTTTTACAAATTAGTATTGTTTCATGTCAGATGATCTGTTATATCAAATTGCGCTAACCCTGGTACCCAATATTGGCGATGTACATGCCAAGGCATTGGTAAATATGTATGGCGATGCTCAATCAGTTTTCAAAGCAAGAAGAATAACGCTTGAAAATATAGAGGGTATTGGTACTGTAAGAGCAAACAGCATTAAATCGTTTCAGGATTTTACAAGCAGTGAAGCAGAAATAAAATTTATCGAAAAATATAAAATTATTCCTCTCTTTATAACAGACAAAAATTATCCACAACGATTATTAAATTGTTACGACAGTCCTTCCTTACTTTATTACCGCGGTACTGCAGATTTAAATAGTAGCAAAATAATTTCTATAGTGGGCACTAGAAATCACAGTGATTATGGTAAAGCTATTTGTGAAAAACTGGTAGAAGAATTACAAAACGAACATGTATTAATTATAAGTGGGCTTGCTTTTGGAATTGATACCATTGCCCATAAAACAGCAATAAAAAATAACTTGCCAACAGTGGGTGTACTGGCTCATGGTCTTGATAGAATTTATCCTGTGCAAAATAAAATGCTGGCAAAACAAATGGCCGAGCAGGGAGGGTTACTTACCGAGTTTTTAAGTGCAACTAATCCCGACAAACAAAATTTTCCCAAACGTAACCGAATTGTAGCAGGCATGTGCGATGCATTGGTAGTTATTGAAAGTGGGAAAAAGGGAGGCTCATTAATTACGGCAGAATTGGCAAATGGTTATAATAAAGATGTTTTTGCCATTCCTGGAAAAATAACAGATGCAAAAAGCGAAGGATGCAATTACTTAATTAAAAACAACAAAGCTTCGCTTATAACCGGTGCAGATGATTTGCTTGAAATGATGAACTGGAAACCGGCACCTAAATCAACCCACAAAAAACAGAAAGAATTATTTATTGAATTTACTGCTGATGAAAAAATAGTGGTAGACATTTTACAACAGCAGGAAAGTATTCAAATTGACCAGCTTTATTTCAAATCAGGCCTAAGCAGTAGTGCTATGGCAGCAGCCTTGTTAATGCTTGAGATGAATGGTATTGTATCTTGTTTGCCTGGAAAGGTATATAAAATGAGTAATTAAAAAGGCAGGTAATACCACAAACAATTAAATCCCGTCAAATAATTTTACTATCCAAAAGCCCCGTTAGCAGTTGGGGGTGTTTGGGGGCAATTACTTTTTCTTTTATCTTTGCCTATGGCAACAATAAATAACACTCGGGCACAAACAAAATCAAAGAAATTTTTTGGTGAAGGCTTAACGTTCGATGACGTTTTACTAGTGCCAGCCTATTCTGAAGTATTACCACGAGAGGTAGACATCACCGCAAAACTTACCAAATCAATTACTTTAAATGTGCCTATGCTGAGCGCAGCAATGGATACTGTTACAGAAGCACAGCTGGCGATTGCATTGGCAAGAGAAGGCGGGCTTGGCATACTGCATAAAAACATGAGTATCGAACAGCAGTCTGACCAAGTGCGAAAAGTAAAACGCAGTGAAAGTGGTTTGATACTGGACCCTTTAACCCTTAGTCCCGATGCTACCATTGGAGAAGCCATCAGGATGATGAGGGAAAATAAGATTGGCGGTATTCCCATTGTTGATTCTACACAAAAATTATTGGGTATTCTTACTAACCGCGACCTCCGCTTTGAAACTAACTTTAAAGAAAAGGTAAGCACGATAATGACCACGGAAAACCTCATTACTGCTCCTGAAGGAACCGATCTTAAAAAAGCTGAACTTATCTTCAAAAAAAATAAAATTGAAAAATTGCCAGTTGTAAATAAGGCAGGTAAATTGATTGGCCTTGTTACTTTTGGCGACATTTTAAAATTAACGAGCCATCCAAATTCAGTAAAAGATTCATTCGGCAGACTTCTGGTAGGTGCCGGGGTAGGCATTACTAAAGATATCCTGGACAGGGTTGCTGCATTGCATAAAGCTGGAGTTGATATTATTTGTCTTGACAGTGCCCATGGTCATACAAAGCCTGTAATTGATGCCCTAAAAGCTATTAAAAAAACCTTTAAAGGAATACAGGTTATTGCCGGCAATGTTGCTACAGCAGCCGGAGCGAAAGCATTGGCCGATGCTGGTGCAGATGCGGTAAAGGTTGGTATAGGACCAGGTTCTATCTGCACAACACGTATTGTCGCCGGTACAGGTGTACCGCAAATAACAGCAGTAATGGAAGCCGCCGCTGCATTGAAAGGAAGAAATGTAGGCATCATCAGCGATGGTGGCATTCGGTATACAGGTGATATGGTAAAAGCACTGGCCGCAGGTGCCAGTTGTGTAATGATGGGCAATGTTTTTGCCGGCACAGAGGAAAGTCCTGGCGAAACCATTATTTATGAGGGCAGAAGATTTAAACAATACAGGGGTATGGGTTCACTTGGTGCAATGTCACAAGGTAGCAGCGATCGCTATTTTCAGGATGTGGAAGCTGATATTAAGAAATTTGTGCCGGAAGGTATTGAAGGTCGGGTTGCATTTAAGGGCTCGTTAAAAGAAATAGTATATCAATATACAGGAGGTTTAAGAGCAGGGATGGGTTACTGCGGTGCTAACAATATTAAATCTCTGCAAAATGCAACCTTTGTAAAAATAACCAATGCCGGTATGCGTGAAAGCCATGCACATGACATTGCAATAACAAAAGAAGCTCCCAATTATAGTCGTTAAAAACAACAACAAAAATTGGGGTAGTTTTATTTTGTCAGGACTTAAAAGCTATGTGGTAAATTGTTACTATTTGTCATCCATTGCGGATAGAACAACTATACTTTATCGCTTTGTGGTAAGCTTTTAATTTAAAAAATACTTTTATAAAAACAAACGGTAAAGCTGCACAAGTTTGTGCAGCTTTACTTTTAAGTCAAAAAAATATTCCTGTACATTCGTATTATAAGTACAAAAATTAATTATTAAAAAAATGCTTCGTAAAATTGAATTAACTGCCTTTACTATTTCTAAATTAAAGAAAGAAGCATTCAATAAAATCATATTTTCTGTATTTTTTCTGATCACTTTTTGTAATTACAGTACAAGTACTTTCGCCCAGGATTCTTCCCACATAAGGATTTCATTACTTACCTGCACACCCGGCGATGAACTGTATTCCACTTTTGGTCATAGCGCAATCAGGATAACAGATACCAGCAGCCGTTTTGATATTGTTTTTAATTACGGCACTTTTAATTTTGATGACCCTGGCTTTTACATAAAGTTTATCCGGGGTAAATTATTATACTTTGTGTCCACGGCAGATTTTGATTCTTTCAAAGACGAATATCAATCCACTAACCGGGGAATGACAGAACAGATTTTAAATTTAACAGCCTCCGAAAAAATAGCATTGGAATTATTTTTATCCAACAATGCAAAAGAAGAAAACAAATTTTATAAGTATGATTTTTTTCTGGATAATTGCACAACAAGACTAAGAGATATTATTGTAAAATATAAAACCAATTACCCTCCATTTAAACCGGTAATGTCTAAAGGCACCCGATTTAGGCAGGCCATTCACGAATACCTTGACAAGGGTGGAAAATACTGGAGTAAGCTAGGTATAGATCTTTTATTAGGAGCTCCTACAGATGCTGTAATGACCACAAGTCAAACACAATTTTTACCGGATAATTTAATGAAAGCTTTAGATAGCAGTAATCAAAATAATAAATTGGTTTTAAGTACTACTAATCTCTATCCAGTTATTGCAACAGATAATAAGCAGTCTTTCTTTACGCCGATGATTGTCTTTTCAATCTTACTTATAGCAATTATAATAATAAGTTTATCTGCTAATAAAAAAGCAATCGCTTTTCTTTATGGTTTTGATGGCTTGTTATTTTTTTTATCGGGCGTATTGGGCATATTATTTATATTTATGTGGACCTGCACTGATCATTCAATGGTTAAAAATAATTTCAATTTAGTATGGGCATGGCCAACACATATAGTGATTGCTTTTTTTATAAACAGTAAAAAAGATTGGGTCAAAAAATATTGGGCGATAACCATTCTTGGGATGATAATAGTTTTAATTAGCTGGTTTTTTTTACCTCAACAAA
>Ga0209511_1002081_pt1 | contig 16858 bp, 9 predicted proteins | sample SSSSmetaG_FD_184141 | JGI IMG/M metagenome (GOLD analysis project Ga0209511, IMG submission 184141) | Glacier valley bacterial and archeal communities from Borup Fiord, Nunavut, Canada, to study Microbial Dark Matter (Phase II) - ​SSSS... | ecosystem: Environmental > Aquatic > Freshwater > Ice >...
TATGGTGTTATTACACTTATAGTCTATCTTTATTTGAGCATTAAAGCAATATTTACCAAAACGAAGCGAGAAGATGTATATTTAAGTTGTTATTTTATTTATCTTATAACATCTTCATTTACAACTACGGAAATATATCGCGCTGGAATATTTGGTGTTATTAGTTTAGCACTATACCTAATTGACACATCAGCAATGAACTTAAAATTAATTCCACAAAAAAAGAAGATTCCGATGTGAAATTAAATATTATTAAAGCTATAGATCAATGAATATCAAACTACTTACTTTTCATAAGGCAAATAATTATGGTGCGCTGTTACAATGTTATGCATTATCAGCGATATTACGTGATTGGGGCCATAATATTGAAATTATAAACATAACGCATGAACTTAATTCAAAAAGACTACTCGATCATATAAAATCAACTCTTGATTTACAACAAATGGGTAAATTCCGAAGAAATCATTTACCGATACAAACCCCTAAATACAATAATTTTGATGAATTAAAAGAAAATCCCCCAATTGCTGAATGTTATATTGTTGGCAGTGATCAGGTTTGGAATCCACAGATTACACGGGAATTATTTGGTGTATATTTCTTCAACTTTCTTCCTAAAGAAGTAAAAAAAATAGCCTACGCGGCAAGTTTTGGTATTCGTGAATGGAATTATCCTGAATTGCAAACTAAAATAAGTGATTTATTGTCCAGATTTACTGCGATCGGCATAAGGGAGAACGACGGCATCGAGCTTTGTCAAAGTATCTTTGGAATCACAGCAACCAAAACTTTAGATCCTACGCTGTTAATGGATAATTATGATAATATTTTAAGCAAAGAAAAGTGCATATTAAAAAATACCTTAGTAACTTATTTTTTTGAGAAAGGTGACGATCATTTCTTAAAACTAAGATCATTTTCAAAAAGAATAGGATTAAAACCAATCTCCTTAAATGACCAGAGGTATCATCCGGGGATAAGATCTATCCCATTTGCTTCGGTTAAACAATGGTTGTCATATATTAAGAATTCTGATTTAGTATTAACAAACTCCTTCCATTGTATGGTATTTGCGATAATTTTTAAACGTCCGTTTATTGTGATTCCATCGGATATAAGTAGGATGAGCCGAATCATGAATTTGCTAGAAGATTTAGATTTAAAAGAACGCTATTTTGAAAGCTTTGAAGATCTGTTTAGTAGTTCTAAATGGTTGAATAGTATCGATTATGCAAAAGTATTTCAAATACTTGAAATACATAAATTGAAATCCATTAAATTCTTGCATGATAGTATATCTATGTAAATAATATATCAAAGATTCAATTATATAGAGATTTTATTACTAGTGGAACCTCCAAATAGTGTCTGTTGCCATATCTTTCAATATTATTTTAATCTCTAAAAGTAAAATCTATTTTAAGTTACTAATATGGAACCAAATTACACTCCTAAGATTGTAGTTTTACCGTCATACTATCCAACGAAATTTTATAATTCTTATGGCAATTTCTTTGAGGAGCAGACTAAATTAATTAGGAAGAAGGGTTGCGATATTACTGTTATTTTTAATGAAAAACGATCCCTAAAATCATTTAACTTAAAAAAGCTCAGGTATGCTCATTTTCAAAAGCGATTCAAAATTGAAGAAAATGTTCCGGTATTTAGAAGGATGAACTGGAATATTATTCCAACAAAGTTCGATCTTGGGCAAAAGATATGGGTCAAAAATTCTATTGATTTAGTGAATTCATATATAAAAAAACATGGTAAACCAGACTTATTCCATGTTCATTGTGCTTTTGATGCAGGTAGTGTGGCAAAATATTTTAAGGACAAATTACAGATTCCGTATATCATAACAGAACATTCAACTTTTTTTGCCTTGTCAAAAATTTCAAGTGATCAAAAGAAAGAAGCACTAAGTATTTATGAAAATGCGGAGAAAGTAATTGTTGTGAGCAATCCATTCAAACAATTATTGTCGGAAAAAATAGGTTTTGAAAAAAGCAAAATATATGTTGTGCCAAATTTTATTGATACAAGTTATTTTAACCCGGAAAGTAATATCTTTTTAAATAGTTCGGGAAAGGGAAACATCATATTAACAGTCTCACATCATGATTATAAGAAAAGAATTGACAGGCTCTTGGATGCTTTTAAAATAATATCTGAGCAATATCAAGACTGGAAGCTTATTATCGGTGGTGAAGGAACTGAAACCAATAATTTAATATCGAAAGCTAAGGAATTAAATCTTCAGGATAAAGTGGCGTTCGTAGGTTTTCTGACTAAAGAACAAGTTAGAAATTATATGAAAATTGCAAATATATTTGTTTTACCTAGTGATGTAGAAACCTTTGGTGTAGTAGTTATAGAGGCAATGGCAATGGGTTTACCGGTTGTTGCAACTGCTTCAGGAGGTCCTGAGGATATTATTACGAAAGAGACTGGAATACTTGTAGGACATAACACTGGCAGTTTGGCCAATGGAATTATAGAGTTAATCGCAAATTATGAATGTTATGATAAAATGCAAATAAGATCATATATTGTAAACAATTTTAGTGGGGAAACAATTGCGGATAAATATATTGAAATGTATTCACAATCAATATAAAATAATTTTAGAATTAGTAATTACTATCCATGAGGATTTGTTTTAATGTTCCTCTCTTGTTAAGAGTATAATAAATTAAAATTTACAGCAATTTTCTACAAACTAGATAGAGTTATCAGAGCCCATTCACAATATTGATATTTAAGAGTGAATTCAATAATTCGCTAAGCTATTCATTTTTAACAATGTATAATGATAAGAAATGTAATAATTACATTTGATTATGAACTTTTTTTGGGCAGAGAAACCGGAACTATTGAGAACTGTGTAATTAGGCCAACACAATTAATTTTAGATATTCTAATTAGGAACAGTGCAAAAGCAATTTTCTTTGTTGATGCAACCTGGCTTCTTTTCTTGAGAGAGAATTTTCCTCGTGACTTTCAACAAGTTTCAGATCAACTCAAAGACATTAAGAAGTCAGGATCGTCAATTGAATTGCATTTGCATCCACACTGGATTCATGCTTATAAAATGGGCAACAAAATTGGATTTAAATCGTTTCATAACTATAGGCTACATTCTTTAAGCAACCAAAGCGTTCTTGATTTATTTGGAAAATCAATAAAGCTCCTTGAAAGCATTACCTTACAAAAAATAAGTTGTTTCAGGGCCGGAGGTTTTTGTATTGAACCTTTCAACCAGATCAAAGATGCTTTTGAAACATTCGGTATTAAATATGATTTTTCGGTTGTCCCAGGGATTTTCTTAAATGATGGCACTGAATATGATTTTGATTTTACTGATGCGCCTAACATTTCGTTTTATTCTTTTGAAAATAACATTCGGAAACAGGAACAAAATGGCCAATTTATTGAAGTGCCATTAAGTATATATCAAAATAGTCCAGTGTTTAGATTATTAAATAAAATAATGTTGGTGATTACTCGAGACAAGATTTTTGGTGATGGCACTGGAATTCAAGACAAGTCCTTTTATTTTTTAAAATCATTAAATCGACGTTTTAGATTTTCAAAAGGGATGCTTTCAATTGATAAAACTTATAGTTTGCTTTTTAAATATTTATTAAAAATGCAATTTAGTAATAGTAATCTTTTAGTCTTGCTTTCGCATCCCAAACTGGTTTCAAAACAAGCATTAACTAATTTATTTTATATTTCCAAAAATTTCAATACGCTAAATACCATAGAATTAAATCAGTATTTATCCGGGAAATAATTTTCTAATTATATTCTAAATTTTAAAAAAATGAACAAAATAGTATTAATAACCCCCATCCTTCAGCACTATAGATTGTCTTTTTATGAAAAACTGTCAAGAAGTTTCAATGAAAGTCAATTTGCAGTATTCCACGGAATTAAGAAAATAGAAGATGGAAGACCTGGTTATATTGGTGCAACTGAATTTGTTAATAAAGGATTTGAGGAGTTTAAAATAAGGATATACCCTTTTGATATCGTTTATAACTGGGGAATGTTTTCAGAATTGAAGAAATTAAATCCAGATATTATTATTATACAAGGAATCACCGGAAATCTTTCCTATAGGAGAATAGTGTTTTGGGCAAAGAAAAAAAGAAAGAAGATTATTATCTGGACTTCCGGGTGGGAGCCTGGCAAGTCAAAAGGAATCTTGTTAAATTTTAAGAATATGTTAGTCAAATCTTTTTTTAAAAAAGCAGATAGTTTTTTGACATATAGCGAATTTGGCACTGAATACGTGATGTCAAAAGGAATTGAAAAATCAATAATCGAAACTTGCTATAATGGAATCGAAAATGATGACCTTATAAAAAACTCATCCGAGATTATCAGAAAGTCAAAAGAGATAAGAATAGAGTACAATCTTGAAGGTTATATAACTTTTCTTTTTGTGGGTGGATTGATTCCTGAGAAGAAAGTAGAGCTATTAATTAGCGCCTTTATTGAATTGAGGAAAAAACATGATAAAATTAAGTTGATTATTATTGGTGACGGTCCATTAAAGCTGATGGTTAAAGAAACGCTGAAGGATAATAATGATTTAAACATTATCTATTTGGGTAGAATAGTCGATGGAGTAGATCCATACTTTGCTGCTTCAGATTGTTTTGTTTTACCAGGCGTAGGCGGTTTAGCATTGAACCAGGCCATGTTCTGGGGAAAAACATGTATTGTCAGCAAAGCGGATGGCACTGAAGATGACCTTGTTATTGATGGTATTACAGGTTATCGATTTAAAGAAAATAATTTGGCAAGCTTAGTTTCTGCAATGGATAGAAGAATAAATGAAAAAAAAGATAAAGTAGATACAATGTCTGATAGCTCGCGTCAAATAATTCACAACAAAAGTAATGTTAATAATATGGTTAATGTTTTTTCAAAAGCAATAAATAGATTATTAATTAAAAATGAGAAGTTTTAAAATGAAAATAGTTTCTGTTGTTGGTGCTCGTCCAAATTTCATGAAAATTGCTCCGTTTATCCGTGCAATTGAAAAATACAACTATGGAAATGGAGACACTATAAAACATATTTTGGTTCACACTGGTCAGCATTATGATGTCCGGATGTCTCAAGCATTTTTCACTGCTCTTGGGATTCCAGATCCGGATATTAACCTGGAAATCGGATCAGGCAGTCATGCAGAGCAATTGGGTTACACCATGATAGCATTTGAAAAGGTGTTATTGGTACATAATCCAGATTGGGTTGTGGTTGTAGGAGATGTGAATGCGACATTGGCTTGTTCTGTAGTTGCCAAAAGGCTCAATATTAAGGTTTGTCATATTGAAGCCGGATTACGTTCTGGTGACATGAGTATGCCCGAAGAAATTAACCGACTGGTAACAGACCGACTTTCGGACCTTTTACTTACGCCGGATTTACTATCTTCGGAGAATCTTCGAAGAGAAGGGATACCTGATGAAAGAATCTCCTTTGTAGGAAATATCATGATTGATACACTTGAAGCCAATAGGGCAAAAGCTGAAAAAATCAAACTTGTCGATATCTTTCGAGAAAATCTTGCATCGGATACACGTCTTCCATTTATCTTACCAAATGACGGAGAATATGCACTATTGACGCTTCATCGCCCTTCGAATGTTGATTTTGAAGAAGTACTCGTTCCTCTTGTTGAATTTCTACTAAATGAAGTTACAAATAAAACTATGTTAATATGGCCAATTCACCCACGCGCCAGAAAAAAATTACAAATGCATGGTTTGTGGGATATGGTAATAAATCATCCTTCAATTATTCTTTTGGAACCTGTGGGATATCATGAGATGCTCAGGTTGAATCTTGGCGCTAAAATAATATTAACTGATTCAGGTGGTTTACAGGAAGAATGCTGTGTATTGGGTACGCCTTGCCTTACATTACGCTGGAATACCGAAAGGCCAGTAACTTTACGAGAAAATGGTGGTGCTTCTGTACTGGTTGGAAATAACATAGACCGAATTAGAAAAGAATTTTATTATACACTTACACTTGCCCGTCTTCCCTCCAGACCACTGTTGTGGGATGGTAATACAGCTGAACGCATTGTTAAAGAATTAGTTGAAATAGACCGAAACTTAACGCAAAAGAATCAAATTAGATATCTTATTACTCCAAATATGTTGCTTCTAAGCAAGTGACATTTGATGTGATAAATACGATAACTAAGGAGAATCAATTCTGAAATTATTGTAATATTAATGGGCGTTCATATACAAGAAGTTGGTGTATTGTATAATTCGATAGACCGTATGAAGGTTGGTTTGGTTAGTCAAATTGTAGATATATGTTTCGCTCATTATTCAAAGTTCTTTGATAATGCACATATCATATATTTTTGATCAATCGCGGCAAAACTATGACCAAAATAAAACTAACTGTATAAATATTTGAATTTAATTTGGGTTTATTACATCCTTCGATTTTATAAATATTCGGTTTTCAAAAAAGTATTATACCAGATTAATAAAAACAAAGAAATTTCAATCATGGCCATTCATATTTGGAATATTAAAATAGATACGTTTACAATCAAACAGATAGTCGATGTTATAGAAGAAAATATTGTCAGTAAAAGATTGCCAATGCAAATTACAGGGGTGAATGCTGAAACAATTATTAGTTCCCAAAATGATAAATCTTTGCAATCAGCAATTAATGACTCTGATATCGTTAATATTGATGGGTTTTCTGTTGTTGTTGGGTTACGCATATTGGGATTTCAAATAGAAGAAAGAGCTGCCTGCCCTGATATTTTTAATATTCTTCTTGATAGGGCAAATACAAGGGGATATAAAATTTTCTTTTTAGGTGCTAAAGAAGAGGTTATTAAAAAAATGATAACAAAACTTCAAAATGAGTATTCTAATCTTCAGGTTGTTGGGTTTCATAATGGATATTTTAATCAGGAAAATGAAATAGAAATTGCAAAAATGATTAAAGCATCAAATGCGGATATGCTCTTTTTAGGTATTCCATCCCCGAAGAAGGAACTTTTTATCAGGAACTATCTAAATTTCATGGACGTGCCGCTATGTTTTGGAGTTGGTGGCGTTTTTGATATTAAAGCTGGCATTTTTAAAAGAGCACCTGATTGGATGCAAAAAGTTGGCATGGAATGGTTTTACCGTTTTATGCAGGAGCCCCGGCGAATGTGGAAACGTTATCTAATTGGTAATACTAAATTTATTTGGGCTGTTATCAAAGAGAAATATCGGATAAGTTCAAGAAATAATCAACGGAATTCATCACCGAGTCTGGATATTTCGTCATAATAACACATAATTACTGGATGTACTGAACTCTGTCGTTACTGTAAATCTGATTATTTGGCACTCAATCAATAAAATTGGTTTCTGCATGAGTGGTGGGATTGAAACTTACGAAAAATATCTGAACGAAAAGCAGTTTCGCCCGTTTGCCATGCAGGTACTTGCAGCAGGCGCATTACGTCCCAAAGAGGCGATTGAGTATTTAGGTAAATTTCCACGGATAGAATCAGTGTTGTTCGGAGCATCATCGAAGGAGCATATACAGGAATCGAAGGAATTGATTGAAGCAAACTTGTAGGAGAGCTGTCATTGCAACGAAATTATCTTTCGGAGCTGTCTTTGCGAGCGGAGTCGGGCAAGGATTTGTTCATAGATAAACTTAACTGACGGAGCGAAGCAATCTCATAATTGAAAAGCAGTTCAAATAGAACCCTGGCACTCTGCTCCCTAAGTTGAGATTGCGTCGTCGCAAGAGATTATTCTATAAGCAAATGATGCACGCTCCTCGCAATGACAGTCCTGAGGATGAACGCTCCTCGTCCCGGGACGAAGGATAAGGGAACAGTCCTGAGTAAGTAACCACATGGAATTCAAAACCTATCATACCTATATCGTAACCAACAAAAACCATACGGTACTTTATACCGGAGTAACGTCTGCGTTACGAAAACGGATATGGGAACATAAAAACAAGATGTATCCCCATTCGTTTACAGCAAAATATAACGCTGACGAACTGGTATACTACGAGGCTTTTTTCGATATTGGGGAGGCAATCGTCCGGGAAAAACAGATTAAAGCAGGTTCGCGTCAGAAGAAATTGGATTTAATCAATGCTTTCAATCCTTTATGGAAGGACATGTATGAAGATTTGGATTAATCTTTGGATTGCAATTCTGCTCTCGGAGCTGTCATCACTTTTATGAGCTGTCATTGCGATTTTTTTACGGAGCTGTCATTGCGAGAAGAGCCGCGAAGGTATTAGATCTTTGGCAGAATTAACTGGCGGAACGAAGCAATCTCATGTTTATAGCACAGTTAAAAAGAATTGGCACCCTGCTCCCTAAGATGAGATTGCTTTTCCGAAGAATCGGGACAGGCAGTCGCAATGGATTTTCCTATAAATGAATGATGCACGCTCCTCGCAATGACAATTAAAGAAAATAACACGTACGTGGCACCCGCGTAATGAAAACGGATGCCACGTGTATGAATTTTTGTTCTTTGAATTAAAACGACGCTGCTAATAGATGATTAATTTGTGATTCGTTTGAGTAGTACCAATTATTGTTTTTACGATGTAGATCCCCGGTTGCTGCTGATCCAGGTTAAACTCTTCTGATGTTTCGAAGACGTCCCTTGATAAGATATTTCTACCTGAAATATCCAGAATATCAATCCTGCTTCCTGCTTCAGGGATTGCCGGGAATCGAACAGTAAATTTGCCTTTGCAAGGATTTGGATATACTTCAATTTTGATAAGATCATTAACGCTTTTGGCATCAGGAGTTAACGCCCCAATTCGGACAAGAACACTTGCTTCTTTCTTATAGTTCAGTTGCCCGTTTAATAATTCTGCCTGAATCTGAAATTCCTTATTGGTCAACTTATTCCATGCTGCTATCCGAATGTTGTTTCCTTCTTTAAATCCATTCGGTTTTTGAGTGTCCGTCGTAGCAGAGGCAACTAAACCTACAGTTCCATCAATCATCTGATTTTTTGTAATTTTAAGAGATCCGACACAAACATCGCCGTCAAAAGCAGCCAGTTCATCCCCAATGGATAATCCAGCTTCCTGCAAACCAACGATGTTAATATTCATATGATCCGTTCCATTGCCTTCTATGTTAGTTGAAAAATATTCAGCTTTCGCTGCCGTAGCAGGAATTGCAGCTGATTTAAGGTAATTCTCGTGAATGGTAATAACCGCATCGGCATTTGATTTTACTTTATACGCTTTCCCTGGGGTGAAATTACCAATGGCATTTTTCCATCCGCCAAATGTTCCCCAGTTCTCGATTGAATTTCCTGCTTCATCCTGCACTTTTATCAATTTATTTTGATCTATCAGCGTTTGAATAATATCCATAGCATCTACCATATCAGTACGGGGAAATGAAATAATATTCCATCCTGACTTTAAGTGGATATCAAGTGGCAGGACAACTGGTCTGCCCGTTACCTGTAGTGTGCAATTATTCGCAACCTTAATCTTGTATCCTTCCGTGCTTTCGAAGGAACCAAGTTTATTGATCCAACCGCCTAAACTACCCCAGTTCTCGAATGAATTACCCGCTTCATCCTGTACTTTGATCAGTTCTCCCTGATCACGAAGTCGTTTTGTGATTGAGCCCACATTAGGATCATTAGGGGATATATACGTTGAGATCAGGTTGTAGCCTTGCAGCAATACAATGTTTTGTATATTTTCAGTGAAAGTTGCAATTTCAACTACAGAAGTAGCTCCGGCAGAATATTTTCCGCTGGTAAGCCATGTTGAAACCTCATTCTTGTATTTGACAACATTTGTTCCCATTTCCCTCAGATGTGTATGATCCCATATTTTAAATATAATTGAATCATTATTAATAAAGCCATTATTCGAACCATCGTCCTGGGAGGCCGGGATGACAAGATATGTACTATTAATCGCAGCATTAATGGATTCGGTTAGAATCATTGATCCTACACATTTTGAACCACTGTATACTGCAATTTCGTCATCAGCAGAAAGTGGCAGGTTTTCCAGTGTTGCAGATACAACTATCAGGTTCATATGATTTGTTCCGTTTTCACCTTGCCAAACCGGAACAAAGTGTGATCCATTAATGCCTGTTGGATTTGTGCTATTCGTCACCGCCTGTGCGCTGATGGATACAGCCTGTCCGGCAAAAGATGTTTGTAACGGACTTGTTGCAGGTTTTGTATAAGCCACGGTAACAACATCACCAAAAGCAATGGCGCTGGCAAGGGTTAACTGGACTTTTGTTCCCGAGATGGCAACAGCACTGACTGTTCTCTGAACAGAATTAACCAGAATTGTAAATGCAGACGTGGCAGGTACGATATTGGCAAGTCTCAGGTCGTAAGTCATCTCGATCACCGAAGGCGTTGTATTCCCAATCGTTGAACTGACAAATACCGGAACCGGAGGATTGATACTGTTTGTCACGGCCTGAGCGGTGATTGATGCCGCCTGTCCGGCAAAAGTTGTTTGTAACGGACTCACGGCAGGTTTTGCATAAGATACGGTAACAACATCTCCAAAAGCGATGGCACTAGCAAGGGTTAACTGGACTTTCGTTCCATTGATTGCAACAGCACTGACTGTTCTTAGGGCAGAATTTACCTGAACCGTAAAAGCAGATGTGGCAGGTGCGATATTAGCCAGGCTCAGCGAATAAGTCATTTCAATCAGTGAAGGCGTTGCATTCCCAACCGTTGAACTGACAAATACCGGAACCGGAGGATTGATGTTGTTTGTCACCGCCTGAGCGGTGATTGATGCAGCCAGTCCGGCAAAAGATGTTTGTAATGGACTTGTTGCAGGTTTTGTATAAGCCACGGTAACAACATCACCAAAAGCGATGGCACTGGCAAGAGTTAACTGTACTTTCGTTCCGTTGATGGCTACAGCACTGACTGTTCTTGCGACAGAATTTACCTGAACAGTAAATGCAGATGTGGCAGGTACGATATTGGCCAGGCTCAGCGAATAAGTCATTTCGATCACCGAAGGAGTTGCATTCCCAACCGTTGAACTGACAAATACCGGAACCGGAGGATTGATACTGTTTGTCACTGCCTGCGCGCTGATGGATACAGCCTGTCCGGCAAAAGTTGTCTGTAGCGGACTTGTTGCGGGTTTTGCATAAGCCACGGTAGCAACATCCCCAAAAGCGATGGCACTCGCAAGAGTTAACTGGACTTTCGTTCCTGAGATGGCAACAGAGCTAACTGTTCTTGGGGCAGAATTTACCTGAACCGTAAATGCCGATGTGGCAGGCGCGATATTGGCAAGACCCAGGTCATAAGTCATTTCGATCAGCGAAGGCGTTGCATTCCCAACCATTGAACTGAGATATACCGGAACCGGAGGATTGATACTGTTTGTTACAGACTGAGCGGTGATGGATGCAGCCTGTCCGGCAAAAGATGTTTGTAACGGACTTGTTGCAGGTTTTGTATAAGCCACGGTAACAACATCCCCAAAAATGATGGCGCTGGCAAGTGTTAACTGGACTTTAGTTCCGTTGATGGCAACACTGACTGTTCTCTGAACAGAATTAACCAGAACCGTAAATGCCGATGTGGCAGGTACAATATTGGCCAGGCTAAGGTCGTAAGTCATTTCAATCAGCGAAGGCGTTGCATTCCCAACCGTTGAACTGAGATATACAGGAACCGGAGGATTGATACTGTTGGTTACTACCTGAGCGCTGATTGATGCAGCCTGTCCGGCAAAAGATGTTTGTAACGGACTTGTTGCAGGTTTTGTATAAGCCACGGTAACAACATCCCCAAAAATGATGGCGCTGGCAAGTGTTAACTGGACTTTAGTTCCGTTGATGGCAACACTGACTGTTCTCTGAACAGAATTAACCAGAACTGTAAATGCAGACGTGGCAGGCATGATATTGGCCAGGCTCAGTGAATAAGTCATTTCAATCAGCGAAGGCGTTGCATTCCCAACCGTTGAACTGAGATATACAGGAACCGGAGGATTGATACTGTTGGTTACTACCTGAGCGCTGATTGATGCAGCCTGTCCGGCCGAAGAAGTTTGTAGCGGACTTGTTGCTGGTTTTGTATAAGATACGGTAACAACATCCCCAAAAATGATGGCACTGGCAAGTGTTAACTGGACTTTAGTTCCGTTGATGGCAACAGCACTGACTGTTCTCTGAACAGAATTAACCAGAACCGTAAAAGCAGAGGTGGCAGGTACGATATTTGCAAGACTCAGCGAATAAGTCATTTCGACCAGCGAAGGAGTTGCATTTCCAACCGTTGAACTGACAAATACCGGAACCGGAGGATTGATACTGTTTGTCACAGCCTGTGTGCTGATGGATACAGCCTGTCCGGCAAAAGTGGTTTGTAACGGACTTGTTGCAGGTTTTGCATAAGCCACGGTAACAATATCACCAAAAGCAATGGCGCTGGCAAGGTTTAACTGGACTTTCGTTCCGTTGATGGCAACAGCACTGACTGTTCCTGGGGCAGAATTTACCTGAACCGTAAAAGCCGATGTGGCAGGTACGATATTGGCAAGACTCAGAGAATAAGTCATTTCAATCATTGAAGGCGTTGCATTCCCAACCGTTGAACTGATGTATACCGGAACCGGAGGATTGATACTGTTGGTTACAGCCTGAGCGCTGAAGGATGCAGCCTGTCCGGCAAAAGTTGTTTGTAACGGACTCACCGTTGGTTTTGTGTAAGATAAGGTAACAACATCCCCAAAAGCGATGGCGCTGGCAAGGGTTAACTGGACTTTAGTTCCCGAGATGGCAACAGCATTCACTGTTCTTGGGGCAGAATTAACCAGAACCGTAAAGGCCGGTGTGGCAGGTGCGATATTGGCAAGACTCAGCGAATAAGTCATCTCAATCAGCGAAGGAGTTGCATTCCCTACAACTGAACTGAGGTATACTGGAACCGGAGGATTGATGCTGTTGGTTACCGCCTGATCGGTGATTGATGCAGCCTGTCCGGCAAAAGTTGTTTGTAGCGGACTTGTTGCAGGTTTTGTATAAGCCACGTTAACAACATCCCCAAAAGCGATGGCGCTGGAAAGCGTTAACTGGACTTTCGTTCCGTTGATGGTAACAGAGCTGACTGTTCTTGCAACAGAATTTACCAGAACGGTAAATGCCGATGTGGCAGGTACAATATTGGCCAGGCTCAGCGAATAAGTCATCTCAAGAAGAGAAGGAGTTGCATTCCCAATCGTTGAACTGACAAATACCGGAACCGGAGGATTGATACTGTTGGTTACTGCCTGTGCGCTGATTGATGCAGCCTGTCCGGCAAAAGATGTTTGTAGCGGACTTGTTGCAGGTTTTGTATAAGCCACGGTAACAACATCACCAAAAATGATGGCGCTGGCAAGGGTTAACTGGACTTTTGTTCCTGTGATGGCAACAGCACTGACTGTTCTTGGGGCAGAATTTACCAGAACTGTAAATGCAGTTGTGGCGGGTACAATATTGGCAAGACTTAGGTCATAAGTCATTTCAATCAGCGAAGGCGTTGCATTCCCAACCGTTGAACTGACAAATACCGGAACCGGAGGATTGATACTGTTCGTCACCGCCTGTGCGCTGATGGATGCTGCCTGTCCGGCAAAAGATGTTTGTAAGGGGCTCACGGCAGGTTTTGTATAAGCCACGGTAACAACATCCCCAAAAGCGATGGCACTGGCAAGGTTTAACTGGACTTTCGTTCCTGAGATTGCAACAGCACTGACAGTTCTTGGGGCAGAATTTACCAGAACTGTAAATGCAGATGTGGAAGGTACAATATTGGCCAGGCTCAGCGAATAAGTCATTTCAATCACCGAAGGAGTTGCATTCTCCATTGACGAGTTTTGATAGACAGGTACGTCTAAACTATAAAATTCATATGCCCCAATATCTGGATTGCCTATAATTTGATTTCCTTCAAAGTCTTTGGTTATTCCTACAACATCACCCGCATTAATGCACGGAGAGGTAGACCGTAAGTGGAAATCACCATTTGGAGCATCTACAAATAAAGGATCTGACTTTACTGAATATGTTGATGAACCATAGGCGATTTCCCACAAAGCATATGTTTGAGAGAGAGCTCCCCATTTAAGAACGCCGTTCTTTTCAGAGCCAAAACAGTTATACAAATACTCGTTTCCATATCCCATTTTTCCATCGTTCTGACCACCAAAGTCTGCAACAAATTGATATGGCCAGGTATTCCCATAACAAATATTATTCTTGACTATATTTCCAACGCATACATTTTCAGTGTTAGATCCAACTCCTAAAACAGTAATACCTGTTAAGTTACCATAACACGTATTGTTATAAATTCTGTTATAACTAGCTTGTTTATCTATTGTTCCATCCCATTGTGTAAGTGTAATACCATAAGAATCGGCGTGATTATAAATTAAGTTATAGGCTACGGTTTGATAGGTTGTTCTTTCTAAATGAATACCCATATAATTATTGTCATATATCCTATTGTATCCAATAAAATTACCATCAGCGTAATTAGTTGCAGTAGGACAATCCATGTGGATACCGCAACCACGAATACCATCAATCCATGTATTGTTGGGAAATTTACCGTTCTCATATATAACATTGTGAACTATATTCAGCTTTAATACAGAGCCATCTTCACACCACGTATTAATACCTGCGTTCCAATTATGCTGTCCTACACCATCTGCATACTGACAATTTCTAAATACATTGTTATTGCTTATTTCCCAATCATGACTTAAACCTATGACATTTACACCACAGGCCCCATTCCAACTTATGTTATTTAGTGTTACAAGAACATTTGTTGCTCCTGCTCCTGAGATAGAGCTAACACCATTCATATAGGCATAATTTATATCGCAACCTGTTATAACAGTATTTGTTGAAGATGCTGGCCAATCTAAAGCATTAAAATTTGCTTTAGTTAATTTTAATGCAGATATAGTAATGTAATTTACCCCAATCCAATTTTTTGCAATTTGAATGTTGGCATTTCTTACGGAGGCTGTGATTGCATAAGTTGCATCCTGAGGAGATTCGGAATCGTCCCTGTATGATAATGATCCTTCTGCCCAAAACCATTCATGGTCATTTAGTACTGCTTTTGACGATCCCTTTGTGGAACGAACTCCGTCCCTAAATATCTGTAATGGTTCTGTTGAAACATTTGAGTTATAAACATTAGCTATTCTGGTCCCCTTATTCATAACCTCTACTTTGGATATATGCAGCCACGCAGTGCTGGGTCCGGACAGAGATACTGTTTTGGTCAATGTAAAATCTGTATTGTCACTAATAAGATAATACCTTCCACTAGGTAAAAAAGCACCGGTTCTTGCAGTACCAGCATTTCCTATATAAATATGTAATAAGTGAGCGTTCTCTTTTGTGAATGTATAGGTTATCTCATCAGATACAACACTTTGTCCGGCAGGAATAGTAACATTATTACTGCCACCAAATGTAAGCCTTACAGGATTGGATACCCCATCATCAGAAGTTCCACTTCGCTCACAAATAGATGCTCCTAAAATTGTAGTAGATGCAGCAGTATGACCTTTTATGGTTATACGAACCTTGGTTCCCGAAGTAGATTGATTTGCAGCAGGTAGTATCATCCTCTCGTTTGGTTGTGTTGAACCTGTATCCCAGTTACCTATAGTTGGTGAATATGTTGCAGCCCATGTTTCCCCAGTATCTGCCGCCCATGTTGAAACAATATCAGAACCATCAATTATGGGCTTGTTACCAAATCCATAAGCACCAAATGTGATAGGACTGCCGGCTGATCCAGATGAAGGAACCGTTAATGTTTCCCTCCACGTATCACCACAACGAAATAAGATACGATCACCTGGCAGAAAATTTGATGAATTAACCTTAGCTATCGTCTTCCAGGGTGTAGAAATAGATAGTCCTGAATTTATATCATTTCCGGATGCACTTATATAATAGTCAGTAGCCGAGACCGACATATATAAAAAAAGTGAAATAAGTAATAATGAGAATTTCATGATGAGATGAGTTTTGAGTTTTTTGAGTCTTGAGTAAGAAACTATTTATTGAGTGTTTTTATTTTTCTAATGTTTGTTTCGCTTTTTGTATTAGGGTGAATAATCTCTTGGTTTTTTGAGAAAACTTTTTTTAACTTAAAGTGACATGATCTGATTTGTATTATTTTCGTGTCAAAAATAATGCACTAATGTAAAAAAAATAATTCGATGCTAAAAAATATTCCATTGTGTAAATAAAATATACACTAAACATGAATTAGTGTTGCAATATTTACAAAGAGTGTAAAAAAATAAATTCACTTTGTGAACTTACAGCGTGTAAATAGCAATAATTCAAAGTGCAGTTTAAGGTTGAAGTATTGCAAATGATCCCAATTTTAAAACGGTACAATAGGTTTTGATTGATTTTTTTTTAGAATTTTTATTCAAAAAATCCACTTTCAAAAATATTTAGAAGGATTTCCAGTTCGTTTCTTTTCATTCCTTATATTTTGGTTTTGAGTACCTGCGAATTATTCCACATGGTACATATAGAATAAGTGTAAATTAAAGTTAGAAGTTTGTTTTGCAAAATAAATCGTAAAATTTTTAATAACATCATTTTTCACCTAACTCCCTCAGAAACATATTATGAAATCACTCGAAAAAGAATTATTTGCGATCTGCTTTATTGTTGATCTTTTCATTCTGAACGGCTGTTTTGTCATTTTTCATAGATTCCGACTTGATGCATTCCCTGACGTATTTCCCGGAC
>Ga0209511_1002082_pt1 | contig 16848 bp, 16 predicted proteins | sample SSSSmetaG_FD_184141 | JGI IMG/M metagenome (GOLD analysis project Ga0209511, IMG submission 184141) | Glacier valley bacterial and archeal communities from Borup Fiord, Nunavut, Canada, to study Microbial Dark Matter (Phase II) - ​SSSS... | ecosystem: Environmental > Aquatic > Freshwater > Ice >...
GGGAGTCAATGAGAAAAAACAAGATGAAAAAAACGCAGATTAATTAATAAATTTGGCAAGGAAATCATCCCTTTTTTTGTGGCACAACATCACCGAAACAAGTGGCACAATTACACCGAAATATCAAATTTTATCAGGACCCATATTTTTAATTCCAGTAACAAAGTGATCTCCTTTGATGAAGAAGTTTCCAACGAAATAAAGAGAATGGAGTATGAAATGAACAAGGTCGGAGTGAGCCTTAACCAGCTTGCCAAAAGGATCAATATCCACGATGTGTACCAGTTTACCTCCGATGACAGGGCTGTTTTCAAACAAGTGCTTCAGGAACTCAAAAATTGTTGTTCCGTTTTGCAAAAATATCTTGAAATGATTGACCAGAATCGATAAGTTTGGTTGTTTAATGCTTTTGGTACCAGGTACGATACTCATTTCAGGAATATACCAATAAGACCAAATAAAAAGAATAGAAATATTGCAAAAAGTACCGATAAATGGTATCTTTCGCAAAAATATACTTCTATGGGCGAGCAAGTAGAAATGAAAATTGGAAATTGGATTGAAAAGCTTCAGTCACTTGGAAAGTCTGCCTTTTCACTGGACTTGCTTATTCAAGAATTGCCCAATTATACAGCTATCGGAATTAAAAGGTCGCTGAGCAGGTTATCAGCGAAAGGACAAATTGTCTCCATTTATAAAGGGTACTATCTGATTATTCCGCCACAATACGCATCGAAAGGAATATTACCTCCGTCAATATTCCTGGATGCTTTTATGAATTTTTTGGAACGTCCGTATTATCTGGCACTACTTAATGCTGCTGCATTTTATGGGGCTTCGCACCAGCAGCCTCAGGAATTTTTTGTGATGACAAATTTACCTGTACTACGTCACACCCTTAAAAAGGGTCTCAAGGTAAACTATATCAGCAAAAAAGAGATTCCCGAAAAACTTTTGGAAATCAAAAAAACGGAATCAGGATATCTTAAAATATCGAACCCTGTTCTCACTGCAACCGATTTAATTCAATTCGAAAAGCGGGTGGGCGGAATGAGCAGAGTTGCAACAGTCCTGAATGAATTGGCAGAAGTTATTAAACCGGAGGATTTTAACGTTTTCTTCATTGAAAATACACCGGTTACCGCACTTCAACGACTTGGCTATATTTTAGATATAATTATTGAAAATAAGCCACTTGCAGATGCCCTGTATGAAATTTTGCTTCAAAATAAAGCAAAGATGTTTCGGATACCGTTAAAAGCATCTGCACCCATTAAAGGCTTTTCATCGGACGAACGTTGGAAAGTTATTGTAAATACCGAAATAGAGATTGACGAATGATTCCACAAGCTTACATAACAGAATGGTCGAACAATGTACCATGGCAAACAAACGAACAGGTCGAACAGGATCTTGTGATTTGTCGTGCTTTGGTAGAAATATTCTCCGACGAATTTTTAGCTTCGAGTCTGGCTTTTAGAGGCGGGACTGCTTTACATAAACTATATTTACACCCACAACCTCGTTATTCCGAAGATATTGACCTGGTTCAAATAAGATCGGAGCCTATTAACGAAACCATCAAAAGGTTACAGGAACGACTTCGATTTATCGACAGTTCTTCTGTTGTAGATCCGAGAAAAAACAATAATACGATTAAATTTCGCTTTAGTTCTGAGTTTCCACCGGTTCAAACATTACGCGTAAAAGTAGAAATCAATTGCAGGGAACACTTCTCTGTGATTGATTACCAAAAGTTTCCATTTGAAGTAAAATCTTCGTGGTTCACTGGTCGCTGTAATATAACAACCTACAAACTGGAAGAATTGTTGGGCACAAAGCTTCGGGCACTATACCAGCGTCGGAAGGGACGTGATCTATACGATATGTACAAAGCTTTAAAACAAGTTCCCAAACTGGATAAACAAGCCATTCTGCAGTGTTATAGGGATTATATGAGGTTTGTCGTTGACAATCCACCCAATCAAAAACAGTTCTTGCAAAATATGGAAGCAAAAATGTTGGACAGTGAATTCCTCGGTGATATTGCAGCACTTGTACGACCGGATGAAGATTATAACCCATACGAAGCTTATGAACTGGTTAAAACGGAAATTATTGAAAAAATTTGAATCTATTTTAAGTCAACCTAATACAATTTAAAATTCATTTGTGCCTATGATGGATATAATCTCTGCACTGAAAAATCGTCATAATCCACAGATATAATAGAAAGTATTAACAGATTGGTTGTTGATGGATTGAAATCAAACTGCTATAAATTGTAATGGTTTGAAAATATTTTAAAAAACAGTTTACCAGGAGGATAAATATTTTGATTTTCTTACCTAAAGCACAAAACTGAACTCCTTCCATTCCAATAACCTTTTAGGCAAACTTATATGCAAAATTTCATTTATGATATATTTCCTTCTGAAAAATCTTTTAGATGATATTGTTTCATATTTTTGTGTGAAACTTAATTTTAACAATTACATTAATAAATCAACTTTCAGAATTTCATATTAAGATGAAGGATAAAGCACTAGGATTATTAATTTGCATTGGAATTATTCTGTATATGATTAGTTCAATAGGTCAATATATCCTTATTGGTCTGGCTGTGATTGCGTTAATATCGATAATTGTTTTTCTATCAATAAATAAATCTGTAAAATCCGTAAATAAGGAAAAGACAGTGTATGATCAAACCGCCAGAACACAATCACTTTATCCAATAAATGTAGCAAGAGTTTCATCTTCGAGCATAAAATCCAACTCTTTTGTTGAAGACCAAAAAATAATTCAATCTTTAGTAAAAGCTTATAATGAGATTGATAATTCGTTGGATACTATCAAAAGGATGAATAAAATATTGAGATATTGCCAAAGGTTCTATTCGAAACAGGCATATACGAAAAGAAACCTATTCTCTTTTATTATTGAAGAAGCCAATAATGCAAAGCAAACTGCGGTTAGCCGTAGATTGATCCTAGAATGTGAAACGATCATTACAGAGATGTTGCAATTAAAAAATTGTGTTCCCATAGAATCTATTATTAACCAGTATACTAAAAACAAAATACAAAACGCTCAACAATTAATTCAGCAAAAGACATGTCACAATCGAACTGAAATAAAAAAAATTGTTACTGGCACAGAAGAACTTATGAAAATTGATGTTGAAAGCAACAACATATTTATCGAACAAAAAAAGTCAACACTAATAACAGACGCTGCAGTTCCTTTGCTCCTAAATAGATCAGAAGATAATGACAAAGAATATAAATTGCTTCTCAAACTTACAAACGCATATTCAGAATCAGATAAAACATTAGTTATTAGTAATTTGAGTATTCGATTACTGAATTATATCAAAATGTTTTATGACAAAGAGGCGTTTAATAGTAAAAGTCTCTTTGAATATATAATAGAAGAGGCAAACTACACCAGATCAACCCTTGACCTGAATTTACAGCAACATGATATTCTTGAATGTGAAATAATCGTTGCCGATATTGTACAATTAAGAAATGGCGTTTCAGTTGAATCAATTATTACCAAATATTCAGAAAGCAAGAGACAAACTATCCCACAATTAATTGAGCAGGAGACTTATCTCGATCGTTTGGAAACAATCCATCTAACAGGTGATACCCAAGAAAGCAAAGGAGAAATTAATGAAAGCAATATTAGTGAGAATAATTGTTTAAAGCCCATAGATTCTTGCCGAATCAGAACGTCTAAGAAGGTTGATGAATCAGTCTCAAATGACGCAACAATATGTTTTGATATTCCTAATCATGAACCAATAAAACTTGATAATAAAACTGAAGAGTTGGGGAAGGTAGTTGGCGATTTACAATTTTGGAATAATTACTATGTCAATTCGTCTATTGGAAATAACACGGCTTCACAGCAAGAAAAAGACTTATATGGTTTTTTTAAGAACAGTTTTCTGAACGGTATTTATGGCTTTGAGGGAAATAGTAACTATTCCTTCATCCTTTTATTCGATTTGATAAATGATTACAAAACACACAAGGATTTAGTAAAGGTAAAGTCTGAATTACAAATACTTGAAGATAAATACCCTAAAACAAAAGGATATACAATTCCGGCTTTTGAAAAGGCAATTGCTCAAGATGCCGGAACAGAATTGATTTCAAAAGAACCTTTAATACAATATGAACCTGAGATTTTTGAGCCTATCAGCCAAGAGCTGAAGAAAATAATTGATCCTGTTCCGTTTTGGACTCATTACTATGTTTATTCATCCGATGGGATTAACACAGCAACTCAAGATCAAAAAGACTTTTATGCCTTTTTTAAGCTTAGCTTTCTGAACGGTATTTATCTTGATTTGGAAGGAAATCTCAACTATGCTTTTATCCTTTTATTTGATTTGATAAATGATTACAAAATACATAAGGATTTAGGAAAGATAAAGGTTGAATTACAAGTGCTTGGAGAAAAATATCCGAAAACAAAAGGATATACAATGCCTGCTCTCGACAAGGCAATATCTCAGGAATCCGGAATAGAATTGCTTTCAAAAGAGCATTTAATTCTAAATGAAGTTGATTCTCTTGAACTTATCAAAAAAGAAGAGAATGAAAAAAATGCACTATTCCGAAGATGGAATAAACTTAAATCAATTCGAAAGTCAGAAATACAGAATAATTTTAAGGAAACTGAAAACCCATTCATCGTTGTTAAGGAGAAAGGTGAAAATATTTTCTCTATAAAGAAGCCTATTTATCAAAAACCAATTTTTAAAATTGATGAAGACAAACTATTTATATTTGAGCAAGATACTGTAAAGTCAAAAGAGATGTTGAGTACAATTTTTTGTTCAGAGGAGAAAAATGATGTCGAGAATTCGCTTACCAAAATCAATAACGATATTTATCTTAAGATATTGACCATATTGCTTACAAAAGAATGTTGGAATAGAACTGATGTTGAACGAATATGCAAAGAGAATAATGTTTTAATGGGATCTGCTCTTGAGTCTATAAATGATTATGCATATAATCTATTAAATGAATCAGTCATTGATGATGATGGAGAAAAATTGTACATTACAACCGAATATAAGAAGCAGCTATTATGCCGGAATTTATAAAAAGTAAAGAACTTGATATGATTAATCAGGGACAAAGAAGTGAGATCGTACTCCTGTTTGGACGACAATATCTTCAGTTTAAGACAAGTCACAAAATTATCTCGATTGAATACCTTGTTGCGAATAAGTGCGAGGACGAAATCCTTTATTTACTTTTCTAATTGGAATATTTAATTATGAAAAACGAATATACAATGGAATTTTCATCAACTGACACCGGGAAATTGAAGGTTGCATTATTTTACGATGATAAGTATCAGAAATCTAAAACATTCCCAATCCTTGTAACGAAAGATGAACTACGCAATCCACCTCCGGCATTGGAAGGAATGTTACTGTCACTCAAAAAGAGATTTAATGATTTAATGATCGATTTCTATGAATCCGGCAGAAGTCCGTTAACTCTCATGTTCCAAACTCAAGATAAGGTTCAAATACCCATTAAATATTTTGAATCCATGTATGATTATCGCCTGAAGAAATGGATCGGATTTATTGATCAAGATCTTACTTGGGGAGGAATCACCGATGAACTCATTGCCAACTATCATTCATTCTTAGTGAGCGAAAATATAGCTACGAATACAATCAAAACATACTTATTTGGACTTAAAAAGGCTCTGGATACTGCAAAACTGAAAGGATTCAAGATTGATTCTCAATTATACGCAAACATCCTAAAACCGACAACTACTCAAGCGATCTCAATCTCAATTTACCTTACATTGGACGAACTGAAACTAATGGAATTGGTTGAATTGAGTGCAAAGTTGGATGCGGTTAGAGTGAATTTTTTGATTGGTGCTTATACTGGAGCGCCTTATAGCGACTTTAAGGAGATAAAAAAATCCGATATCTCATCAGGTGCAGTTAAGTATATCTCTGATAAAACAGGAAAATTGACTTATGTGCCGTTACATCCGTCACTTCCAAATTTATTGGCACGTTATAAAAGTGACATAAGCAACTCCATAATGAATAATTTGCTTCCCAGAATTGGGGAAATAGCTGGTATCAATTCGATAGTAACAACTATTCGCGGGGATCAAAAAAAAGAGGGTATGAAGTGGCAGTCTATAAAGAGCAGCACATATAAAAGGACCTTCGATATAAATATTGAATTGTCAGGAAACCTTGACTACATAATAGAATATAAAACACATATAAATTCAACAAGGATAAAAGATGAATTACAATTTCTTTTAGATAAAGATCTGGAAACAAAGCAACTTCCAATTTTTTCTGCTGAAAATGTGATATCTCAAGTAGCCGAAGAAGAATATTTAGGCACAATTGAAAATAAGCCACAAAAGCCTGTCAAAAAGGCAGAAATGGGAAAAGATATTCTATCCAATCAATTGGATTGGATTAAATCAGCAGTAAAAACAAAAGTCCAAGATCACGTTGAAAATGATAATCCTTTCACATTAACTAAAGAATCACCAGAAAATATACTTTCATTCATAATGCAGAATTTTAAAAATTTGTCCTTTTTTACATTAAAAAATGAAGGATCTGAAAATATATTTTCATTAGGGGCTCTAACTGATTCCAACTCTGCTTTTACAATTGATACAGACGAATTATCTAAAATTGAGCAAGAGACCCTCAAATCAAAAGAGATTCTATCTGCAATTTTTGGTACTGACGATAATAATGAAGATGAAAAATTGAGTTCAAAAAATAATCAGGATGTTAATTTAAGAATATTGGCTTTATTGCTTGAAAAGAAGTCATGGAGCAGACCAGATGTCGAACGAATATGCAAAGAAAATAATGTAATTATTGGATCTACGCTTGAGGCTATTAATGATTATTCATACCATTTAATTCATAAAATAGTCATTGACGAAGAAAACGAAAAAATATACATATCAACCGAATATAAAGAAAAACTTTTATGTCCAAAAATATAAAGAACAAGGAGCGAGATGCAATTATTCAGTCACTTAAAAGCGGAGTTGTTCCAAGGCTGGGATTGCAACATATTCAAGTGGGACGAAGCCAGGAATTGGGTTCGCTTGTCAAAAACATTGAAAATATTAAGGATGGCGGAACTGCATTTCGTTTTGTTATTGGAGAATATGGTTCGGGAAAGACATTCTTTTTGCAATTAGTAAAAAGTATTGCATTAGAGAAAGGTTTAGTAACAATCAACGCTGATTTGGCTCCGAATAAACGTCTGCATGCTTCGGATGGTCAGGCAAGAACGCTCTTTTCAGAATTAATTAATAGTGCATCAACAAGAACAAAGAAAGATGGTAATGCACTTGATAATATTTTGGAGCGTTTTATAAATTCAATGATAGAACAAGCTAATAGTTCTGGAGATTCAGTTAGTTGCACAATAAATAAATGTTTGATAAGGCTTAAAGATCATGTTGGAGGATATGATTTTGCTACTGTAATCGAAAAATATTGGATTGGTTATGATACATGTGATGACAATCTTAAGAATTGTGCAGTGCGGTGGTTAAAAGGGGAATACACAACAAAAGGGGAGGCACTTAGAGACTTGGGAGTAAGAACATATATCAATGATGCTGGTTTTTATGATTATCTAAAGCTGTTTAGTATTCTTGTAAAGTTGGCTGGATATGAAGGATTGTTAGTTTGCATAGATGAGATGGTTAATTTGTATAAATTAACTAACTCAACATCACGAAAATCCAATTATGAAGAAATTCTCCGAATGTTGAACGATTCTATGCAAGGTGCTACGAGTAGCATTGGATTTTTATTAGGGGGTACGCCAGAATTTCTTACGGACACGCACAGAGGATTGTATAGTTATGAAGCTTTGAAGTCCAGGTTAGCCGAGAATACTTTCGCAAAGCAATTAGGTATTACTGATTACAATTCTACAGTTTTACGATTGTCTAATTTGTCTAAGGAGGAGCTATATCTATTACTTAAAAATTTACGAGATGTTTTTGCATATGGAGATGAGCAGGAATATTTGGTACCTGATGATGCATTAATTGCATTTTTAAACCATTGTGCAAATAAGATTGGAAATTCTTATTTTAGGACTCCACGAAATACAATTAAAGAGTTTCTAAATCTTTTATCAATTTTGGAGCAACATCCTGATATGATGTGGTCGGATATTATTGAGAAAATTGATATTCGAAAAGATATTGAAGATAGTGTATTCGCAGAAAACACAATTAAAATCGCAGAATCGATAACTGCTGAGTCTGATGAGGATTTTTCAACGTTTAAGATTTAACGCAAATGACTACCAGCACCTCCATTTCTTTTAATTTATTGGATAGTGGTGTTCAGAAATGGATTTGGCAACAAGGATGGTCAGGCTTGAAAGTTATTCAAGAGAATTCAATTCCTTATGTGCTGCGCAAAGATTGTGATATAATAATTAGTGCAACGACCGCCGGAGGTAAAACCGAGGCAGCATTTTTACCAATAATTACATCCCTTTTAGCGAATGTCGATTCAGGTTATTCTGTTCTCTACATAAGTCCTTTGAAAGCGCTCATAAATGACCAATTTCGACGCATCAGTGATATGGTTAATGGTTTACCAATTGATGTAATAGCATGGCATGGGGATATTGATGATTCACGAAAAAAAAAATCGCTGAAATGTCCTCATGGAATTCTTATAATTACACCGGAGTCTTTAGAATCATTTTTTATAAACAGACAGCAATACTTAAAATCGGCATTTTCAAACCTTTTATATATTGTGGTCGATGAATTACATGCATTTATTGGAACCGAGAGAGGTAAACAATTGCAATCACTCCTTGCAAGAATAGAACATATCGCACAAAGACCTATTCCCAGAATTGCGTTAAGTGCCACTTTTTCTGATTACGAAATTGTGAAAAAATATCTTAGGGCAGATCAGGCCTTACCTTGTTTTGTCCCTTCAGCAGGCATGTCAGATCATGAGTTAAAGGTAATAATCAAGGAATACTACTCGCAGGATAAACATGAAAATAAAGCTGAAATATCAGAAGATATTTATAATAAACTACGCGGAGCTAATAATTTAATTTTTGCAAATAGCAGGTTAGATGTTGAAACGTTTGCCTCTTTATTAATAGAATTAAGCGAAAATAATTTTGTTCCAAATGAGTTTAGAGTTCATCACGGCAATTTATCGAAAAATGAAAGAGAGTCAGTTGAACAAGAACTACAAGATGGCAAGTTCCCAATTAGCGCGGTATGTACATCAACATTAGAGTTGGGAGTCGATATCGGTAAAGTAAAGTCCATAGTACAAATAGGAGTTGCAAATTCAGTATCGGGCTTGAGGCAAAGATTGGGTCGCTCTGGTAGAAGAGGGGAAGCATCAATTTTAAGAATATATTCTTTTGACAAAGAAAGGGATAATATAGAATTCAATCTTAAAGCAAACTTATTTCAAAATATTGCAGTCGTTGAACTTCTCAGGGAAAATATGTATGAGCGGCCAAATACAACGAAATACCACTTTTCTACATTGATTCAACAGATCCTTTCTCTATTATCTCAATTTGGAGGTTTTCAAGTTAAAGATGGGTGGAACCACCTTTGTAAAACCGGCGCTTTTAGCAATGTTTCACCTCAGCTATTTATGGAACTGGTTAAATCTTTGGGAGAAAAACAAATTGTTTCCCAAACACATACAGGCGAGATTGTTGTCGGCATCGAAGGTGAGAAAATAATTAAATCACAATCTTTTTATGTTGCTTTTAAAACCTCATTAGATTACACCCTTATAATCAAAGAAAAACAGAAACCGCTTGGCAATTTGCCGTATTTACCTAAGGTGAACGATTTTATAATTTTTGGCGGAAGAAAATGGAAGGTGATTTCAACAGATGAGAAATCGAAAAAAATATTTATAACGCAAATAAGACAAGGCATTGTGCCATTTTTTTATACTGAATCATCGGAAATCGATGGCATGATAGTGAGAAAAATGAAGGACATCTATCAGTCAAATATTGACATTCCATATTTGGATGCTCTTGGGCGAAAAGCTTTTGAAAACGGCCGCACTTTCTTCTTAAGTAATGAATTGCAAAATGTATTCAACTTTACTTATGGTGGCAAACAGTTGCTTATGACATGGTCAGGGGAAAGGATTAATCGAACCATCTCGATGATGGCATCATTGATAGATGGAATAAGCAGACCATATAATTCCATAGCTGTTGAAGATATTAATTATGAACTTATTGATAAAATAAAAAAACAGGCCAAACCAAATGGAATCGATTTGGCATCTTTAATTCAAAACAGAAAGCAAAAGGAGAATCAGAAATATGATTATCTATTATCTGACAAACTGCTTGATCTGGAATATATTCAGGGATATTTAGATATTGATGCAGCATGGGAGAAAATAAACAGTTTATAACCTAATGAGGGTTAATGATACTGTCAATTGATTAGAGTACCAGCGAATACGAAGGCTTAGTGTTGCAAGGTTATATCAATAAGATGATTAATGCCGCTGGAGAAATTGAAATGGTTGCGAAATGCTGATTTTATCGGAAGAAATTCTATAAATTGAATGGATATGGGAAATTTAACAAAGAAAGACGAAAGTATTATCAGAAAAATTGTTGCCATCGATAAATTTGAAGATACATCATTAGCAACGTTGATTGATGAATACACAAGCACAATTGCCATGGAATGGGCTAACGATTATTCAAATTTCCGATTTATTTTTCGCTCTTTGGATGTTTTAAATGAGGATGAGCGAATAAAAAAAAGTGACGCACATTTTAAAGAGATTGAAGAATTAATAATATTGCTCAGATACCTCGAGGATGAAAGATTGATTTATTTGTTTGAAAATAAAGATGCAATAAAGGATAATCATCTTTATAATAAAAAAAAATACAATAGAAAAGATGATGGGACATATTGTAATGATGAAGGAAAATTAATAATTAATGGGAGGATTTACCAAGCAGATGGATATTTTTATCAAGATATAACTAACATGCCTTATGACATAGGTAAATATGTTCACCATTTTGCTAAGAGTATTTTCGGGATCTCTGGCTCTTTGAGAGAATTAGTTGAAGATGATTTCAAAACTCCAGAACAAATTAGGCATGAACAGGCAATGGGAAAGGCTCGAAAGCAGGTAAAATATTCACGTTGGACGTTTTGGGGTTCAATCGTTGCATTAATAATTTCTTCAGTTTTAGGAATATGGACAAAATGCAGCGATACAACAATTAACCGCATACAACTCGATCAAATAAAGCAAACCATTGAGAAAAAAACCTTACCAGAAGTATTTAAAGCCAAAATAACCAACGACACACTAACGACAAAAGTAGTTGAGATGCCTAAAACACAACAAACGCCCTAATTTAAACGAAAACGGAATTGGGCAAAGAAAGGATAAAACAATATTGAAATTAACGAACCTTAATAAATGACAACAAACGAGAACTATTTAAGGCATTGGCGACAAGGTGATAGAATAGAGAGTTTAAAACAAATTATTATTGGCCTTGATAACACGATTGATTTGCTGAGAAAAAAAATTGATGAAATAAATTGGTATGATAGCGGGTTGTTTAATGAAGAAGTGGAACCAATTTACGGATTAGCTTTTATTGCATTTCAAAATTACATAGTTGGATGCATAAAAGACAGTTTCGATTCTACAACGCCAAAGCTAAAACTCGAATGTTTTCGATTAGTCCCTAACATAGAAGGATTTGAAAGATCAAGTATTGAGCTAATTGCCACACTTGCAAATTACTCAAAACATAAAGATGAGGAGATTAATCAGTACCTTCAGGAAAACCTCAAATGTTTTAAATTGAAATGGGGTAACGATATAGAAATTGATGATTCGCCTGTTTTCGAAGGATTATCCCTTCTGAGTGAAAAATGGGATCTGTTTGAAATCCTTAAAATTGTAACAGATTGGGAAGATAAACTTTGGCGATATCGATATGAAAAATATGGCACTACCAATTTGCAAACCGGAATACTCCTTACGTACGAGGGTAAAACCATTAGTCGTATATAACGATAGAAAAATTCAATGTCTTTGATAAAACAGAATCGACAATCTGGTTTAATTGATTTATGGGTTAGGAAAAGAGTAAATAGTAATAATTGAAAATAAATAGCCATGAACAGCTTAGAGATTAATGAAATAACACGTAATGACGAATATACCTTGGGCATATTGGCGGAAATTACTGTTTTGATATGGGGAGTTAAACAATGTCATACATAATGTAAGGTTATACAAAGATAATATATTTATATAATTGTGTATAAATGTATTGCATTTGTTTTTTCCGAATGTTTTTCTATCTTTGTGGAATAATTAATACATAAAAACATGGAGGATAACAACAAATTTGATTTGACTTCGATTACCTCTGAGATGAGTTCCGAGAAAAGAAATGAATTTTTAGAGGCTTTACAACCTATTGATGAACCCGCCATTTACCAAAAAATGATGAAAGAATGTCCATCTATTATTGAGAATACTGGAAGTATTACAGCAAATGCTTTGGCATGAGATTGTAAATTCCAAAGTAAAATGTAAAACCTTTTAAAATTATAGAATATGAGATTGCACGTTATGCGTTTTTCTGATGAAAGCAGTTTAGTTCATTTTGTAAATGAAACATCACTTCCACAAGAACAGATTGTAACAATCACACAAACTTTATTAGGTAAAGATATGAGGTGGGTTTTGTTCTATTATGCTGAGTAACTAATGAAAAGGAGTTGTCAATTGATTACCACTGATCCCCCTCGTTTGTAACGAGGTGTTAGTTGTAAGTCGTTTGTGACGACAAATTTATCACATAATGTCATCAGAATAACAAAACCGTTTGAATTATGAAAAGACAACTGCACACTAACCAACACTATATTCCACAATGCTATTTCCGTAATTTTTCTCCGAACAACAAGTCAATCTATGTTTATGATAAAAATTCAAGTAGGTCATTTTCTGACGCGATAGATAACAGATGTTGTAAAGACAATTATTATTCACTTCTTGCAAAAAATGTTGCTACCAACAAAACCAAAAGAGAAAAGGAGTTGATTATTGAAAAAGATTTTTTTGCAGATGATATTGAACCTAAATTTGATACTTTACTTAAGAGAATTATCTCAAACAAAGATGAATGGATACAAGATAAAATTACTTCCGCAATATCAGACGAAGAAAAACAAGAATTTTCTCAATTAATTGCTATTCAGTTTTTGAGATTACCAAACAAAAGAGATGAGTTAATTTCTCATTTTGAAGGAGATTCCATGAATGATATTATAAAAATATTTCAAATGGGTCTATCTATTGAAACAGGGAACAAAGATATCGAAAATCTTAAAATAATGCCAAAAGTTGAAAGTCATTCTCAATTACATGCAGAAAGACTTTTTTGCAATCAAGAAATAATAGAAGAATTTACTTCCACTTTATATAATAAGTATTGGGAATTTTTTGTTTCAACCGACAACGACATTTTGACTTCTGATAATCCAATAGTTATAAAGGCTCATAAAAAAAGTGTAAGACCTCTGTGTTACGGACTAGGAGCAGAATCGACTGAAATATCTTTCCCTTTAAGTAAAAATATTGTATTGGTAATTTGGGATAAAAATTACTTTCCATTAAAGGATATTACTGATTGTCAATTTTCAATAATTGACGACAAAAAAAAGCGAGAATACAATCTCCTTAGATATGGCTGCGCAGTAAAGGAAATTTTTGGGTTTAACAATGAATTTTCGATAGCTGGGTATATTAAAACCATAAATAATGGTAACGAACTATATTACAACTATCTAGTTTGTTGAAAAACGGAAAACTCTGCGCCTCAGGAAATGCCTCAAAGTCGGCAGAGGCTGGTGCTGATTTGCAATCAGCACTTTTAAGTTCTGGATTTGTAATCCAGCCATACAACACCTTTTAGCAAGGGTTTTGTAATCCAGATGACCGACATATTACCCTGCTCATCGGGATTTGTATAAATTTTGTTCAGAGCGGCTTGTGTGGTTTTGTAACCACACTCCTTAACCGGAGATTTGTAATCTCTTTTATTACCCGGCAACTTAGATTAATTCTATGTTGAAATCCAGATTTAAACCCTGTCCTTCAAGTGGTTGCAAACCCTTGAAGAGCCTCTCGCAACTCCCTTAAATAAGGTCAATAAGAGGTTTAAAATCGGTGGAATTGCATATTCTACTGAGTCTATTTTACATTTGTTTCAAAAGACTTTTAAATTGTATTGATTTTGAAGTGATTAACGAAGTTTTGGCGGATGTTAGTGTATAAGGGAAATATATAACCCACCAATCGAGACTTGATTGTAATTCTACACCAACTGCAAACTTTTTATCAATGCTATATCCGAGGATTGGACTGAGCGAAGCAATAACATACCTTTCAGCTATATAACTTCCAAGAACGCTTGAATAAGAGGAGGATAAAACAATCAGGCTACTTGTTAATTTGCCATTTTCAAAAACATACATCGCATATTTTTCTTCTGTATTTCCTTTAAATTAGCATTGCTGTTTCTACTTCACTTAGGAGCGTTCTTGTTTCTTTCGCTTTTACTTCATTTTTGGAAATTCCAAACTGAGTTATTGGTTCTATAAAGGTATTGTATAGGGGAGAAATTGACACTGTGCATGCTCCGCTAAAATTATTACCACTAACCTTTATTGTTGTTTTACCTACTCTTTTACCTGTTATTAGTCCGTTTGCATCAATTGTCGCGACCAAACTGTTATCCGATACATAAGAAAAAGTTTCAGCGGCTCCCCCTTCAATACTTAATTGGAAAGTACCACTTGATGTCAATGTTACTGCCTCTTTATTAAGAGAGTAACTGGGTTCTTTTTTGCATCCGGTAACACAAGTAATGAAGACAATTAACATTAACACATTTAAGGAATACGAATTTTGAATTTTCATGATTTTTGAGATTGATTTGATTAATATACCGCAAAACTACGATCACTAAACGCCACAACCTGTCGTTCATAAAACTATTTATATTTTTCTGCTGCTTTTTTTAGTGTTTCGGCTATTTGAATTCGAAGTTCAGGTGGTGATAGCACTTCAATCTGTTCGCCATACGAAAGTATCTCCATAACAAAGTCAAAGGTAATAAGCAGGTTTAATCGAATAGTAAAAGCAGTAGCCGTGTCGCTGATAACCGCTTGTGAATGGTGAAGCGTCGCCTCTTTAACGAAACGGCCAGCCTCTGATGAAAACTTCAAAATGACTTCGTGCGGTAGTAATGTGTTGCTACCATAAATGCCGAAGCTATGTTGAAAATATCCGGACAGATCTTCTGTATTTGTGGCGCGTTTCTCCAGAATACTAAACTCAACGATCCGGTCGAGTGAATAGGTTCGGATTTCGTCATTGTCAATGCGCTTTGCAACCACATACCAGCGTCCTTTGAACTCTTTGAGCAGCAAAGGTAAAACCGTCCGTTCGGAGTAATTGCGTTCCCAGTTCTTATTATAGACAAGTTTAATGATCCGCTTATTTTTAATGGCTGTGATCATGTTGGTTAGATGATGTGTTCCAAGAGGAGGCCGTGTCTCAAAATGAAAGATGTCACTGAGGTTGTCCATCATTTTAAGCGAATGAAACACTTCCAACGATTCAACAAGTCTTTCGCTCAATAAATCATTTGCAAATTCTTCACTAAAATAGTAAACACCCTCATTGCGCAAATACCGGATATCAATCAGAAAAAGCTCTCTGATGGTCTCTAAATCACGTTGAAAGGTGCGTATAGAGATGTTGTAATCCTCACCTGTGAGAATTGACATATCACTCAAATAGTGCTGTATTTGGGCAAAAGTAGCTTTCTGATCTCGTTTTAGCCTGCAAAGAATATGAAGACAACGTGAAATGCAATCTTTGTTTCTCATTGATTGAGTATTACTATATGTAAAAGAAACAAATTATTACGACATAACTTGTCGTTAAGACAAAAATATTATAGTAATATATCTAAATGGTGTTTCTATCATCCGAAATTTGCAACGAATGATTTACAACTTAGTTATTTTTCCGCCGTAAGTCAAATAAACAATATCTTTGATGGAAATCTTGATATATGTAATCTCTATTGTTACTGTCAAAAATGTGAAAGAGACGGAACTGAGGATGTAACAACAGATAATCGATGCTCCACATCACGGATGAAATGTTATGATAAACAATCATGTACTGTTTCAGCAATTTGGCGGCATTGGAAATTGTCAGGATATAAACCGAGAATAGTTTTTTAAACGAGAAACGGCTGCGAATAATTCTTGCAGTCATTTCGTCCTGTATTGTAACTTACTATTTATCAATGGCATTCTATTTTTTTTTCTACTTATTCCCATGATCAATAGAGGCAATAATCAAACGTTCTCCCTTTATTTCTTTCAGTTGTATTAAGTTATGAGGTAAAGGAATATCCGCTCACCTACCCATTCACCGTTTGCTTCGATTGGGTGAATTTTAAGGGAGCTGGGTGCAGTTGATTGTCTGCCACAATCTCCGATGATTTGCCTTCCGTTTGTTCGATAGGTTTTAACGAGAGTTTAATCTGTCGTTCAAGGTTGTTCAACCCGGTTTTCAACTCTTTTAACTCGTCCTCCTTGCGCCATACAGCTTCGACTACCTCTTTAAGCACCGGAATATCTTTCGAGATTCTCTCGTTCTCTGCCTTGTATTTTTCCAACAGG
>Ga0209511_1002083_pt1 | contig 16847 bp, 15 predicted proteins | sample SSSSmetaG_FD_184141 | JGI IMG/M metagenome (GOLD analysis project Ga0209511, IMG submission 184141) | Glacier valley bacterial and archeal communities from Borup Fiord, Nunavut, Canada, to study Microbial Dark Matter (Phase II) - ​SSSS... | ecosystem: Environmental > Aquatic > Freshwater > Ice >...
GAGCGCGAACGCACGCACCCGTTCGTCGCGGCCTGCTGCAGCGAGTGCCGCATTCGCACGCCGCGCCATCCACCCGATCTGGTGACGGCGCACATCTTCGTCGCCTTCGTCGTTGACGCCGACCATGACCGCGGTCAACTCGGCTTCGGTGATGGCCGGCGCGCCAAGCGGACCGAAGTCATCGTTGAGCATCGCGACGGCCGACTCGACGTCATGGCCATGCCACCAACCGCGGACCACTTCATTCATCGCGGCGAAGAGTCGCGTGGCCGGCCATCGTGCACAAGCACCAGGCTCAGCGCAGTCTTGCCGGCGGTCGGCGCGGCGCGTCACGTCACGAAGGCGTCGAGGTCGATCAGAAGGTCGTCATCATCGGGGTCGTTCGGTACGAGTGCCGGCACGAGCAAGCGTCGCGCCTTTGCTGCCCGCGCGGCATCAAGCCGTGGGTGTCGAGCATTCGAAAAGCCGGCGCCGGCATTGTCGCCGTCATCGGGGGGCTCATCGGGCTGTCCAACGAGCACGCGGCGGAATCACACTTGAAGTATGTCCGTCCGCTGGAGCACAGGTGATGATCGCGGGCTTGGCGTTGGCTTGAGCCCTGCACGACCGGCCGCCCTCGCACGTGACACCAAAATCTCGGCCTGACGAATCGGCCGTGCGCTCGTGTTGATACTGTAGCTCGACCGATGAATCACCCGAACATCGAGGAGATTATCGCCGGCACCGCATCGGGCCATATCGCGCGCTGCGAGACGTGCCGAAAGCTCGCCGCGCTCGCCGGCGCGACGATGCCGGTCGCACCCGACTCTGGGAGCCTGGCCGCGGTCGACGAGGATGCGTACACCGATTGGTCCGCGCTGGCGGACGCGCGCGGTGGCATGGGCCAGATCTTTCGCGCCCGCGACCGGCGGCTCGGCCGTTACGTCGCAATCAAGCAGCTGCGTCGCGACGCGCCGGACCGCGGAATCCTGCGCCAGCGCTTCGAGCGCGAGGCTCGGCTGACCGCGCGGTTGCAACATCCTGCGATCGTCGGCGTGTACGAGGCGGGCGTGCTTCGCGATGGCGAACCGTTTTATGCGATGCCGCTCTTGCGCGGCGCACCGCTCACGACCGAGATCGCGCGCCGGACCACACTCGCAGATCGGCTCGGGCTGCTCGCGAATGTCATCGCGGTCGTCGATGCCGTCGTCTACGCTCGCGAAGGATCTCCACGAGGGCGGCGGCGAGCTCGAGGGCGTTTACCGCTCGCTGCCGAGCGACGGCATGACCCAGATGGGCGCTGGCACGGCGCACTACATGCCACCGGAGCAGGCGCGTGGCGAGGAGCCCGACGAGCGCGCGGATGTCTATGCGCTCGGCGCCACCCTGTATCACGTCCTTGCTGGACATCCGCCGTATGCCGGCGACGGTGCGACCGAAGCGCGTCGATCGCTCGCGACGGGGGCCACCGCGCAACGGCTACCGGACGAGGTGCCCGCAGAGCTCGCCGACATAGTGGCGAAGGCGATGACGCGCGAACCCGCCGGTCGCTATGCCAGCGCACGTAATCTCGCTGACGAGCTGCGGCGGTTTCAAACCGGACAGTTGCTGACGTCGCGCCACTATTCGTTCGCGGAGCTCGTACGCCACTTCTCACGCCGGCATCGCACCGCACTCCGGATCCTCGCGCTCGCGCTGGCGGCACTGCTGGCGGTCGTGGTGATCTCGTTTATCCGGATCGATCGAGCGCGCGACGAGGCCGAGCGCAACGCGCTCCGGGCCGAACGCGAGCTGCGCCGGTCGCAAGGGATCGTGGCGAGCCAGACCGCGCTCGATCCGAACAAGCGGCTCGCCGCGATCGAGCTCGGCGTCGGTGCACTTGACCCGGCCGTGCCCGAAACCCTCCAGGGGTTGGTGGATGCGCTCGCGGCAGGTCCGCCGCTCGTGCCGCTCGCGCACGAGGGGGTGATCAAGTCGTTTGCGCGCGCGGGCGACCGCTTGCTCGGTGTCGACGACGCTCGCGCGCTCGTGGTCTGGCAACTGCCGGGCGGCGAGCAGATCGCGCGCTGGCCATCGACGCTGCCGGAGCCGGAGCGAGCGGTGGTCTCGCCGGATGGTGCGCGCGCGCTGGTGTGCGGATTCGATCCGATCGGCGAGGTGTTCGAGCTTGCGACCGGTGCGCACCAGCGCATCGAGGCAGAATCGAACCTCGAGGGATGCGGCTTCTTGCCCGATGGCAGGATCATCACGGCGGGCGACGCGGTCGTCGTTCGCGACCCGCGCACGCTCGCGGTGGCGCAACGGTTCGCACTGCCGGCTCCCGCCGCGGGCATGGCGGTCGGCGCGCACCACGTCGCGGTGGCGACGGTCGATGGCACGCTGTGGCTATGGGACCTGACGGGCGAGCCCCGCGCGATTGCGACGAAGCTGCCGCTCGGTTCCGTGATGGCCTTCGATGCGGACGAGCGGACGCTACTCGACAACGGTACGGATCAGATGACGCGCGCTTTCTCACTCTCCGGTGGCGACCCCACGGTCGTGTACACCGAGTTCGGGCACGCACTCGGCGCCCTCGGAAGCTCGCATGCACACATCGCGATTGGCACGTGGGATACCGACGAAACACGGCGCACGGTGATCATCCCGTCGGCGGGCGGCGCGCGCGTGACCGCACCAGGCATGTTCGCAGCATGGCTCGATAGCGAGCGCGCGATCGTCGGTGGAGCGGGCGCCGCGGTGATCGATGCTGCCACTGGCGGGGTGGTCGTACCGCTTGGCCACTCCGAGGGCGAGCTGCACGCACTCGCGCTGGGCGATGGCCGCGTCGCGACGGCCAGCCGCGATGGTCAGGCATACCTGTGGGACCTTCACGGCATCTCACTCGGAACGACGGGCGAGATCACAGCACTCGCGCGCGACGGCGACCGCGTCCTCGCGTCCTCGCTCGATGGCAGCGTATGGTGGTGGTCCACAGCGACCCCGAGCGCGCCGCGCCGCGTGCATACCGGTCGCGAGGTGATCGCGGCTGGCTGGCTCGGCGACGCTGTCGTGATCGCGGATATCGCCGGCGAGGTGCGGATCATCTCGGGCGACGGGCGCGACATCGCGCGCGCAACGCTGCCGGGCCCGATCCGTGCCCTCGCGACCGACGGTGGTCGCATCGTGATCGGTGCGCTCGACGGCACGCTCGAGCTTCGGGACTCGCAGCTGCGCACGATCGCGCACGTCGCGACCGGTTCGGCCGTGACCGCGGTCGCGATCCGCGGAGACCAGTTCGCATCGGCACACGCGGATGGCTCGACGAGGCTGTGGACCGCGACGGGGCAGCCGCTTGCCTCGGCGGCGGATGCAGACCCAATCGACGAGCCTGATGATCACGAAGGCAGCATCGCGCTCGTGTTCTCCGGCGCATCGTTGATCGTCGCTCGACCCGCCGGCAAGACGCTGGTGCTCGCGGTGCCCGGGCTCTCGCTCGATCGCACGATCGCAGGGCGCTACTTGACCGGGACTGATGCGATCACGACGGCGCTCGGGGACGGCAGCGTGGTCGACCCCCGCGGTCGCTACACCGGTTCACGCACGTCGGTGCTCGTCGCCGCGCGAGTGGGCGCGCGGCTGATCGGCGGTTCTGCTGACGGTCACCTCTACGTGTGGGACGCACCGGGCGCACCGACATTGACGATCGCGGGGCCCGCACCTGTCACCGCGCTCGCGTCGATCGACGATGGGGTCCTCGCCGGGTTCAGCGACGGAGCGGTGCGCTGGTATCCGCTCACGGTGGCCGCTGCGCGTGCGCGTGCCTGCGACGTGCTCGCGCGCTTCACTCGTCACTGCAAGTGAGTCACGGTGACGTCGTGAACGTAGATCGCGGAGCGGTAGCCGGGTGCGCTCTTCATGCCGATGCCGACGTGGGTCCGCACGCGTGGCACCGACAAGGCGTACGTCGCGACGAGGGCACCGTCGATCTGGACTTCGACGTGGCGCCTATCCTGGGTCACGACGACGACATGGTCGGCATGAACCTCGTGGCCCGCGATCGGCTTCCACTCGACGGAGGCGAACGTCGCGTCGTCGTAGGCGTAGAACGCGATCTTACCCGCCTTCACGAGCACGACGCCGCCCGCGACAACCACGTGCATCGACCGGCCGGCCTCGGGGCCCAGCCGGCGCCAGCTCAGCTCGAAGCGATATGGCAGCTCGACCTCGTCCTCCGAGATCATCGTGCCCTCGGAATAGCGACCTGCGGACGCGTCGCTCGAGAGCAGCCAGGAGCCAGGTAGCACTCCGACCTGCAGCGTGCCGTGCGTGACAGCCCATGCGATCGCGAGGGCGATCATGATCCGAACAGCAGCGGCGACCGGCCGCGAAAGCGCTCGCGCAGGCGCGCTTGAGCAGCGCGCACGAGCGCACGTGCCTTGCCGGCGTCGGCCAGCGCGAGCTTGGTGGCGATGTCCTCGGGCGCGTCGTCATCCAGCCACAGCAGCACCGCGTGTCGCATGTCATGCGGGAACGTCGCGATGTAGTCCTGGATCTCGGCGACGAGCCTCGCGACGGTGAGGCGATCAGTCAGCGGTGGTCGCACGCCGATATCGGGTGCTTCCGATAGTGGCACGTGATCGCTCTGTACCTCGCGCTTGCTCGCGTCCGCCGTCCAGCCGAGCCGATAGCGGATGTGATCGCGCGCCACGAAATCGACGAGGCGAAGCAGCCATGCGCGCAGCGGCGTGTGCGCGGTGTCGTCGGTTTGCGGCTCGTCGTCGTCGAGCTTGCCGAGCTTTAACACCGCGCTGACCAGCTCGTCGGGCGTGGTGTCGGGCTCCGCGCGTGCGAGGAACCGCTTGAGGTTCGCGTGCGCTCCACTCACAAGCCGCTCGAGCACATCGACCATTACGGCGCGCACATCATCGTCACCGGCCAGCCGACAGCGACGCAGCAAGCGGTTGCCGCGCGCCCACTCCTCGATGCGCGGCGCGATCTTGACCAGGAGCGTACGCCACGCCGTGGGATCGCCTGCGACCACGCACTCGACTAGAGCGCGACACTCGTCATCGAAGGCCCGGTCCCACGGCAAGCGCCGAAGCGTATCAGAAAAGCGTTGTGCCGATGCCGCCGCCGATGCCGTCGAACTCGTATTCGTCTTCCTTGGTGTCGTCGACCCGCCGAAACGCGTGCACGTAAAGTTCGTAAGCGCGCATGGACTTGCCTGGCCGGTACCACGCGGACACGCGCATGTCGCGCTCTTCATAGTTGCCCGTGCTCGCCTCGGTCGGGCTCCAGCTGATCGATCCTTCAATGTCGAGCGTACGAGGCACGATCACCACCGCCGCGCGTCCGCGCACGTAGCCGAAGCCGTGGGCTAGGTCGAAGCCGAACCCGAAGCCGCCGCCGATCCGGATCGATCCAGCGCTGCCGTGACCGATGTTGAGCAGCGTCACCGCGGTGCCCACGGTTAGCCACAGATCGTACGGTTCACCGGCGCGCACGCCGCCGGAGAATTCGATGCCGTGAAAATTGCCAAACGACGATGGCAGGCCGAGATAAACGCCGTCGAACCCGAGGCCGTAGAGCGTCGAATCCTTCATGCCGCTCGCGACGCCGTCCATGATGTTCGGCGCCATACCGCGCAGGATATCAACGTATAGCCGCGCGTTGTGGAAGATGCCGACGCCACGAGTGCGCGAGTAATAATCATCGGGCGGTGTCGAATCGACGTGCGGGGTCGCGGCGACCGGCGCGGGCGCAGCAGGTGGCGGCGCGGGCGCAGCAGGTGGCGGCGCGGGCGCAGCAGGTGGCGGCGCGGGCGCAGCAGGTGGCGGCGCGGGCGCAGCAGGTGGCGGCGCGGGCGCAGCGGGTGGCGGCTCCACTACGACCGGTGGCCGGGCGGGCGGTGGCGGTTCCGCTAGGGGAGGCGCAGCTGCGGGTTGCTCGACCGGTGGTTGGGTCGGTGCAGGCTCGTCGGCGTAGGCGACGCCGGCGAGCAGGAGCGAGAGCAGGGCGTACTTCATGGTGCTCCTCAAAACATCACGCCCGCGGACACGAAGTAACCGAGCGCAGGTTTCTGGATCTGTTGCGTGGTGACTCCGCCCGACACCAGGATGCGGTGAGCTAGGATCGTGCTGACGTCGAGGTGCCACGGGTGACTCACCGCCGTTACTTCCTCGGCGGTGCCATCGCTGTTCATGTGCACCTTGCGCTCGTCTTTCGTCACGTTGTATTTGAGCCAATTCCACTCGTACGCGAGTGCGATGCGGAACGGGCCCGCGGCGAGCGAGGCGCGGAACGGCATGCCGACGTACTTCCAGCGGACGTGCGCTGGCATCCCGGCGTCATCGACCAGCGAGTCGACGTTGCCGAATCCAAAGCCCGTCTCGAGCGCGAGGGTCTCGCCGTAGCCGCACAAAAAGTTGAGGTGGTAGCCGCTGGCGTTGCCCATGCCCAGCGCGTCGCGCGAGAACACGTGCAACTCCATATCCGAGTATGGCGCCGAGAACAGACCGTCGATGGTGTTGCTCGTCGCGGCGCGCATCTGCGCCTTCTCCGCCTCGGAGTAATAGGTCGTCGTGGTCTCGGTGACCAGGTAGTCACCCTGTACGTAACTCTTCGACTCGACGGATTTCGGTCCCGACTGCGCGATCGCGCTCGCGACCGCGATGACGAGGCCGATCACGTAGCGCGCGGTGATGCCGTTGCGGTCGCGGAGCACGAGGCCTTGCGCGCGGGGCATCAGGCCCCCGGCGGCGTATTCGGTGGCGCCGCCCTCCGCGATGCCGCCGACCTCGATGCCCATCGCATGCTGCGCGGCGCGGCCGTCGAGGAAGGGGCGAGGGCCGTCATCGTCAGCGCGGGCGGGCCCGGAGGTCGCGAGCACCATGAACAGGATCAACAACTTCTGATTCACTGAAGAACAACACGAGGTCTCGCGCTGAACGGTCAGGCCAAAAATCCGCAACCTGTGGGCGCTGGTGGCCCCTCGGCGTCGACCGCGAGCTTAGCGCCGCCCCGCCCGAACCGACCGGGCCCCATCCGAGGATGATCCTCGACAAGGGTGAAGAATCGCCTCATTTGCCGTCGGGAGTCGAGGGATGGTCGATTTCCTCCTGCAGCGCGTTCGCTACTTTGTGGTTTGCGTAAACCCACCAGCCGCCAATAGCTGTGCCCAGGAGCCCTAGAATCAAACCCGCGGTCGCGAGTCCACTGGGTATTTTCTTCCGGCCGAGCGCCCCGAGAATGACAGCGATGACAGCCAGCGGGAGAGCATACATCCCGATGAACGGAATGATTGAAACGACGAGCCCGAGGATTCCCAGGACGAGAGCAGCGATACCCATTCTAAATTTCTCCAGTAAAGAGGACGGGTTCCCCCTGTCCACTATCCATGCCGCGTCGCGTGGTAGTCACAACACGCGCTTGCTCGGCTTTGTGTGCTCGCGCAGACCCAACGTCGACGTTTGTTGTGTCCGACGTAACCCAACTCATCTTCTCTGCGTTTGATGACGAAGTTCGAGCAGGCGCTGATGTTGCCGAGCAGTACCCTCCGCGACTTTCACGCTGCAGCAGAACCACTCCGTGACGAAGCCGTCGCGGTGCTCGCCAGGTCGACCACGCTCTCCGATCTTCGCGTGCTCGACCTCTCGTTCTCCGACCAGATGCTGACCTCGCGCGGGCTGGAGAGCTTGGCAACCTGACGCTCGAGCGGCACCAACCTCTTGGTGCTGTCGTTGGGGCAACACAAACTCACCAAGCAAGAAGTCACCGAGTTAAAGTCGCGTAGGCTGAGCTGACCGTGAGGCCCGAACTGACATCGTTTCCGCCGGGCGGTATCGCCGTGGTCGTCGGCGCCTCTGGTGGGATCGGCGCGGCGCTCGTCGATGCCCTGACCGAGTGCTCGAGTTTCGCGGCCATCATCGGCCTATCGCGCGCCACGCTCGACCTGCGCGACGAGACCACGATCGCGGCAAGCGCGGCGCACCTCGCCGCGCTCGGCACGCCGCGCCTGATCATCGCTGCGACCGGGGTGCTCCATGCAGGCCGGCTGCAACCGGAGAAGAGCTGGCAGCACCTCGACCCTGCCCTGCTCGCGGAGACCTTCGCGATCAATGCGATCGGACCGGCATTGCTGATGAAGCACTACTTGCCGCTCCTGCCGGTCGAGGGCAAGGCGGTGTTCGCGACGCTGTCGGCTCGAGTCGGCAGCATCGGCGACAATCGCCTGGGCGGCTGGTACGGATATCGAGCCTCGAAAGCGGCGTTGAATCAGTTCGTGCGGACGGCCGCCATCGAGCTGCATCGACGTCATCGTCAAGCGATCTGCGTCGCCCTACATCCGGGAACGGTCGAGACCCGGCTGTCCTCGAAGTTCGGAAAGTCCGGACTCGATGTCCAGACGCCGGCGGTTTCAGCCGATCGGCTCCTGCGGGTGATCGACGGTCTTCGCGCGGTCGATAACGGTAATTTCTTCGACCACCATGGCGTGAGCATTCCCTGGTGACAGGGGGACGCACTGCTGTCGCGAAGCTAACCGACTAGCCCTTCGGCAGGATCACGGTGTCGATCACGTGGATCACTCCGTTCGTGCAGACGACGTCGGCAGCGACGACCTTCGCGCCGTTGACCGTGACGCCCGAGGTGCCGTCGACGTGTAGCGCCTCGCCTTGAACCGACGCTGGCGACAGCTTCTTGCCGGCAACGTCGGCGGCCATCACCTTGCCGGGCAGCACGTGGAGCGTGAGGATCGCTGCTAGCTTCGCCTTGTTTTCCGGCTTGATCAGCGACTCGACGGTGCCCGCAGGAAGTTTTGCGAACGCCGCATCGTTGGGCGCGAACACGGTGAACGGACCGGTGCTCTTGAGGGTGTCGCCGAGGCCAGCAGCGGTGACGGCGGCCACCAGCGTCTTGAAGGTTCCAGCGGCAACAGCGGTATCGACAATATCGTGCAGGGTTGACATGCGACCTTTGAGGAGTCGGCGCCGCATTTGGATACAAACATTGGTCCCGAGCGTCCGCGGAAAAGTGTCGACCTAGCCGTTCAGCGCGTCTCGGCTTGCTGCAGAAAGGTGACGATCACTTCGACGGTCGGTTCGCTTCTGGGCTTGATCCACTCCCGTGGGCACCTCGGTAACAACGGTGGCTTCGGTGTTCACGATGGCGCGGTTTCGGAGATCGCGATGCGCGAGCTACGCTGCAATTACGTTCTGTCATCACATCATCCTCGGCCATGGACGAGTTTGCCCATCGCCTCGTACTCGGCGCGCGCACCCCGGAACAAGTGCGCGTTGGTGATCGGCGTGCCTTCATCTGCAGAGAGAAAGGCAGCGCGGAGCACCGCGTTCTTGATGTAGCCGCCACTCATCTCGAATTCAGAGGCGAGCCGTGCGAAGTCGAGGTTGCCCGCTCGTTCGGCTCGCTTTGGCAGCATGCCCTCCCAGAGAAGGATGCGCTGCCCCTCTTCCGGCATCGGAACGCGGATGTGGAACGCGAGCCGGCGCATGAATGCCGGATCGATGGCCGTCTCGTGGTTCGTGGTGAGGAGTGCGATTCCGGTAAATGCCTCGATTCGCTGGAGGAGGTAGTTCACTTCGAGGTTTGCATAGCGGTCGTTGCTGCTGCGCACCTCGGAACGCTTCGCGAAGAGGGAGTCTGCCTCGTCGAACAAGATGATTGCTTGCCCGGATTCGGCGGCATCGAAGAGCTCCGAGAGCTGCTTCTCGGTCTCGCCGATGTACTTCGACACGATCTTGGAGAGGTCGACTTGGTAGAGATCGAGGCCGAGCTCGCTCGCGAGTAACCCGGCAAGCATCGTCTTACCCGTGCCCGGCGGCCCTGAAACCAGAGCCGCGAGACCTTGCCCACGACCAATCTTGTCTCCGAAGCCCCACTGCTCGAGCACGAGGTCTCGGTGGCGAACGCGTGCGACGAGCTCGATCAGGAGGTCCATCTGATCGACGGGTAGAACGAGGTCGTCCCACGTCTGCTTCGTATCGATTCGTGTGGCCAGACCCTTCAATTGGCGTTCGAGATGGACCCGCAGCGTGTCGTGCACATCGTTCACGGTAACGTTCTGATTCGTCGCTCGTGCAGCCGCTGCGCAGGTCTCGATCATCCCGGGTGTTATCGCGTAGCGCCGCGCGCACACTTCGCTCACTTCATCGGGGAGAGTTTGGTTCCAGATTGCCGCCCGTTCGCTGACCGAGGGAATCTTTAACTCGCTGTGGATCGCATGACGCGAGCGTGGCGCCACGGCAGAACGAACGCTCGCCATCAAAGGGACGTCTTGCGCCATGCGCATCGCATGTTCGATCGCCGGTAGGGCGTCGTCCGCCTCGCGAAAGATGGGCCACGCTGAATGAAGCCGGCATTCGCGCACGATCGAACGAATCTGGCGTTCGAACACATTCGCGTCCTTGGATAGCTCGTTCGAATTCACGAGCAGCGAAGCTACGCCGCTCGCGGCGGCGCGTTTGCGAAGCGCTGTCACCCGTCCGGACCCGATGGCACCGCTGACCATGATCGTAGTATTTGGTGCGAGCTCGATGATCGAGTGCACTCGCGGAATGTTCACCTTCGGTTGCAGGGTCACGAATTCGCGAAGCTTGCGGTCGAGATCGAAACGACCGCGAACAAGATCGACGACCCGATCGTCAAGACGCACGAGACGCCGATAGGCGGGTCCCTCCGTCACGTCGATCAGCGCTAGCTGCTGCAGGCGTTCGAACATATCGTTCTCGATTGCGAGACCGAGCGTGATCGATCGTTCTAGGAGCTGTGCGTTTAGCTCTGCGGTGCCGAGAAGCTGTGTCGCACGGGAGACTTGCGGGTCGAGCTCGATGCACGCGAGCATCCACAACACGTCGAGCTCCAGTGCATCGAGCGAAAGCCGTTCGGCCAGAAGTCGCATTGGCGCAGCCAAGGGCTCCGCGGCGCGCAGGATCAGGCCGAGATCGGGCTGTTGAAACGGCGTGCCCGGGAGCCAGCCGTTCGAGCGACCTTCGTTGACGAGAGCGCTGATGCGAGCGAGCGCCCAGCTTGACCGGGTTCGAAGATCGAGGAGTGATTCGTTCATGCGGCCTCTATCGACCGCGAGCTGTCACGGTTGCGTGGCCGGATGATCGATGATGAATCGACCGAGTGCGCGCCAGATCGCGGCGCTCACGGGCGCCGGCCGCAATCCCGCCCTCTCGGCGGTGACTTTCATGTACTCCGGCGTCGGAACACGCACGTATGGAAGGCTGTACCAGCGCAGTTCTTTTGGTACGCCGCTCGAGATCACCCACGTTCCGTCGCTCGTAACCCAATAGTCGTAGTCAGCTGGGATCTCGAGGGCTGCCGGGTTGGCGCCGCTGTGTGTGGCAGGTGAGCCGATCGTCTGCTCGGTAAAGTGGAGAAGCTCCTTGTAGTTCGTGCTGAATTCAACACTCTGCATCAGCACGTAGCTCGCAAAGTCGGGCGTCTGCTGCAGGTTTCTGTCCATCCACTTGAGGCCACCGCGGCGCCATTTGGGAAGGCCTGCCAGCCGCACGATCACGGTGCAAACTGCGTTCGGCGATACACCTGGGGTGCAGTTGTCGATCACGGAGTAGTCGGCTGGCGGCGAGTCCGAGCAACCCAGCACCGCCCCGACTGCGCAGCTCGCTACCCACGAGTACCGCATGACTACTGATCCCTTCCGGACGTGGTTCGGCCGAACCCCAAAGCTGCGCCCAGCCGGTCACGACTGGTCGAGACGACCGGCTTCAACTGTTTGAGCTCCAGCAGCGCTGCATTGACCACAGGATTGATCCCTCTCGTTCCCTCGGTGCCACCTTGACCAGCGAGCCCGATCTCCAGCGAGCGAACTCTCGCACTGTAGGTCAGCTGACCTCCCGTGTACGTCTTGATCGGTTCGTAAAAGCGAACTCCGTGACCAACCATGTCGAACGCGACACCCAATCCGTTGATTCGATCCGCATCCTGATTCGCGGGTTCGCTCGCTTTGAGCTCCGCCTCGCCCATTCCGATCGCAAGCTGGATCTGCTGGACCAGCGTATCGGCCTCTGCGTAAAGCGACGAGATCATTCCCACAGCGAATTCGCCCTTGTTCTCCGCTGCCCCGGCAAACTGCCGAGCGGAATCGCGCATGTTGGCCTTCAACGCTTGAATGTGGTCGCGCGCAGCACGAGAACGTTTGAGCGCTGCCCCCCATGCCGACAGGCATGCGCGCAGGTCTGCGACCTGACTTCGCTCTGCGCCGTGCTTCTGCTGCCGTGCGGTCTCGCCAGTTTTGGCTTCGAGAGCATTCAGCTGCTTGCTAAACATGAAGTCGATGTCGATCTCGGCTAGCGCCTTCGCTGGCGCTGCGGCCATATCGGCGTGGGCGAATTTCGCGGCGATATCGATCACGTCACCGGTGACCTTCTTGATCGCCGCCGTGATCCCCAGAACCTCCGAGCCCTCGACCGATTTCTTCTCGCTCGTCGGGATGCCCGCCTCGATTCTCTCGATCGCTGACGACACCTTGTACTGCTCGCTCGTCGCCAACATCTGCGTGGCCGCCGCCTCGCTCACCCAGTGCTCGAGCTCCGAGTGATCGGTCTGCATGGCACTCCAGTGCGTCGCGCCACCGCCTTCGGTGGAGACTTTCTTCGCATTGGTCAGCAATTCTTTTTGGCCGCCCCATGCGTCGATAAGATTGCCGGTGAGTGTCGGGTTCTCCTTCTGAATCAAGGAGAGCTGGCTTTCGAACCGGACCATGTCGAACTTCACTTGGTGGGTCGCGACCTGAAAGTCGGACAGCGTACGGGTCTGCTCGCCCGAGCTGATGAGGAGGTCGCCAAGGATTTCTGACGCGTACGCGTTCTGCGCGAGCGCATCGGTATCGATCTCACCATCCTTGATACCCACAATCAAGTTGTCGCGATAGCCACCGATCTTCTTGATCCCGCGATCCACCTGGTCGCGTTCGCCGGCAGCACCGACCCTGAAGATCATCGGTTCGGTTCCATTCGCCGCCTCTGATGCGGCCGCTTTCGTTGACTCCATCTCGGCAGCGTCAGCCTGTTCGTAGAACTGATCGCTCGGCATCTGCGAGGTTGCTTCGAACGTCGTGCCGACAAACGTCCGGGCCTTCGTCTCGGTTACATGGTTGGACATGCAGACGGTTTCGGCACCGGGCTGCGCGGGTTTCTAACTTTCTACGCAACCGCTCCTTCGCGACGCCGATCGACCGTGCATGAAGAGCCAACTCGCGCGGATTTGCTCGGAGTCGCCAACAGTTAGCACGAACAACCTCCGCGCACGTCGAATAGAGCGGTCGCCCAAACAAACACGGCCGCATCCGCTGACACCGCCACCATCCCGCTGATCACAGCCGTACGCTTCGCTCCTGAAGCGGCCGGATGATGGACGACGCATCCCGAGCGCATCCCGAGCGCATCGGTCGATGCGCGGTGAGGTTGCGTCCTTTTTTTTGGGAGGGCTAGATCTCCGCAGTCGCGAGAAACCGCGGCGGGCGCCGCGCTTTCGTAGCTTGCTCGAATGCATATGCGTACCCGAGCAGCTTTACCTCCGTGTACGCCGTCCCGATGAACGACACCCCGATCGGCAGCGAGTGATAGAAGCCCGCCGGCACCGTGACGTGCGGATAGCCCGCGACCGCGGGTAGCGTCGGCGCATTCGGGCCTGGGGTGAGCGCATCGCCACCGATCGGATCGATCAGCCACGGCAGGCCGCCGGTTCCGACGACAATCGCGTCCAGCTTGTCCTTCTGGATCGCCGCGTCGATCACGTCGCGTGACATCGCGAGGCACTGCGCACGCGCGGCGTCGTAGCCGGCGTCCTGCAGGCCGGAATGCTGTTGCGCCATGTCGAAATACTCGTGCCCAAACCACCGCAGCTCCTCGGGGTGCAGATAATCGTACGCGAGGAGGTCCATCATACCGCGCAGCTTCGGATCGCCGCGGCGCGCGAGGTATGCCGCCATCGCCGCGCGCATCTCGCACGCGAACACGAGGATCTCGAGGCCGCCGAGCTTCGGGTTGATCTCGAGCGCGATGTCGTCGATCACGGTCGCGCCGAGCTCTCCCAACTTCGCGATCACGCCGGTCATCACCGAATCAACCGTGCGCGAAGCGCCGAACCAGCCTTTGCGCGGGATGCCGATCCGCGCGCCGCCGAGCGCCTTCGAATCGAGATGCCCGAGGTAGTCCTCGACGCGTGCGCTCGCGGTCACCGGATCATCGGGATCGGGGCCCGCGATCGCGCCGAGCAGCGCCGCGACGTCCGCCACGCATCGGCCCATCGGCCCGACCGTGTCCTGGCTCGACGAGATCGGAATCACGCCGGCGCGACTGACAAGCCCGACCGTGGGCTTGAGCCCGACGAGCGAGCACAAGCTCGCGGGTGACGTGATCGATCCATCCGTCTCGCTGCCGAGCGCGGCGGCGCACATACTCGCGGCCGCTGCCGCCGCCGAACCGCTGCTCGATCCGCTCGTATTGCGATCGAGCGCATACGGGTTTCGGGTCTGACCGCCGCGCGCACTCCAGCCGCTGATCGAGCCCAGGCCACGCAGGTTTGCCCACTCCGACAGGTTCGATTTTCCGAGGACGATCGCGCCGGCCGCGCGAAGCTTTGCCGTGACCGTGGCGTCGCGGGGTGCGGGATGATCGAACGCGAGGGAGCCAGCGGTCGTGCGCATCTTGCCCGCGGTATCGATGTTGTCCTTCACGAGGATCGGCATGCCATGCAGTGGACCGCGCTTGGTCTTCTCTTGGTCGAGTTGCGCCGCGATCGTGCGCGCGTCCGGATCGAGCTCGATCACCGCGTTCAGTGGTGCGAGTGCTGCGATCCGTGCGGTGTACATGTCGACGAGCTGGACCGCGGTGTAGCGCGTGCGGAGCTCGGTGATCGGCAGGTCGACGAGCTCGTCGTGCGGAACATTCGTGATCGCCGATGTACCGGTGACACTCGGCTGCGACAGCGGCCACGCGGGCGGAGGCATGTAGGGAGGCTTCTCCTCCTCGTGTGACCTGCATCCAACCATCAGAGCCGCCGCGCTCGCCTTGAACAAGAACCTTCGGTCCATGACGCGATGATAGGCGCAGACGGCGACATGCTCTGGCAACTTCGAAGCGTTAATCTGCGGATGCCGCCCGTACCTTTTTGTTGCCACGCGATGCCGTAGGCATTCCCACGGGCGTACCGGATGCTGGGGCCATGCTGCATCTCGCAATCTTGCTCGCTCCGGCGATGTCATTCGCCGATCCACACTGGCTCACGCTCGGCGTGACCTCGGAAGCCAAGCAGTACGATGCGACGCGCGGTCTTCGTGGCGAGCTCGACCTCGTGAGCTGGCAAGGCTGGACGTTCGGCGCGATCGCGACGGTGGCGACCGGCACCGTGGGCGTCTACAGCGAGATGACAGTGGAGATCCATACGCTCGATCTAAAGGCCATGGGGTTCATCGCACGCACGGCAACGTTCGATCGATGGCAGCTCCGCGGCGAGCTCGGCCTCGGCGTGATCCGCACGTCCGGCGAAGCGTTCGACACCCACGAGCAGCCGGTCGACGAGACGCACCGGACGTTCCCCACCGTCGAGGCGTCGCTCCACGCGACAATCCCGATCAGCCCGCGCTGGGCGATCAGCGGCGGTCCGGTCGTGAGCTACTACGATCAATGGTTCCTCGCCTACAGCGGAGAGACCCATCGCTTGGCGGATCTGTCGTTTTACGGAGGGCTCTCGTACCGCATATGAGAAGCGGCTTGACCCTGCACCATGGTTGAGGCCCCACGCTCGAGACAAGCAACCGACGAGCTCTTCACGCGTTCGGCACGACCCTCTGTGGTCTGGCGTCGGCGAAGAGGCCAGCGTCTTCGATACGATCGAGGGTGCTGGCACCGAGGACGGCCGCCACCGCAGCGACAACCTCGATCGGATCGCTCGGAGACAACGTCGGAACCTCGATTGCGGTGATCCCCCACCTTCGAACGTGCGCGGTGATCTCTGCGGCTGCCGTGCGTGCAGCCTCGATCGATTCGCTCGCGAGGCGCGCGCAGGCGCGGATCGCGGGGCTGGCGGCGGGATGAGTCACGAGGGCTCGAGGCGACACCGCGGGCACGCGATTGATGATCACGAGCGCCGGTGCGTGCCCGATCTTCGTCAGCGCCGCTCGGATCGCCTCGAGGTCGTCGATCGCTCCAGGGCGCGCCGACGTGACGATGGTGATGTAGACCTGCGACGGATCCAGCATCGCGCGCGCGTTCGCGACGATCTCGGACAACTCGGGTTGAACATCGGATGCAAGCGCGAGCAGGGCGAGCGCAGCCGCGATCGGTGCCTCGCCGATCGCGATCGAGAGCGTTTGAACGAGACGGTTCTGGCCCCACCGTGCCAGCCGGCTCGTGAGACCACGCGTCGGCGCGACCGCCTGACGCGCCAGCTGGCCGAGCCACCGCAGCGCACGTCCGTCGACGATCTCGCCGAGCCGGGTTGGTAACGCGAGCAGCTCGAGCGCATGCCGCGAGGGGGCGGTGTCGATCACGAGTGTGCTGGGGACAGCCGCGGCGCTCCGGTGCTGCGCGAGCTCGGCGAGCGAGATCAGCTCGTGGATCCCTGCCAACCCGCCGGTCATCGCCTCGACCAACGGATTATCGGCGAGGCGATCGGCGTGAGCGGGAAACTGGGTCAGCCAGCGCGCGATCAGCGCGCGGACACCGGTGACCGGTGACGGCACCAACGCGGTCAGGTTCGGCTGGCCAGGGACGTTGCCGAGGCCGAGTAAGCCGGGCAAGCCGACCGCGTCTCCGAGCCTGCGTGCTGGATCGACGGTGGCAACGATCGTTGGCTGACCACGCGCGGCGAGCGTCGCGGCGAGCGCGGCCGCGATCGTGGTC
>Ga0209511_1002085_pt1 | contig 16800 bp, 16 predicted proteins | sample SSSSmetaG_FD_184141 | JGI IMG/M metagenome (GOLD analysis project Ga0209511, IMG submission 184141) | Glacier valley bacterial and archeal communities from Borup Fiord, Nunavut, Canada, to study Microbial Dark Matter (Phase II) - ​SSSS... | ecosystem: Environmental > Aquatic > Freshwater > Ice >...
AAAAACACAAACTATATATTGGAGTTGGCCCAACTTATACTATTGGGAATTCATTGTTTTCGCAAACATCTTCTGAGGCATCAACGACTATGGCAAAGAATATTAGTGAATTTGGATATCAGGGTACGCTTGGATATAAATTCAGTATTTGTAAAAAGTGGACAATTGGTGGCAATTACATTTATAATAAAAATGCAGAAAAGACAGAACATCTTTTAATCTCACTTGGCTACAAAATCAATTAAAAAGTTTTAAGGTATTTCAAGTGACCAAATACGCCCTATAATATCAGCTACCCGTCAAGTGCGGCAGCGGTGGTTTTCGGTGTGTATCTTTAGCTTCGCTGATCTTCGATACCGCTCAGGCAGCTTTTCGGCTTGACAGGAATTCGAAGATCAGCGAAGGCTAAATCGCCCGCAATCCGCACCTGGATGGAGCTTCCTGCGTTAGCGGCAAGCAAAACGACACGTGCCACATGAAATATATTTGCACGTATCGTGTTTTTATTTTTATATTTGCACGTATAAATTTAATCGACAAAACACAAGTGCCATGAATACAAAGTTGACATTGACGATTGAGCAAACAATTATCGAAAAGGCAAAGAAATATGCCAATGGTAAAGGTCGTAGTTTATCCGACATTGTTGAGAACTACCTAAAAGCCATAACAAAAGAGGACAATAATGTAAGTATCGAACTGACCCCGATTGTACAGTCATTAAAAGGTACATTTAAGGCTCCCAAAAACATTGACTACAAAAAAGAACTTTCCAAAAGACTTACTGAAAAATATCTTTAGCAAATGAAATAGCCATGACTAGAAAGTCACAAACCGGAGATGAGAATTAAATCATGGCTATTCCATATGGCCAATAAAAAACAAATTATTCACATATGAAAAAAGTTCTTATAGACACTGACGTAATTTTAGACTTCTTTTTTGACAGAGAGCCGTTTTCGGACGATGCTGCAAAAGTTTTGTCACTATGTGAATCGAGAGAAATTAAAGGCTTCATCACATCTGTGATAATCAGCAATGTATACTATCTGCTAAGACAAAGCGCTACTCATGAGAAAGTTATCGAAAAACTAAAACAATTAATTACGATTACAGAAGTACTTACAACAGACAAAGATGTTATTCTAAAGGCTCTGAACTCGAATTTTAGGGATTTTGAAGACGCATTGCAAAACTATTCGGCAGAATTAAATGGACAAATTGATTTAATTATCACGAGAAACATCAAAGATTTTAAGAACAGCTCTCTTGGAGTAATGACTCCAGGAAATTATTTGAAGACAACAATTGCCAGCCGCTAACTTCAGCGACCCGTCAAGTACGGCAGCGGTTACTATACAGAACGACTTCCAATCAATAAACAAACCACAAAAGAAATGATGCTAGACATTATCAAAAAATTTAAGTTCAAAGACAACGGAGTTGTTCTTAATTCACCGACAATATTAGAAGAAGAATTTGTGAAAGTTGGTTTCAAGACAACGTTTGACAAAAAAGCAAAAAGCACAAACACGTTAGTTTTTATCAAGGACAATAAAGCGTATTTAGACTTTCTTAAAAACAAATTGAATAATATTGAAGCGGACAGTGTTTTGTGGTTTGCTTACCCAAAGGGAACATCAAAAATAAAAACAGACATCAATCGGGACACTATTCGTTTGACGGGAGAAGAATTTGGCATTACGACTGTAACTGCAATTTCTATTGACGATACGTGGAGTGCCTTACGTTTTAGACCTATTGACAAAGTTGGAAAATAAAAACAGACAACACAACTACCGGTAATCGGGTAGCCCGCCCAACCAGTAAACACTGACAGGGAGAGGCATTCATACCACTGTATCCCGAAGGTTCGGGAGTTCTCGTATCCAGCAGTTTCCCGATGCATTGGGATGGCCTAATTTTCTCATAATAAGTTAGCATCGCCTCGTAACCTCTTTTGTGCCGGCGTTCTAATGGCAAGCAGGGTTTTGGCGCTATATTGGCAGGAATGAACTAAATTGAAATGCCGCTTTCTGTAAGTAGTTTTCCGATTCCAAAAAGACATTCACCATAAATTTCGACACATACAACTGCTGGTTGTTAAAATACAACTATAAATAGCGTAATTACAACTAATAGGATTCGCATTGTTGCCAATTCCGGAAGTGAATCCACATATCTTTGCTGTGTCGAAAAACAAATAAAAAGATGTTACTGATGGAAAATAAAAGGATTGGCCGCAAAATTGCAGAAGCACGAAAGAAAATAAATATTTCGCAAGCCCAGCTTGCTGAGCGTCTATTTATCAGTTCGCAGGCAGTTGGAAAATGGGAACGGGGAGAATCATTTCCGGACATCATAACTTTTAACCGTCTCGCGGAAATTCTGGGCGTTGACCTTAACTATTTTTCAGAGAACTTCCAATCCGTGGTCAATGATAAGGCATCCGATGAACCTTTGGTAAAACAATCGGCTGAGTTGCAATCCGGAAAGCAGAAGAATAAGCTTAGTTGGGATATGTCACGCGGGAACTGGGTGGACGCTGACTTTTCAGGGTTGAAAAATCTGCATGAAAAATTCAGTTCATCCAACATGCAGCGCTGCCTTTTTATCGGTTCAGAAATGTCGGGACTTCTTCTAAAAAGCAATAATGTTGATAGATGTGACTTTTCAGGCTCCGACTTCAGCAACAGCCACATTCAGAGTTCCAACTTAGCCAACAATCTATTTAAGGACTGCTCATTGAAAGAAACTAAATTTTCAGAAAGCTATATCTGTGGCTGCGATTTCACCGGCGCCGATTTTACCGGAGTGGTGATTAAATCTGGCGGCATGGAGAAAAATCCAATTGTTAAAGCTGTGTGGAACCGTACCTCCTTTATTGATACATATATTGCCGATATAGTCTTCAATGGCACTTTGGAGGACTGCTATTTTGAAAACTGCGCCTTTAAAAGGGTGACATTCCAGAATTCAAAGCTTATAAATACTTTTTTTAAAAACAAAAGTTTGAAAGGGATCCGGTTTATTGATTGTCAGGCAGATCGGATGACCTACGAATTCCTGAAAAACGGAAAGGCTGATTTAACCGGTATTACATTGTTAACACTTAATGATGAAATGAATTAAAACCAAGCAGGGTTTCGGTACTTTATTGACAGGAAGTTAGATACCTGAATTGCAGTACTTTGCAGGAAGATCGGTAGCTAAACTCCCGTCCTCTGTGTGTAGTTGCGGAACGTTATCAAAAGGCCGTTCCGAGACATTGAATTGATACCAAGAATTGGTATTTTTGAAAAAATATATCTGCAATGGCAAAGAATACATCAATACTACTTGGAGAACATTTCGAGAACTTTGAAAGTGAAAAATCCATTGACTACATTAAAAAAGATATATAGAACATCAATTGCGAAGTCGCACATTATTTTCTATAAGAAATCCAGAAGAAATATTGTTGAATTAATAAGAGTTTTACACCAGAAAATGGACATTGAAAACTCAATAGACGAATAAAAAACGACACACAATAGCACCTGCCCGCAAGCGGGGTTTCGATGCGTTGTTGACTGGAAATTTGTATATTTGAAACGTAGCGCCTCGGGGAAAGTTCGTTCGTTAAAATCCTTATATATAACTGTATAACGTTGATTAGAAAACCACTACATCCCAGCGTGAAAATTTTTAAAATACGTCAATGAGAATAGCTAACAATAGATCTGAAAATTTTCCGGATTGGGCATTACAAAAATGGCAGGATATCGCCGATCTTATAGCCGAAACAATAGCTATTCCTGCAGCGCTAATCATCAAAACTGAAAATGATTTTTTAGAAGTTCTAATTTCCAGCCACTCGGAAAACAATCCCTATAAGGCGGGAAGAAAAGAAAAACGGGATGGGTTGTATAGCGAAACTGTTATAAAAACACAAGGTAAATTATTGGTTTCAAATGCAACAAAAGATAAAGGATGGGCCAAAAACCCGGATTTAAAGCTTGGAATGTTTGCCTACCTGGGATTCCCGCTCAATTATCCCGATAACCGGCCTTTTGGAACGCTTTGCGTTCTCGATAATAAGGAAAGGTCATTCACATTGCTGAACGAAAAACTGATCCTTCAATTTAAGAATGTGATTGAATTGGATTTGGCATTAATGCAGTCATTCGAACTTAAATCAGGTCGGCTGGCAGCATCTGTTGTGCAGGAAACCACTGAACGAAGAAAGGTTGAAGAAAACCTTGCTTTAAGTGAAGAAAGATACGGACTGCTTTCCGAACAGAGTGGTATTGGGATTGCGCTCTATTCTCCAGAAGGAAAGATTCTTTTTTTTAATCAAAGAGCATTAAAAAACCTTGGTGGAAAATCGGAAGATTTCATTGGAAAGACGCTTGATGAAGTGTTTGGAAATACGTTGGGAGAAAAATACAGGATCCGTATAACTGAAGAAATAAGGTTAAGAGAGAATCATATTTATGAAGATTATTTTGAGTCCCCATCCGGAAAATACTGGTTCTCGACAACTCATTCAGTGGTTTGTGATAAAAAGGGAAAAGTTATCGGTGTGCAGGTGATCTCTGACGACATTACCGAACGAAAGCATGCAGAACAGGCGCTCTATGAAAGCCAGAGTCGTCTGAATGAAGCACAAAAACTGGCGCATATTGGGGTATGGGATTGGGACTTAAAAACCGATAAAGTAAACTGGTCAAATGAATTGTATCAAATAGCAGGTCTCGACCCCAGACTTCCTGCGCCAGGCTTTTCTGAGCAGTCAAAGATATTTACGCCACAAAGCTGGCAGTTATTGAAAACCACTTTTGATAAAACGTTGAAAACCGGCGATGAATACCAACTTGAGCTCAACCTCATCCATACTGACGGCAACATACGCAATGTAAATGCGTTTGGCGGCGTAAAGCTGGATGCCATGGGTCAAATTAACGGTTTATTCGGAACTCTGCAGGATATTACCGATCGCAAACGATCCGAATCAATGTTCAAGGATATTATTGAGAAAAATCCGATGTCGATTCAAATCCTGAATATGGAAGGTTATGCGATTCAAACAAATTCGGCACATACAAAACTTTTTGGTGTCAGTCCTCCTGCTTACTATTCTGTTTTTAAAGATACGCAGTTAATACAACAAGGATTCGGAGAATTGTTTGAACGGATTAAAAAAGGGGAAGTTGTTTACTTTCCTGATTCTTATTTTAATGTCAACAATATTGACCCATCATTCCCTGATTTTCCGGTTTGGATAAAAGCGATTGGATTCACCTTGAATAATAACAATGGGATACCCGACAGAATTGTTTTTATACATGAGAATATCACGGAACGCCGTCAGGCGGAAGCCCTGCTAAATGACATCATTGAGAAAAATCCAATGTCAATTCAAATTGTTGATAAAAATGGATATACGGTTCGTGGAAATCCTGCATATACCCAATTATTCGGAGCAATTCCGCCTCCGGACTTTTCTATTTTTGCTGACCTTGAAAGTAAAGGTCCGGAACTTGAAAAGTTAATTTCACGTGCAAAAAATGGAGAAATCGTACATCTGCCCGACATTTTTTTCAATGCTCATGATGTCGTATCCGAGGCTCCTGATATTCCGCTCTGGATTCGTGCCCTTATATTCCCGCTAAAAGATAGCAGTGGAAAGCCCGAACGATTTGTTTTTATGCATGAGAACATCACTGAACGCAAGACAGCAGAACATGAACTGATCGCCGCCAAAGAAAAAGCAGAAGAAAGCGATATGTTGAAATCTGCATTTCTTGCCAATATGTCGCACGAAATACGGACACCCATGAATGGTATATTAGGCTTTTCGGAATTGCTTAAAACACCCGGGCTGACAGGTACTGAACAACGGGAATATATCGGCATCATTGAGAAAAGCGGCAAACGTATGTTGAACATCCTCAACGATATTATTGATATTTCGAAAATTGAAGCAGGGCTGATGAAAATTGATCTGGCAGAAACGAATATAAACCAGCAGATCGAATACATCTACACCTTCTTCAAGCCTGAAATGGAAGCCAAAGGGATGATGCTCACCTTTAGAAACTCATTGCCGGCAAAAGAAGCCATCATTACAACCGATCGTGAAAAACTATATGCGATACTTGTCAACCTGGTTAAAAATGCCATTAAATATACAGAAAAGGGATCTGTTGAATTTGGATATGTTACGACAGGCTCACCCACCAAATTGACGGAATTGCAATTCTATGTAAGAGATACTGGCATTGGTATTCCAAAAGACCGTGTTCAAGCCATATTTGAACGATTTATTCAGGCCGATATTCCCGATAAAATGGCGCGACAGGGAGCAGGGCTGGGACTAACCATAGCCAAATCGTATGTCGAGATGCTGGGGGGAAAAATTTGGATCGAAAGCGAAGAAGGAATTGGCTCAACGTTTTATTTCACATTGCCTTATAATACAGAACCGGAAGTAAATAACAGGATACCGGACGAAGGAAGCGAGAATAAGGTGATAACCGATGCATTGCAGCTAAAAATACTTATTGCAGAAGACGATGAAATATCGGAAAAGCTGATTTCAATTAATGTCAAGGATTTTAGTAATGAAATTATAAAAGCAAAAACCGGTATTGAAACTGTTGCCATTTGTCGCAGCAGACCTGACATTGATTTAATATTGATGGATATTCAAATGCCTGATTTCAATGGATATGAAGCTTCCCGTCAAATCCGGCAGTTCAACAGGGATGTGGTCATCATTGCGCAGACGGCTTTTGGGCTAACAGGCGACCGCGAAAAAGCGATTGAAGCGGGTTGTAACGATTATATTGCAAAACCGATTAGCAAAAATGAATTACTTGCGCTAATAAAAAAGTATTTCAAGAAATAAAGCAACCAATATTCATCGTGAGGGGCTTTGTCAAAATGATTCCATCGTTTTTTTGAATGAAGAATCAATCCACCAAATGGGTTCCGTCTTTAAGAAAGGTTACATTCGGCGGAACCTTTGTCTTGCTAAACTGGTCAAAACTCTTTTTGAGATCAGCCCATAAACTGATTTTATCTTTGCTCCTGCTATTTCCGGCTATTAATCCTGCATATTTGGCATCATTCAGCTGAGCCGGGTAGATGGTCAGGCCGATCTCTTCCTGGCCGCTGTTGTAGGCCTCAATACAATAAACATAGAGTTCCTTGATCTTATCATCTGTCATTGCCAGGCATCCCGATGAGAGACATGAACCGTGAATGTAGATTTCATTTCCCAGGTGGCCGCGAACACCCCTGACGCTGTCGGACGCATTCGGATAGTTAATCTCCATCGACAGATAGTACCTGCTGTAAGGATTCAGTTTGGAGATGTGGTAAAATCCTTCGGGAACCTGTAAGTCACGATAGCGCCGCTTCGGCCCGATATCGCCCGAGAGATCACAAATGGAGAATTCCTTGATTTGCACAAAAACTGAGTCGGATGTGTTTTTCGCCCATAACTCGATCTTCTTTTCAGTTTTGAAAGCGCGGAGATAAATCCGAAGGTTATTGCGTGATATTGAACGTGCTGTAAGCGTTTTATCAACAATTTTCTCTTTGGCAATATAGGCTTCTCTTACCCTGGTGTAATTCATCTGCTTGGTTCTGAAGGAATTCAAAGTAATTCCCGGATCCATCAGCAATAAAGGAAAGAGTAATATCAACAGTCTCATAAATAATTCTAAAAATAGTCGGACAAAAATAGTCGAAAAACGTTCAAAAACACGAGCTCTCCCACGATACACACCTTTTGACCGATAAAGACAATACTTTTGATTCTGGAAAGCTTACACATGACGATGATTAATAACCGGTTGGAATATAGATCATATCGACCTGTAAAATCAGAATTGAACGTTGCGATCAAGAAAAAAGAAACCTGTACCCGAAACATCCTTATCTTTGCGCCTTAAGAAAGACGGGATCGAGAATGGAGAATAGTACGGAACAAAAGGGGGTATTAACCGAAGTTGAAATAAACAGCTGCATTTCAGTTTTAGAATATTTATTGCAAAACGGCGATCAAATAATACAATTATCAGAAGAGCAGCGCCTTAAACTAATGAAGGCAGCCGGACAAATTACCCGACCCGACAAAGCCGAAATATACAAACGAAACAAAAGCGTAAAGGTCGCCCGGAGACAAGGAGAAATCGCGGATAACCGGAAGGCGCGTGCGGCTACCAGCATCCGGAGCGCACGAACAGTGAGTGTGTTCGAAGCACCAACCCAAATTGCTTTGCCTGCTTCCGACACCGCCAGGGAGAAACATTTTCTTAATTCCGAACAAAATTGTTACGTCTGCAAAAAACCCTACACCGAGATCCATCATTTCTATGATTCGATGTGCAAAGCGTGTGGCGATCTGAATTATGCGAAGCGGTTTCAAACATGTGATATGACGGGTCAGGTGGCATTGATCACCGGATCGCGACTTAAAATTGGTTACCATGCCACCTTAATGATGTTACGCTCGGGCGCTACCGTTATTGCCACTACCCGCTTTCCGGCAGATTCAGCGATCAGGTTTGCCAAAGAGAAGGATTTTCAGGAGTGGAGTCACCGGCTGCATATTTACGGGCTCGACTTAAGACATATTCCGAGTGTTGAGTTGTTTGCCTCGTATGTAGAACAGAAATACGAAAGACTTGATATCCTGATCAATAATGCTGCACAAACCGTGCGGAGGCCTTCAGGTTTCTACACCCATTTAATGGGAAATGAACTGTTGCCCTATCATCAGCATTCCGATGAAGTTCAGTTGCTGCTCTCGCATCACCAGCAATGTTTGAAGGAGATTGAGAATTTCAATCCCACGGGTACTGAATCCAATAAAGCATTGGCGGTTACGTGGAACGGGCAGGCGCCGGGTATCGGCATCAGGGCTTCTGCGCAGCTTTCGCAGGTACCTTATAAGTTTGACAATTCGATCGAAGCAAGGGAAGTTTTCCCGGAAGGCGAATTGGATGCCGATCTTCAGCAGGTCGATTTAAGAAAAACAAACAGCTGGCGTCTAAAGCTCGGACAAATCGAAACCCTCGAAATGGTGGAAGTCCAGCTGGTCAATTCAATTGCTCCGTTTGTCCTTTGCAATCGTCTTACGGCATTGATGCGAAACGATTATACCGGTAAGAAGCACATCGTAAATGTTTCGGCGATGGAAGGAAAATTTCATGGTTTTAAAAAAGCTGACCGCCATCCCCATACCAACATGGCGAAAGCAGCCCTCAACATGATGACGCATACGGCTGCCAGCGATCTTGCGAAAGATGGCATCTTTATGAATGCCGTGGACACAGGTTGGGTTACAGACGAAGATCCCGCAGAATTGGCAAAACACAAACAACAGGTTCATGATTTTCAGCCGCCTTTGGATATTGTTGACGGTGCAGCCCGCGTTTGTGATCCGTTTATCGACGGCGCCAATACAGGTAAACACTGGAGCGGAAAGTTTCTGAAAGACTATTTTCCGATCAGCTGGTAGAAAGAGGGGATATTAAAGCGATCTTGTTATACTTATTACGGTATTCAATCGGAGTTAGTCCCGTAACTTTCTTAAATGTAGCACGGAACGCTTTGGTATCAGTATAACCTACATCAAACATTACCTCATTTATATTTTTGCGGGCAGTTTCAAGGCTTCGTTTTGCAGCTTCAATTTTTACACGCTGAATATACTCTAACACAGAATTGTTCGTTGCCAGTTTAAACCTCCGTTCAAAACTTCTTCTGCCAACAGCCGCACTGTCAGCCAGCTCCTCAATCGATATTTTCTCTTCTATTTTTTTCTCGATGTAATCCTGTGCATTCTTAACCGCTGTATCATTATGCTCTTTTTGTCCTTTAAACATGGCAAAAGAGGATTGACTGTTCCGGTTAATATCAATCGCAAAATACTTTGAAGTAAGAATCGCTGTCTCGCGGTCCGTATATTTTTCAACCAAATACAAAAGCAAATTCCAATAGGAGTTTGCACCACCGCTAGTATAAATCCCGTTTTCTTCAGTTACAATGCTACCATCCTGAATATTAACTTCAGGAAACATGGCGCGAAACTCATTGATGAATCCCCAATGGGTTGAGCATTTCTTCCCATTCAGCAGACCCGTTGAAGCCAGCAAAAATGCCCCCACACAAAGTGAGGCTATTTCGGCACCTCTACCATATAGTGCTGCAATCCATGGTACAAAATCGCGGTTTGCTTCTATTGCTTTTGAGATATCACCAAACAAAGCAGGAATAATAACTAAATCGGTTTTTTCTACCTCACTGAGCAGCTTATCGGGATGAACAGAATACATTCCATCATTGAGTTTTATTTCCATTTTCAAACCTACCAGTTCAATATTAAACAATGGTTCTTTGCCCGACTGTGTAAAAAACCGGTTAACCACGCTAAAACAATACTGCGGATCTGCAATGGCCTGCAGAACCGAACTTTCAAGAACAAGGATTGTTATATTTCTCATTTGAATAATTTGATAATGAATGACCGTATTGTATAATTCATCGGTAAGAACCCTGACCGAATTTTGAACTTCTTTAACGGACTTTCGTAAATGATGGTTTCATGGATAGAATTAATTGAGAACAATGTTGCATTCGACAAATCTAAAAAGATCTTGTCGCAAATCACCCCTCAATTGTCATTTTTGCACACCATCAATTTTTAATTCGCAAACTATGTTTGTATGATCAGTTTTAAAGTCATTAATAAAAATTTAAAAAAAGTACCATGGCAACAATTGAAAAAACAAATATTACCGTTGGAGTAACCATTCATATGCCTGTTGAAAAGGTATGGAAGTTTTGGACCGACCCAAAGCATATTATCCATTGGAACAATGCATCTGACGACTGGCACACCACCAAATCGGAAAACGATTTACGCCCGGGCGGAAAATTCTTATCACGCATGGAAGCCAAAGATGGAAGTATGGGCTTTGATTTTACAGGAAAATACGATAAAATTGAGCTGCACAAACTGATCGAGTCCACGCTCGATGACAACAGGGAAGTAAAGGTATCCTTCGTTTCGAATGGCAGCGAAACAACGATAACGGAAATCTTTGAAGCGGAACAAGAGAACACGATCGAATTGCAACAAGCAGGCTGGCAATTGATCCTGGATAACTTCAAGAAATATACTGAGACTTCGGATAAAATGGAATCACTGCATTTTGAAATAAGCATTAATGCCAACGCTGAAAAAGTGTATAATACACTGCTTGACAAGAAGCATTACACAGAATGGACCTCGGCGTTCAATCCCACTTCGTATTATAAAGGTTCATGGGAAAAAGGATCCAAAATTCTATTCCTTGGAACTGATGCTGACGGAAATATGGGAGGCATGGCAAGCAGAATTAAAGAGAATATTCCCAACAAATTCGTGAGCATCGAACATCTTGGGATCATCAAAGATGGGGAAGAAATAACCACTGGTGATGAGGTGGAAAATTGGGCTGGCGCTATGGAAAACTATTCTTTTACGGAGAAAAATGGAACAACATTGTTTTCGGTTGACGCTGATTCCAATCAGGAATTCAAAGCATATTTTTTTGAAACCTGGCCCAAGGCATTGAATAAACTAAAAGAAATTTGTGAACAATAGTTTTATAAGAAGCATAAAAAAATAATTAATCCTTTAATAATAAATACAATGGCAAAAGTTAGCACTTATTTAAATTTCACCCGAAATACAGAGGAAGCTTTTAATTTTTATAAATCAGTTTTTGGTGGCGAATTCGTTGGTGGTATTATGCGCTTCAGCGATGGTCCTCCCTGCGATGATACGACACCTTTTCCGGAAGAAGACAAAAATCTGGTAATGCACATGGCCTTACCAATTCTCGGCGGTCACTTGCTGATGGGATCAGATGCTCCTGAATCAATGGGTTTTAAAGTAAATTTCGGGAATAATGTTTACATCAATATCGAACCCGATACAAGGGAAGAAACAAAGCAGTTGTTTAATGCCCTTTCGGCCGGAGGAACGGTTGAAATGGAATTGCAGGACATGTTTTGGGGCGATTACTTTGGAAGCCTGAAAGATAAATATGGTGTGCAATGGATGATGAACTGTTCAGAAAAGAAATAAACAGATATGGCAATGATCAAATTATCAGCATTTAATTTTATCACAATTAACGGATATTTAAACGGCCCTGATGGAGACATCAGTTGGCACAGGCATGGTGCTGAGGAAAATAAATATGCTGCTGAGAGCTTAAAATCAGGCAACACCCTTCTTTTCGGTCGTAAAACATACGAAATGATGGCAAGCTATTGGCCGACGCCTATGGCCATGCAAAATGACCCGGATGTTGCCATAGGGATGAATAATGCTGACAAGATTGTGATCTCAACAACACTCAAAAATGCCAATTGGGAAAATACAAGGGTAATTGGCGTTGATGTTGTGAATGAGATAAAGCGATTGAAGGAATTACCTGGCAACAATATTACCCTGTTGGGTAGTGGAAGTATTTTAACTTTGCTTGCCGAAAACGGTTTAATTGATGAATACCAGGTAATGATCGACCCTGTTGCAATTGGCGCAGGCAAATCAATATTCGATGGAATTAAGCAACCCCTGAATTTGAAACTTTTGAGTGTAAAATCATTCGAAAGCGGGGTTGTTCTTTTAAGCTACAAATCGTTATAACGAAATGATTGTAGTTTTTTATTAATAATTTTTCAATTCTTCATAAATGGAAAATACGATATATCCTTGTCTCTGGTTTGATGGAAAAGCGAAAGAGGCAGCCGAATTTTACTGCTCCGTTTTCAATGATTCGGTCATTACCGATGAAAATCCAATGGTAGTAATATTTGAGTCCTCCGGGCAAAAATTCATGTGTCTGAATGGCGGGCCCCAATTTACATTCACTCCTTCAATTTCATTCTTTGTGGTATGTGAAACCGAAGTGGAAATCGATAAAGCATGGACGAGCCTTTTGGAGGGTGGTTCTGTGCTAATGCCACTCGATAAATATGATTGGAGTGCAAAATATGGCTGGCTGCAGGACCGGTTCGGTGTCAATTGGCAATTGTCGTTTGGCAAGCTGGAGGATGTCGGTCAGAAGTTCGCTCCTGTATTCATGTTTACGGGTGACCAAAATGGCAAAGCAGAACAAGCCATTCAGTTTTACACATCTTTGTTTGATGACTCTTCAATCAGAGGTGTTTTGAGATATAGCAAAGGCGAGAATGAAGTGGGAGGTGCTGTGAAACATGCCCAATTCAGCCTTGGAAAACAAGTATTTATGGCAATGGATAGTTCATTGCCACATCATTTCAATTTTAGCGAAGCCATCTCATTTGTTGTAGACTGCGAAACACAGGAAGAAATTGACTACTACTGGGATAAGCTCTCCGCGGTACCCGAAGCCGAACAATGTGGATGGCTCAAAGACCAATTTGGAGTTTCGTGGCAAATAGTTCCAAACATCCTGGGAAAACTGATGAGTGACCCTTCCAAATCGGAGCGGGTTCTAAAGGCATTTCTACAAATGAAGAAATTTGAAATTGATAAACTGATAAATGTCTGAAGTTTGAACTGCAGATTTTTGCAGTTTCTTATCATCGAATAAGGCAGTCTGTTTATAAAAAAGCTCCGGAATCAAATTGTTTCCGGAGCTTTTTTAACCTAAGTGGACACCCTAACCAAACCGTTTATTCTATTATTGGGCATCGACCACTGCAATCGTTGTCATGTTTACGATTTCACGTACCGAACATTCTGTTGGCACCACATGTATCGGCTTATTCATTCCCATCAAAATCGGGCCAACAACTTCCGCCCCGCCAATTTCCTGCATCATTTTGTAGGCAATGTTGCCCGAAGTAAGGTTAGGAAATATGATCGTATTTACATCCCTGTTTTCTAACAGTGTAAACGGAAATTTCTGACTTCGCAGCTCTTTATTAAGCGCAAAATTCATTTGAATCTCACCGTCAACTACTATTTCAGGATGGTCTTTGTGCAAAATTGAAATTGTTTGCCGCACCCTATCCAGGGATCTTGTATGTTCGGAAGATTTAACAGAACCAAAGTTGGAATAGGATACCATTGCAATTACAGGTTCGATATTGAATTTTCGGACTTCCTCGGCAGTCAATAAGGTCGTTTCGACAAGTGTCTGAACATCCGGGTCAAGGTTAACTGTGGTATCGGCAAAAAAGAGCGGCCCTTTCTTCGTCATAACGACGTACATGCTCGAAATATGAATCAGGTTTGGCTTTGGGCCAATTAACCGCAGGGCAGGACTTATTACATCACCGTAATGACTCGTCACACCAGAGATCATTGCATCAGCCAATCCCGTATCAACCATTAAAATGCCAAAATAATTGCGGTTAAAAGTCAATTCATAGGCCTCCTCGAGTGTAATGCCTTTGCGTTGTCTTTTCTTCCATATTAAACCGGCAAACGAATTTCGTAAGTCATCGGAGTCAGCCGAATGCGGATCGATAATGGGTGCATTATTTAAATCGAGATGATTAATGGCGATTAGCTGTTTTATTTCCTCCACATTTCCCAATAAAACGGGAAGTGCAATACCATCGTGGAATACTTCGTTCGCAGCCCTCAAAACCTTTAAGTTATTGCCTTCTGCAAATACAATTTTCTTCGGGTACTGTTTTGCTTTGACAACAATGCCGTGAAACAACTGGTTGTCTAATCCCAGACGTTGACTGAGTTCCAGTTTATATTGATTCCAGTCGTCGATTGGCCTTCGCGCTACCCCACTTTCCATTGCAGCTTTGGCAACAGCCGGTGCAACCGTTGAAATAAGCCGGGGATCGAGTGGTTTTGGAATAATATAATCTTTTCCAAAGACCAGGTTCATCACATTGTATGCCTTGCTGACACTTTCGGGAACCGCTTCTTTGGCAAGACTGGCAAGCGCATAGACAGCTGCCAGTTTCATCTCTTCATTAATACAAGTGGCCCGAACGTCGAGTGCTCCACGGAATATATAGGGGAAACCCAGCACATTGTTTACCTGGTTTGGAAAGTCAGATCTGCCTGTTGCCATAATCAAATCATCACGCGAGGACATCGCATCATCGTAAGATATTTCAGGATCAGGATTAGCCATCGCAAATATGATGGGATTCGTTGTCATCGAACGGACCATTTCTTTGGAAACGACATTGGCTTTCGATAAACCAAGAAAGATATCTGTGCCGTTCATCGCATCTGCCAAAGTTCTTACATCGCGATCAGTGGCAAACTCAAGTTTATATTTATTCAGGTCTGTGCGATCTTTCCGAAGAGCCCCTTTCGAATCGAGCATAACTATGTTATCGATTTTTGCGCCAAGTGATATAATCAGCTTCGCACAGGCGATAGCTGCAGCCCCTGCTCCATTAATGACAATTTTTGCTTCCTCCAATTTCTTCCCGGCAAGTTCAAGCGCATTAATTATTCCTGCAGAACAAATAATGGCTGTTCCGTGCTGATCATCGTGCATCAGAGGAATTTGAATCTCCCTTTTCAACCGTTCTTCTACTTCAAAGCATTCGGGCGCTTTAATATCTTCAAGATTAATACCCCCAAACGTAACAGCAATGTTTTTGACAGTTTCCACAAACTGATCGATATCATGTGTTTCTACCTCAATGTCGAAAACGTCAATATCAGCAAATATCTTGAAAAGAAGGCCCTTCCCCTCCATCACAGGTTTGCCTGCACCGGCCCCTATGTCGCCTAACCCAAGAACCGCGGTCCCGTTGGATATTACAGCAACCAGGTTCCCTTTTGAAGTATACTTATAAATATCATCAAAATTTTTCTCGATTTCCAGGCAAGGATATGCAACCCCGGGCGAATAGGCCAATGAAAGATCACGTTGGGTGCTGTGCGGTTTTGTGGGAACTACTTCCAGTTTCCCGGGACGACCTTCCGTATGATAACAAAGGGCGTCTTCTTTGGTTATTTTAGCCATGATAATCTTTTTTTAAGTTGCGATCATGTATCTAGGCTGAATAGTAAAACTCCTATTAAAGTCTTTCAAAATATTCAAAGATGAGCTATTTGTTCAAAATAGCCTTTGCTATTGATTTTCTGTTATTACAACATCAGCAGGGATTTCAAATTTTCCGGCAGGGATTTCGGGATTTTCGACGAATTTATCTGCAATAAGGTTCATCTTAACGGTACCCATATCGGTCTCCATTTTAAGCGCCACACCTTTATAAACCAGGAAATTCCCTTTCATTTTCATTTTATCATAGTCAATACTCATTTTATCGCATTTTTTGCCGAGAAATTCCTCTGTCCCTTCTTTCTTCAGTTTCATATCGCTGATCATTTCCTTCGACATGTTTTCAAAATCAATGTTTTGGGATCCGCCTCCATAAAACGGATTCTTAGTGCCGATTTTTTTCTCAAGGTCATACGCGTAAACAAATCCGTCTTTGGTAAGGGTAACAGCGTGAGTCTTCATACCGGCCATTTCCATTATCACTTCTGTCATTTCTATCTTCCCATAGTCGTCGAAAGTAAGCGACTGGTTCATATCCATGCCCATCATCTGGGTTTTGTATTCTACAATTCCCGATTTTATGGCATACTTCCCTTTGGAAGGTCCCTTTACGACCTCAGCTGGCCTTTCTGCATCCGGAGTAGTCGACGCTTGTTTCGGAGTTTTACCTTGACATGCGAAAAGCATTATGGCTAACGCCATAATTGCGAGAACATTCAATCTGTTTGTTTTCATTTTCAGATTTTTTTAGTTTAATATTTAAATTAATTTCTGT
>Ga0209511_1002092_pt1 | contig 16771 bp, 14 predicted proteins | sample SSSSmetaG_FD_184141 | JGI IMG/M metagenome (GOLD analysis project Ga0209511, IMG submission 184141) | Glacier valley bacterial and archeal communities from Borup Fiord, Nunavut, Canada, to study Microbial Dark Matter (Phase II) - ​SSSS... | ecosystem: Environmental > Aquatic > Freshwater > Ice >...
AAGAAATTGGACGAATTTAACCTGATGATGGTGGAGCAACCTCTGTCTCACGACGATATTGTTGACCACGCCCACCTGCAAAAAGCCCTGAACACCCCGGTTTGCCTAGACGAAAGTATTCACTCGGCAGAGGATGCCCGCAAAGCAATTGAACTCGGTAGCTGCCAAATTATCAATATTAAAGCCGGACGGGTCGGCGGTTTGCTGGAAGCCCGAAAAATCCACGATTATTGCCAGTCACAGGGTATCCCGGTCTGGTGCGGTGGTATGCACGAATATGGGATAGGTCGCGCCCATAACATCGCCCTTAGCAGCCTGCCCAACTTCTCGATTCCGGGAGATGTTTCTGGCAGTGACAAATATTTCGCACAGGATATTGTCCAACCGCCGATTCTAGCAAACGATGGCTGTATAACCGTGCCGGATAGCGAACCGGGTATTGGCTATCAGGTGGATGAGGCCGTCTTAAACCAATTCCTGGTTAATAAGTATGTATTTGGAGAATAAACCTAACCCCCTAGCCCCCTTCCCTAGCAAGGAAGGGGGAAATCGAACAACCGACAACTGACCACCGCCAAGAAAGGTAAATTTTTTCGATGACGCTTTACGAACAACGTCAGGACAATTTTTTAGTTAGTACCGACCCCACCAAAATAGACTTGGCCGTAACGCACGGCTATCTGGCACGAGCTTACTGGTCAGAGGGTATTCCAGAAGAGTTGCTGGTGCGGGCGATTACCAATTCCCTCTGTTTTGGGGTATATGAAGAAGAAGGCGAAGAATTAACCCAGATAGGTTTTGCCCGAATAATTTCCGATTATGCCACTTATGCCTATCTTTGTGATGTTTTTATTCTGGAAGATTATCGTGGGAAGGGTCTCTCAAAATTTATGATGACCTGTATTAAGGCCCATCCCGACTTACAAGGCTTGCGGCGGTGGGGTCTAGTGACGCGAGATGCTCACGGTCTCTATCGCCAGTTTGGGTTTCAGTCGATTATCAACCCTGAACGCTATATGGAAATTACTGTGCCGGGGATTTATTTGAAAAAAGATTAAAATCTCTATTTAATGCAAAGTGCGAACCCTCACCCCAGCCCTCTCCCTTTCAAAGGGAGAGGGAGTAAAACTTTTGCTCAGTACAACACTTATTATAGTAATGCTTTAGAAAAAAGGGGTTTTGAGGCTAAAAATGGTTAATTGAACAAATCGGGTTGTTCTCTGGTAATCCTGTCCCATAGCGGCTGAAACATAAACCAGCCCGCCCCCGGATTTCCGACAATCTCTCTGGTTTGGACAGCACTTTCGTGGTCAATCAAAATAGGTTTCCCGGCAGCTTCGGCCAGAAGTTGGGCCTGACAGCTGCGCTCCATTGTAATAAACCACCACGCGGCCTCATCCACTGTTTTGCCAACTGTTAATAAGCCATGATTTCGGAGGATAATGGCCTTATGATTTCCCAGAGCCTCGCCGATGCGCCGACCTTCTTCGAGGTCATAAACTACGCCCGAAAAATCATTAAGCAAGCTATGGTCTTGATAGAAAGCGCACACATCCTGAGTAATCGGGTCAAGCAAGCGGCCTAACGAAGACCAGCTTTTGCCGTAAATTGAGTGGGCATGCGCCACCGCCACCACGTCTGGTCGGGCGGCATGCACCTGTGAATGAATAGTGAAGGCGGCGCGATTAACCGGGCGGTTGCCTTCCACCACTTCTCCTTTATGACTTACCAACATTAAGTCGGAAGCGGTAATCTGGCTAAAGTGCATGCCAAAAGGGTTTACCCAGAAATGGTCACTTAATTCCGGGTCACGGGCCGTAATATGCCCTGCCACCCCCTCATCAAAGCCGAAACGCGAAAAAAGCCGAAAAGCTCCAGCTAATTTTTCCTTGCGATGTTGGCGTTCCTGGGCGGGTGTATCAAATATGGGGATGGTCGGCATCGCCCCTCCGATTGAGGTTCTGGAAAGCATGTCTGTCATTCAAATCCTCCTATTTTGGTAGTTGTTAGTTTATACCAATATTATAGGACTTTCGTGGCGAATGTAGAAATTTATTCGGATTGATTGTTCCCCCTTCCGCCTGCCCCTCCTGTACTCAGGGGGGTGCTAGGGAAGGGGGATAGGTTAAAACTAAAAGCCTAACTTGCCCACGATTTTGACGGCGGCATCGCCTTTGGGCATTGCCAAAACCAGCACTTCCTGCCCTTTGCGGATTAGCTGCACATCCTTGTCGGCACTTTGCCAGACCCGTTTGTCGCCACCGCCGCCATTGCCCTGAAGTTTGTAGGTGGGCACAACATACTGGTTGGCAAAGTCAAAAAATTCTTTGGCTTCGGTTTCGCTGTCCCAACTGGTGCGCCAGACAAAACCAGCTTTTCCATCTTTGTCCAAAACCTGATAGCGGTCTCCAGCCCAACCACTGGCCCCTTTAGTGGCCTGGTCGACGGTTAATTGACCTTTTAGCCAGATGCGGGTCTGAAACTCGCCCATCGTATTAATGTCCAGCGACTTCCAACCGTCCCCCAATGTCCCGGTCAGGTCGGACAAATCCACTTTTACTGGTTCAATTTTTTTCTGATATTTATCAAAATTCAAAATCTGGCTGGTAGAAACAGGTGGATACTCTTTCCAGGCTTTATTAACCCCAGGCCAACCACCCTGTTTATATAAATTTGTCACAAAGGCCAAACCTTCGTTATAGGGGAATTCCAAACTATCGCGCAGGATTGCCGGAGCTTGATTTAGCGAGTCGCTAGAATAATTCTGGGTTTCCTTGATAAGTTCGTTTAACTCGCTACTGCTGAGAAAGCGTTGGGTCAGCCACAGATTTTGGGACTGTACCGCATCTCCCTCTATTAGGGCGGTAATCGCCAAAGCGCGGTCGTCATTCCCTTCTTTGTCGGTGGGTTTGCGGATTGGGCGCAGTTTGTTCAGGTCATAATTCTGGTCTTGTAAAGCGTGGGTCAATTCATGCTCGGCAGTGAATTTTGCCAACGGGCTGGCCCCTTTGCTTGGGTCTTCGGTTACAATATAAAACTTTTTAGTATCAGGGTCATAGAAACCCAGGACTTGCTCGGTATACAACTTTACATAAGTGTCTAACAGGCTAAAACCGGGTTGGGTAAAACCAAAAGCCTCGAAAATTTTCTCATACTTGGCAATTTCTTCGGGTGGATTATCGCGCTTGAAAGTGGCAAGATTATATTTTCCCAGGTCATCGCGGGTCATAAAATTGGTGGTAATTTTATCCTTAAAATTCAAGCCGCGTACCTTGCTGGCATCCTGCCCAATTTTATCCATAGTTTGTTGGGCTTCCGCCGAGACCGCTACCGTAGGGACAGGAATAGGGGTGCCAGTAGCCGCGCTGGTGGTAGCGTTAGAGGCGGCGGTAGTTCCGGCGGGTACTTGCGTAGCGGCTTTAGTAGGCGAACCGTTGGCGACCACTGGCGTAGAAGTGGCGTTAATTGGCACGGTGTTGTTAGGAACGGGGCTAGTTGCAGCCGTTGTGGTAGTAACGGCGGTTGGTGAGTCGCCGCAAGCCGCCAGCAATAGAGATAAAACCAGTAACAATATCGCTATTAATCCGAATTTTTTCATTTATCTATAATTCCCTTCTTTTTACCCAGAACAAATAAAGCTGTCGGGTTATTTTACCCCAGCGCATAGGTTAAGTCCATTAGGAAGTTATTAGTTATTAGTTATTAGTTGTTGGTTATTGGTTGTTCGAGTTTCCCCTTCCTTGCTAGTGCAAAAACACAGGGGCTATTGTGCAATAGAGGGTTTTACACCCTCTCCCATTCGGTGGGAGAGGGCGGGGCGAGGGTTTGCCTAAACTGACTCTTGAGCGTGGAGTCAGGCTAAGAAACCCCCTCATCCTAGCCTTCTCCCCAGGGAGAAGGGATAATTCCGCCCCCTTTGCACAACATGTTCTGTGGAAATGCACTAGGGAAGGGGGCTAGGGAGTTAGGTTAGAATTTTATATTTGTTCGTTGAGACGGCTAAAGCGTTTGGCAATAACTTCCAGCATTTGGGCGGCAACAGTTGGGTTGCTATCAATCACCCCCCGGAAGTGCCAGTTGGTGATAATATAGCAGTTAGTGGGCTCAATCGCCACGACGGTTGCAGTGCGGGGTAATTCATCAAACAGGGCCATTTCGCCAAAAAACTCCCCGCCGCCTATCTCGTTCAGCTTAATCTTTTCCCCGTCCTTCTCGCGATAAACTTCGACCTTGCCCGACTCCACAATATAGAAGCCAATCCCACTCTCGCCCTGAGTAACAATAACGCTATCCTTATCAAACTTACGCTCCACAATAATCTTGGAGAGCACCTCCAGATTTTGCTTGTCGAGTTTGGCGAATAACGGCACGTCCTTGAGAACCTCGATAACCCGTTTAGTTTCCATTCATCACCTGTTCTTTTTAAACTAATTTTGGCTAGACGCAGAATTTCGCCCCAGGCGATTAGAGTGTTTTATACAACGGTTTTAATTTTTGGTAAATATCCCGATAAATCGGGTAATAGTGTTGATAGGTAGCCACATTTGCTGCTATTGGGTTAGTGTGGCTGGTAATTTGGATAGTAGCGGCACAAGCCTCCTCCACACTAGGCCAGAAATTCGCGCCCACCCCCGCCAGTAAAGCCGCCCCATAGGCAGGGCCTTCGGCGGCGTTAATTGTCACAACTTCCCGCCCGAAAACATCCGCCTGAATTTGTCGCCAGAGTGGACTTTTGCCACCCCCACCACTAGCCCGAATTTCTTCTATCGGCAGGCCCATTTCGGCGAAAATGCTAAGGCAATCCTGGAGACTATAGGCCACTCCTTCCAGCACCGAGCGCACAAGTTGGCTACGGTGATGGGCCCCCGTCAGGCCAAACCAGACTCCGCGTGCCTGGGGGTCTAGGTGGGGGGTGCGCTCGCCCATCAAATAGGGCAGGAAAATCAACCCATCGCTTCCAGCAGGGGCTTCGGCGGCCTTTGCGGTCAACACTTCATAAATATCCCGGCCTGCTTTAGCGGCTACTTCTTTTTCTAGCGGCCCCGCTACCTCATCGCGGAACCAACGGAAACTTAGCCCAGCCCCTTGCGTCACGCCCATCACATGCCACGCCCCTGGCACAGCATGACAGAAGGTATGTACCCGCCCTCCGGGGTCACGGGCCGGGGTAACACTATGGGCAAACACCACTCCACTTGAGCCGATGGTACTACTAACCAATCCAGCTCGTACAATTCCGTTGCCAACCGCTCCGGCGGCCTGGTCTCCTCCGCCCCCAACCACTGGTGTTCCGATTTTTAGCCCGGTATCGGCGGCGGCTATAGCGGAGATTTGGCCCGAAACTTCTTGAGACTCGTACACCTCTGGTAAAATCGCCGAGTCAATTTCCAGTAAACGTAACATTTCACTTGACCACCGCCGATGGGCCACATCAAAAAGTAGCGTGCCACTGGCATCGCTCACTTCGCTGGCATATTCCCCGGTCAATTTTAGGCGAATATAATCTTTGGGTAGGAGGAAATGACAGGCTTTCAGGAATTCCTGGGGGCGATGTTGGCGTAACCACAAAAGCTTGGGGGCACTGAAGCCGACAATGGCAGGGTTGGCAGTCAGTTTTATCAGATAATCCGCCCCTACCGTTTCGGTAATAAAGTCACACTCAGCCTGAGCCCGTCCGTCACACCAGATTAGAGAGGGGCCAAGCACATTATCAGCCTCATCCAGCAATACTACCCCGTGCATTTGCCCGCTCAAGCCAACTGCCGCGATTTCGGGGGTATTGCCGAGTTCTTTAGTTGCTGCGACTAAGGCCCCGCGAATAGCCTCTACCGAACCGCGCCACCAATCCGCCGGGTCTTGCTCGGCCCAGAGCGGTTGCGGAGTATACAAGGGGTATTCGCTGGTCGCCCCGGCTACTACCCGACCACTGGCTCCCTCCACAATAATAGCCCGTGCACCAGTTGTGCCCAGGTCAACACCCATGAAGTAGCTCATGTTTTGTCCTCGATTGGTAGTTATTGGTAGTTGGTCAAAAGGAGCAAAAATTTGTAGGAGCAGGCTTTGTCTTGCGATGAGTTATCGGATGACAGAGCATCCTCCTACAAGAATTCTTTCTTCCGACAACTGACCACCGACAACTGCTTCTAATCTTCTTCGGAATTGTTGTTGCCTGAAGGTAAAAACCGACCATCAGTTGCGCCGGAAGGCAGTTGTTTGATGGCTTCAAGGGCCACTGCCGCCGCGCCCGCTACCTGTCGATTAGGGTCTTGCAAAACCACGTTTAGGGCATCTGCCGCTTCCAAGACGTTCAATTCGCCTAGAGCCTGCGCCGCCGCCGCCCGTACCTCTGGCATGCGGTCACGCAGAAGTTGCAACAGAGCCTCAGCTTGTTGGTCTTCGCCTAGTTGTACCAGAGTACGGGCCAACGCCACCCGCACCTCGGCATATTCACTGTATACCATTGGCAATATATAGGGAACAGCCCGACGGTCGCGCCGTTCGCCCAGAGCCGTGATAATTCCCTCTTGCCGTCGCCAGACATCGGCGGTATTCTCAAAAGGACGGAAGGTCATATTCTCCAGCATAAAGCGAAAACTTTTTTCGTTTTGCATCAAGCCTAACGCGGTAGTGGCACTACGGCGTACTGGCCCTGGCTCATGTTCGCGTAGCACATCCACCAGAGCTTCGGCGGCGGTCAGGTTATCCATAAAACCGAGAGCGAGGGCTGCCGCTTGTCGTAGTTGTAACTGCCAATCGCTGGGAGCGTTAGTGTAGCCCTTTTTGAGAATTTTAGTCAGTTGCTCAGTAGCTTTTTCGGCTTTTAGGCGGCCTAACGCAATAGTGGTCTGAATAGTAGTTTTGTGTTGAGCATCACTGTTTGGGGAGTTGCGCCAGCCATATTCGGCCAGTTTCAAGAGGGGTTTGAGGGCGTTCTGGTCGCCAATCAAGCCCAATGTTATAGAAGCAGCCTTGCGCACGGGCCAGTAGCGGTCATTAAGTAACTTTATCAAGGGTGCTACCGAGCTTGGGTCGCGGTACTCGATAAGGGCTTGAGCCGCCGCCGCTCGCACTTCTCCTTCCGGGTCGGAAAGAGATTGTATTAGATAGGGAATAACCGAAGGGTTTTTTAATTCGCCTAATGCCAGGGCCGCCCTTGTCCTTAGTTCTGGCCCACCATATTTGAGTTCGTTTAGTGCCTGGTCAAGGGACATCTGTGTAATTATCGCTCCCCCTCTTGGTAGCCACTGTGGGCCGGACAATCCTGCCGGGTTTTAGCAGCCGGGACATTTTGACTTTTCGTGTTAAAAATTACGTCACTGAAACTAGAAAGTTTCAAAACGCCTACCCCTGCTAATTTGATTTTGATTATACACCCTAATTCCGGCTGTGTCATGATAGTGCCGAGTAAATCAGTTGTCGGTGGTCAGTGGTCAGTGGTCGGTAAAATTATCTACTAAATTTGGGATAAAACCTTGAAAAATTGCTCGGTTACGGTTCGCACGGGGCTGAAGCCGCCGAGCTACTTTAACGAAGCCCCATAAATGAGGCTAAAAAACCGTATTTTAAGGCTATTTAGAGGCATTCTAACCAGCTTTAGTTGGCTTTGTTAAACTAGCTCGGTGATTTATGGCCGAGTAGTCTAGCTTGACACAATGGTGTCACTCCTTAAACCTGATTTAGGAAAGGGGTTAGGTCATTACTGGCACGAATCTTGCATTAGCTTGTAACGTGATAATCGCTTATATTCAGGACTTTCGCTTTGGTACTCGCCCAATAGGGTAAATAGCTGAAAATTGGCTTCAAGCGAAAGTCAAAGCATTGAAAGGACAAAACTATGGTTAAGCAAGGTGGTAAGAAACCCCACAAAAACGGTAGAGGACGTAATCCGAAAGAACAGAAGCACGAAAATAAGATTGCACAAAGCCCGGTAAGTACGGCGGAAACTGTAGCCTCGCACGCGATTGAGCCAGTTGGTACGGCTCAGGCTCTTAAAACAATTGTTACTGAAGATGGCAAAATTCCGCCAGCAACCACCAAAAAACCCAAGACGGTGCTTGAGCCAGTAGGCACTGAACAAGCAACCGAACCGATTGTTACCGAAGACGATACTTTTAAGGCGCAAGCTACCGCCTAAAATCCCCCCTCCACTAATTTTTTGGTGATATAAACAGGTTGCACAAGCTTGCGATGAATGACAATTACTAACACTTGAAGGTATTGTAAGTAGTATTAGTGTTAGTTGATTCCATTCATCGCTATACTTCGTGTAACCATTTTTGAGGCTAATTTTAGAACTAGCACCGTTAGTAACGTATGATAGCTAGAGGACTAAATTGAACAGCAAGAGGATTAGAGACAGGAGTAATTAATGAATTCTAACTCCCCTTTTTTGGTTAAATCTTTTGAAGAGTTACAAGCCTTGTTTGAATATGATCAAGCGCGTCCGCTCAATTTGGAAGTGGTTGGTTCTGAGAATAAAAATGGCATTATTATCCAGGATATTAATTACGACAGTTTGGCTGGTGGGAAAAACAAGGCGTATCTGGTAATGCCTAACGCAAAAGGTTCTTTTCCAGGTATCCTTTTTGTGCATCCAGGGCCGGGGGATAGGTCAAGCTTTTTGGAAAATGCGGTGAAATTGGCTGAAGAAAAGATAGTGTCGCTGTTGGTGGAAGCACCCTGGGCGCAGGCTGAAGCCTGGGGCAAAACTATGGGAGAACCCGAACACGACTATCAGGAATTCATTAAGATAGCTAAAGACTTGCGCCGTGCCCTTGACCTACTCAACTCGTTGCCGGAAGTAGATAATGGACGGATAGGTTACGTTGGGCATAGTTTCGGCGGTATATTCGGCGGATTATTAGCCGGATTGGAAAAGCGGGTTAGCACCTATGTCCTTATGTCAGCAGTTGGACGCTTCACCGATGTTGCCGCTTTGAACATACCTACCCTAACTGGCGAAGCATTAGCCCAGTACGGCCAAGTCTTGCAACCGATTGAAGCAATATATTATATTGATAAGGCAGCTCCAGCAACCCTCTTTTTTCAATTTGGCCTTGAGGATAAGGGCTTTGGTCGAGAGAAGTTTGAGGAATATGTTCAGGCAACCAGCAACCCCAAACAAGTGAAATGGTACCAAGCCGATCATTATTCCGTCAATGAGGTTGGTCGCAGCGACCGGATAAAATGGCTGCTCGAACAACTTCAAAATTAGGAATCCACGACATTCCTCAAGGAATGTTGGCAAAGCAATTTGAAAATCTTGAGCTCAATTTTCAAACTGGATAACCCCTGCCTATACTTACAAAGTTATGGGAAATAAAGGTAGAGAATACCTGACCAATAACCAACCCCATTATTCTTCTTCTAAAACCTTTTTCAAGCTTGCTAGTAGGCTTTCCCACATTTTTTCGGAGTGTTCAAGGTCTTTTTCACTCGAATTGTTATCCTGTGATAACTCTATAAGAGTCTTATCGCCCTTTTTTGATAGCTGATAAGTGAGTGTATGATAATTTTCTGGAATATCTGTGTCACCGGAAAGTGGACTGAAATGGGTGTATTGTAGCACTCGTTGTGGTTCTATTTTGAGAATTACACCTTTATCCTCGTATGGTTTACCTTCCCACATACCTTTCCAAACGATTGAACTGCCTTCCTTCCATTCTGAGATAGCGTCGGTACCGAACATAAACTTTTTGATAGCGACAGGACTCATAAGGGTGTCCCACACTTTAGCAACAGGCACATAAGTGGTCGTGGATACTTTGGCGATAAGTTTTTCATTATTCAAAAAAGGTTCCTCCAATATGTTTAAACTAAACTACCGAAAAATAGATTGGGCTCTAATTAAACAGGGTAACATATAACAACCAAACCGTCTGTACGTTAACGCGCTTACGGTTGTTGAGTAGTATTGCTAGACCGTCCAAAAAGTTGGCTACTTCAACTGATTATCACTCAAAAATAAAACTCCGCCCTATGCAAGGCGGAGTTTAAAGTGATTGTAGAGTAATGAGGTGCTTTTTGAATAGAGTAGTTTTGGGGCTACTTATTCAGAAGCTTGATTTTGTCCAGAGCCATTTGCTGCATCTGGTTGGCAGCGTCTTCGGGCTTGATGGTATTTGCTACGACCCCTTCCAGATTAGGCCGGATTGCCGCCCAGATTGCCGCCATCTCAGGGGCGTTAGGCTGGGGTTTAGACAGTTCTAAGGCCGCGTACAAGCCACTCCAGATGCTATCTTTCTGTACTGCATCGCTGGTTAAAAAGACTTTGGTAGCTGGTAGCAAGTAGGCTTTGTTCAGGGTTTCGGCCTGTTGCTCCGGCTTTGCCAGATATTCCACAAACAATTTGCTGGCCTTTAGTTGGTCGCCCGTAGATTTTGTGCCAAAGAAGAAGGCCCGCCCATTGTTAAAAGGAATAGGTGATTTGCCAGTGCTGTCAATTTTTGGCAAGGGCGCAACCCCTAAATCCAGCTTGTCATCGCCTGCTTTAGCCGCTTTGCCGGTAGTGGCTGGAGTTGAGTAGGTTGGAACTGACCAATCGCCCGTCACCATCATCGCCAACCGCCCATCGCGGAAGGCATACTCGGTCTGATTCATAGACGGTTCATAGCCGGGGTTAGCCAGTTTATCCTTAACCACCAGGTCGTTGATAAACTTCAAGGTATTGATCACCTGGGGGCTATTCAAAGTTGGCTGATTGTTGCTGTCCATCAACGAGCCGCCAAAACCGCCGACCCAGGCCGCAAACCAGAATGGTTCGTTAACATCAATTGATATGCCCTGAGTTTTTTCCTGGCGATTATTGAATTCTTTGGCCTTTGTGACCATCTCGCTCACGGTGGCTGGCGGGGTGTCCATCAGCTTTTTGTTGTAGAGCATAACGGCAGTGCCACCATAGTTGTAAGGAATGCCCCATTGTGTACCGCCAAAGTTACTGACACCCATGGCGTTGGCGTTAAAGCCATCCAGGAAGGATTTATCGAAAACTTTATCGGCAGACTGCAAAGCCTTTTCGGTCACAAATTCGGTAACATAGTCGGAAGGCGCCACCACTAAATCAGGGATTTTACCCGACGCTGTTGCCAATTCCATCTGATAGCTTAGCTCCTCTGGCGTATAGGTGGTTGAATTCACTTTTGCGTTTGGATACATCTGCCCAAAGCGTTTTAGCTGGTCACGGAAAAGGCTGTCCGCCCCTTTGGGTAGGGCAAACCAGACTGTCAGGTTAGTTTTCAGGTTAGCATCTACCACCGCTACCGGGGTAGCACTGGCAGTTACGGTTGCCGCTGGAGTTACCGCCGCTGTGGTAGCCGGGGCAACACTTGCTATGCCTGTTGTGGCGGCAGCGGTTGTTGCGCTACTGGTGATGGTTGCTACGCCCGTTGTGGTAGGGGTGGCGGTTGGAGTCTCCCCGCCACAGGCCGCCAAAACCAGTGTTAACAATAACATTGCAGCGGCTATCCCATATATTTTCAAAAATTTTCGAGTGTTTCTCATAATAACGCGCTCCATCCTTTACTTCACAAAATCGAGAGTAGGGAAATTGCCGCCAACAATCGAAGCCGGGTCGGTGCCAATCCAATTTTTCATCAGGGTTGCATAGACCGAACGGAAATCGGTGCTGGAGCGCATATTGCCATTATCCAGGTCGGTAAGGCTGGGTTGCTGACCGTAAAGCCCGCCCTTGATAGCGTTTTTGCCACTAATCACAAACATTGGCTCTGCACTGCCATGGTCAGTTCCCTTGCTACCGTTTTCGCTGACCCGCCGCCCAAACTCGCTGAAAGTCATGGTCATCACGCTATCCGCCAGCCCATGTTCGGCCAAATCTTTGTAGAAAGCCGCCAGCCCGTCACTCACCTGACCCAACAAACGCCCGTGATTGGCAAGCTGGTTAAAGTGCGTATCAAAACCGCCGTCAGTTGGCACAAAGAAGACCCGCGCCCCGAAATCACTGGCTAATAGTCCTGCAACCGTTTTTAGACGGTCAGCAAACTTATTCTGCTGAGGATATTGGGCAGTAGTTTTGTAGGTCTTGGCGATTTTATCCAGCGAATCGCTGGCGTTCAAGGCATCCAGGGCGGCAGTGCGAATATAATCCGCCACGCTATTGCTATTGGTCAGGCCATAAATTCGCTTGGCGGCGGCTAATTGGGCCTCTTTGTCGGTGGGAACTGCCGGGTCGCCCTTGAACTGAAATTGGTCGCCCCCGCTATAACTCAATACCATCGTTTTAGAAGTCCAGAAGGCCATCGGGCCACCGCCGCCCTGCCCACCATCGCCAACTGCCATCCCGATTTTGTTGGCTAAATCGCCCTTACCCTGGTCGTATAAGCTTTCAAGATAGCGCCCAAGCCAGCCGTTTTTGATGGTATTTTCGGGTTCGCCCGATTGCCAGATTTCCATCGAGCGAAAGTGGGAATAGTTGGGGTTCGGGTAGCCCACTCCCCGAATCAAGGCCAGTTGCCCGTTATCGTACAGCTCCTTAAAACCTTTCATGGAAGGGTTGAGGCCAAGCTGGTCGTCCAGCTTCAAAACTTCGTCGGCCTTGATAGCGATAGTAGGCCGGACGTTGTAGTAGGTACTGTCGCCAAAAGGCACAACCGTATTCAAGCCATCGTTCCCGCCGCCCATCTGAACTACTATCAAGGCTCTAGGCTTATCGGCGAGGGCTACGCTATTTTGAGCGTTCACCACGCTCAGGGTCTGGGCGATAAAGTTGGGGGCCATCGTTCCCGCCAGGGTCATTACCCCACCCGTTTTTACAAAATTCCTGCGGCTAATCATATATTTAAACACCTCTTGAGCTAATCTATTTCAAAAAATAGTCGGGTGAGGACATAATCAGGTGGATCACCCCCCGTAACTTTGAGTCCGTCGCCAGCACCTTGTTGCGGTCAGTTGGCCCTAGTTTCAGGTCATTTATATTCAAAGTACCGCCCGCGTTGGTATAGTCCAGCAAGGCCGACTTCATATCGGGGTTATACTGTCCGTCCAGCAGGGTATTAAGATAATAGTCTATATACTTGTCGCCAGAGTCCAGTTGTTTATCCTGAATTGGGGCAACCACATCGAATTTATACTGGTTCCCGCGTGAGGCCGTCAACGAGGTGGCGGTATTAACCCGATCAAAAAAGAGCGAAGTGTTAATCCAGGCCAATTGACCGTCCCAGCCCTTAACGGTAGGGGGGTTAAACAAGGTCTGCCCCTGAAGTGACAAAGCCCGCGCTACGTTCTCATCCAGGCCGCTATTCCCAAGCTGACGAAGCATGCCCACCACATATTCGGCGGGGCTTTTCACTAACGCCCGGTAAGCTTTTTCGGACAAAAACTCTGGCGCAAGGAAGATGTTTCGCATTAGCTCTTTGACATCGTATTTGCTGTTAAAGAAAACATCGCTCAGACGGTTTACCAGGGCGGGTTCGGGATTGGGATAGGCGAAGAAAGTCCAGAGTTGGGTGGCAATGTGTTGGGCGGTGGCTTTTTTGCTCAGGATAATGTCAATAATATTATCGCCATCAAAATTCCCGGTTTGGCCCATAAAAGTTTTCGAGCCGCTATCGTGCTGGTTTTTATCAAACATGAAGGCCCGTCCCCGATAGCTCCAACCCGTGAAGGCGCGGGCGGCTTCCCGCACATCCTGTTCGGTGTAGTTCCCGATGCCAATCGTAAAAAGTTCCATCAGTTCGCGGGCATAATTTTCGTTTGGTTTGCCCTTTTTGTTGGATTGTCCGTCTAGGTACTCAATCATCGCCGGGTCACGCGAAACTTTTTTGACCAACTCGCCAAAGTTGCCCAGGGCGTACTCCCTATATAACTGATTCTGGGTCAGGAGTGGCACAGGTTTGTTAACTTTGCTATAGGCGGTGGTAAAATGCCCGTGCCAGAAAAGCGTCATTTTTTCCTGCAAAGGTTGGTGGCTGCGAATCATCGTCAGCACCCACCAGTAGCCCATCTCCGCGACAGAGGCGGTGTAATTGGTTTCCTGCAACTTGCGTTCCAGGTTAAAGGTCAGGTTGCCGTCATAATTAAAGTTCAGCAGCTTTTCGACTGCCGCCGTGTAATCCATCGCGGCGTAGGCTTCGATTTCGGTGGGCGTGCCACCAAACCCGGCTCGGCGCAATAGGTGGGCGGCGCGTATTTGCGGATTATCTAAGGGATTTCCCATTCTATTCACCCCACTAAAGTCAACTGGTTAACTGTTTTATCTATTTTGGTTAGTCTAAACTTATCATGGTTGGCGGGGACTGTTTTACACAATCCCACCGTAGTAGTATATACGTCCTGGATTATGGTTATGTAACGGCTAGGTAAAATCCGTGTTAAATATAAGACTTGCTTTGTTGGTTATATTATAATATAATCAGCTAAGCATAATAGAGGTTTGATAATTAGGTAACGGAGGTATTTATGACCAGTGGTACGCTTTACAAGGCACGCGGCTATAGCGGCGAGGCGGATTTGCAGCCCATTTGCGATTTTCTGAATTTTTGCGGACGGGCCTATACTAATAGCGAAGATATTTATGATGTCGATAATCTTAAAGTGGAATTTGACCAGCCGAAATTCGATAAATTTTCGGACGTTCGTATTTGGGAAGATACCACTGGTCGGATGATTGGTTACGCTGATATTTATCTTGAGGATAGTTCAGGCGAGAAGCAAGAGGCTTACTTTTTCCCACGAATTCACCCCGATTTCCATAATAGCGAACTTCCCGACCAAATTATTAATTGGGGTGATGAACGCCTGAAAACCGTCGCCGCCAGCAAGAATCTGCCCGCCGAGTTTCATAGCTTTGCCCGCGAGGAAGATATTTTTACCCGCACATTATTAGAGCGACATGACCTTAAAACTATTCGCTTTTTCTTCCGAATGGCCCGCGACCTGAGCCAACCTATCCCGGAAATGGAATTCCCGGCTGGCTACACCGTCCGCACCGTTAGCAGTGAGGAAGATTTAGAGAAATGGGTGGGAGCCTTTAACCAATCTTTTATTGACCACTGGAATCATCACCCAACCACCGTTGAGGAGCATAAACACTACTTAACGGAGAAGGATTATCGGCCCGACCTTGACCTGGTTACCGAAGCCGAGGATGGCACTTTTGCGGCCTTCTGTTTCTGCAAAATTGATACTGTTACCAACGAAACCAGAGGGGTTAAGGAAGGTTGGATTGGAGTTCTTGGCTCGCGGCGGGGTTATCGCAAACTCGGTCTGGGTAAGGGGATGTTGCTGGTGGGCATGCGGAAGCTCAAAGAGGTTGGGATGGAAACGGCAATGCTGGGGGTGGATGCCGAAAATCCCTCCGGCGCACTCGGCCTCTACGAATCAGTAGGTTTCTACAAACGTTCCACCACCGTAGCCTACCGCCGCAGCCTGTAAAAACCTAACCCCCTAGCCCCCTTCCACTTTAGGGAAGGGGGAACAGGAATTCGTAGGGGCTACCCGGTGGGTCGCCCTGTATTCCATTCGTAGGGGCGGTTCGTGAACCGCCCTGCTAGGATTACGCTGTAAAAACAAATATTTGCTATCGGGCTGGGATTTACCCCGGCCTGAAATTTTTTATAGCGAAAAAGAGGTGTTTTGGAATATTTTTGGCTAAATGTTGTACAATTCTTTAGCCGTTTGTACCCTTGTCACTCTGATTTTGCGAAGAGTCTTGCTAATAATAAATAAATTCTTCACTCCATTCAGAATGACAAAAAGGTGAAAGCTTACAACGATTGAGCAAGGGTTTGACTACTTGTTTCTATACCAGGAGGGAAATTTTTTGGGAAAGAACCTGTGGCGGTTACACACTTTATTCGTAGCTTTGTTTTTGGATGCCGACTCGCTGGCTGTTTCTGAATCATTTGAGGCAAGTTCCGAGGTATCCATAGTTAGCGAAGATAGTGGACAATCTACTAATAATCGCTCTGCTCCCCCGCTCCCAGCCCAACGCCCGCTGGAGGATTTTAACGATATTCCCCGACCCTAAAGGAGAGATTTTTGAAAAAGAACTTTTTGCGGCTGCAAGCCCTATTATTTACCCTTTTGTTGGATGCCGACTCGTTTTTAGAATCCAGCTCTGACGCGAGTAGCGAGTCAAGTGATGGCTCAAACTCTAACTCATCCGACAGTTCTAACCGTAAAAGAACTTCAGACCGCCGACCTTCTAATCAGATGGAGATACCGCCCCAGGATTTTCAGGATATTCCAGGGCCGAGATAATTATATGACCACTGCTAAATCCAACCCAACCTATTATCTCTCTGCCCCCCAAATTTTTTTGGCGGGTCTGGTTCTGGCTAAACCTCCTATTTGAGACTTTCACTTTTCGGCGGCTAAATCGGCTGGTCGGGCTACGATTGCGTGGTCAACTTTGGCCTGATGTTGAAGGGTTGGAACATCTTCCACGAACGGGGAATTTTGGGTTAGCCCTGAATCGTTATCAGGCGCGGGCGACTCTAGACGTAATCACAGTGACGGTGGCGGTGGCGGCGCAGGTTCGGCCCGACCTTTACCAGAACTTGTTGCTAATTACCGGGCGGCGGGTGCGTAGCTCCACCAAACCGATTGCAATTCCGGCGCGGTTGGTAAGTTGGGCAATGGGCTTGGTTTTTGGACGCTGGCAGCAACACCTGTTACGGATACCCTGGTCTAACCAACGAGCTTCGGTCAAAACTTTGCGGGAGTGGCGGGAACGCGGGCAGTATCAAACCTCGGTGGTATTTCCAGAGGGCAAGTCCAGCCTGGAATTTAAACCCGTGCGGAAGGGGGCGGGGCG
>Ga0209511_1002099_pt1 | contig 16756 bp, 8 predicted proteins | sample SSSSmetaG_FD_184141 | JGI IMG/M metagenome (GOLD analysis project Ga0209511, IMG submission 184141) | Glacier valley bacterial and archeal communities from Borup Fiord, Nunavut, Canada, to study Microbial Dark Matter (Phase II) - ​SSSS... | ecosystem: Environmental > Aquatic > Freshwater > Ice >...
CGCAGAGCAACCTTGTCTGGGAGGCTTTTCTGGGAAAGGTGCAGACATTAAGGTGTCCAACTGGACAAAGTTAGTAGCAGAGAATATAATCCCAAGTGGCTTCACGCAAAGTTTTTCCTATCAAGCTACCTTCTCCTAGAACTCAACTCGAGTCCACTCTCCGCAGGGCTTCACACCCGTTCGGTGGTCGTTCGTCGTCTTATCGTCGTGACACTTCGCTCTCGAGCACGGCTCCTGCAAGTCTGGGAGGCTCGAGCGGGGCTGCCACCTTCTGGGAGGTACTTCATGGCTCGACCTCAACTTTTTGGGGTGGGCAGCTTGCTGTGTGTGGGGTTGCTGATAAGTGTCCACTCGAGGGCGCAAAACGCCCCACCCACGCAGCAAAACCCTGCACCCGAAAACTACGTTCAGTTGCGCTATTTTTACCCGCCGACCCTGGGAACGGACGACCTCCTCGCGGGCCTCACCCTGGACGCGCTGCTCAAGCCTGCACTCGAGGGTGTGCAGCTCGAGTTCTCGGTCAAGGACACCAACCTGTACCGCCAAGCGGCAAATCTTAACCTCTCGCTCGAGTCGGGATACGCCGCGCTCGAGTACAAGGGCGGTCCCGGCAGTGACCCCGGTGCGCGGGCAAACAGTTTTTCGGCTTCAGGGTCGTACACCCTGCCCAAAGCGGGCGAGGTGTCCTACCTGTCCGATGTGAGCCTGAGTTACAGCCTGGACACCGATTCGGGAACCGTCAACCACTCGGGTTCGCAAAACGCCGACCTATCGCTGCGGGGACAGCTTGCCAAAGATTGGCGTTGGAGTGCGGGCTACTCGCTCTCGAGCGGGGATAACGCCTCCGACGATGGCGCGGGAGGCAGCTTCGTCTCGAGCAGCTTGCAAAATGCCTTCCGGGCCGAGGTGCGCGGCAAAATTTTGCCCAACTATCCTTCGCTCGAGCTGGCCGTGGGCAGCAACCTACGGCTGAACAACACCTCGAGCACCGGACAACCCGATAAGGCGAGCACTGCTCTGGACGGAAAAATCGAACTCTCGAGCGCTTTGACGGAGCAGGAGAGCGGCAAGCTGAGTTTCAAACTCTCGAGCGTGGACGGCAAACTCAAGGACGATGAAAGTCTGAGCGTGCAGACGGTTCGGCTCGAGCCGCTGACCCTCAGCGCCAACGTGGGCCGCACGCCGGGGTTTTACAGTTGGGGTCTGGGCCTCGATTATCCGCTGGGTGACGCGCTCAGCCTGACCTCGAGCTACGACGGCTCGCTCTCCGAAAGTGCCGACGCGCTCGGTCAAAACCTACTCAGTCAGGACCACAGCCTGAACTTCGGCGCGACTTACCGGGCCAAGAAATGGCGCTTGGGCGGCGGACTGGGGGCCAGCCTGAACAACGATTCTGGCGACTGGCAGGCCAGTTACACCCTCAAAGCAAATGGCAGTTACAAGATTGCGCCGCTCGATTTATCCGCTCGAGTGTCCTTTGCGCTGCGTCCGGTCAAGGGTGAACTTAAGCCCTCGGGCAGTCTGTCGGGCAGTCTGAACTTCGATGGTGGACCCCTGAAAGCCGCGCTCGAGCTGGGCTTTACTTACAAGAACCTGTTCACCGGCAGCGCGTCGCTGAGCCTGCTCTACGCCGTGACCGAGAGCCTGTCGCTCAACGCCTCGAGCCAGTACAGCCGCGCCCTATTCGGTGCAGACCCGCAAGACCGCCTTTCCATCGGTCTGGGCCTGCGCTTTTCGTTTTAAGGAGGTGAAGATGTCCAAGCGATATTTCCAGCCAGCAGCCTTACTGTTCGCCGTTTTGATGTTGCTGTTTAGCTTCCGGGCCGGGGCGCAGTCGCTCGACGACCCCACCCTGGACCTGACCCCCAATCCGGCCACGGTGGGTGCTGAGGTCCAGGCCGCCGTGGGCGGTCTCAATACCCAGTTTGCCTATACCCTGGACTGGGGTGACAGCTCGAGCACCGTGGAAGTGCCTCGAGCGACGAGCGCAACCCTGCGCCACCGCTTCAGCACTTCGGGAAGCTTTGGGGTCATTTTACGGCGCAATAACGAGACCTCAGTCGCTAAAGCAGTCGTTCGGGTCACTCCAGCCCCTACCTGCGTACTCGATTTGACTCCCAACCCCGCCGAGGTGGGTAGTGCGGTCAAGGCCGCACTGAGCGGATTACCCGCCGGAGCCAGCCTGCGTATCAACTGGGGGGACAGCTCGAGCGACGACTTCAACACCAGCGGTACGGGAACCGCCAGCCCCAGTCACGCTTATAGTGCAGCGGGCGGCTACAACGTCACCGTGACCACCTCGATTAGTGTCAGTATCGTGGTGCTGTGCCGGGGCAGCGTGAAGGTGGAATTGGCTCCGGTGGGCCTCGAGCTGAGTCCTAACCCGGCGGACGTGGGCCAGACCGTAACCGCTCGATTGAGCAACCTCAACCCCAACGTTGGGGGTTACGTGCTCAACTGGGGCGATGGCTCCCCCACCGAAAACGTACCCGATGGCCGGACCGCGACCCTGACCCACGCTTACGGCAAGCCAGGAACCTTCCCGGTGACGGTAAACCTGTCCGACGGGCGTCCAGTGGTCGCTCGAGCGAGTGAAACCGTCAATCAGCTCACCTGCACGCTCGAAGTGCCCGCCGAGACCACCCTGGGCAGTCCCACCCCGGCCAAAGTGAGCGGTCTGCCGCCCTCGCGCAACTTCGAGCTGCGCTGGGGTGACGGTGTTAGCGACCCCTTCCTCTCGAGCGCCACCGGCGCGGCGAGTTTGAGCCACACCTTCGATAAGGTGGGCAATTACCTAGTGGCGGTCTTTAACGGAGAGAACGGCGTGTGCCGCGCCCAGACCCGCGTGACCGTGCCGTTGCCCACGCTCGAGGTCAATCCGACCAACACCACCATTGCCCGCCCTGTAGACGTGAAAGCCGGAAACCTGCTGCCCGCTCTGACCTACAGCCTCGAGTACGGCGATGGTGAGAAAGAGGATATCAACGGCAAACCCTCGAGCAGTTCCAAGCACACCTACACCAAGCCGGGAACCTACACGCTCAGGCTCAGTTACCCCGGCGGCCCGCCTGTGACTGCCACCGTGACCATCACGCTGCCCACCTGCACGGTCACGCTCGACCCCTCGAGCGAGGCCATCGTGGGAACTTTGGTCAAGGCCACGGTGGCCGGACTCCCACCTGCGCTCGAGGTGAACCTGAACTGGGGAGATGGCTCGAGCGGTGAACCTCAGACCGCCAACGGTGCAGGTGGCTTTAGTGCCAGCCATACCTACACCGCACTGATTCAGGCCGCGCTGGTGAGCGTGACCTACACCCTGCCCGCCGCCACCGCCCCGGTCCGGCTGTGTCAGGCCCCGCCGCTGCGGGTTACGCTGCCCCCAGCGCAGGAAGTCATCACCCCCTCGAGCGACCCCAAAGCGCTGATTCCGACGAGCTTTGCGCTGTCCAATTTGCTCAAGGGAGACCTGTTCGAGTACAGCCTCGATTACGGCGACAGCTCGAGCGACCCGGTGACGGTCAAGGGCGACGGAACCGCCGTGCTGCCCCACACTTACGCCAAAGTGGGCCTGTACACCGTGCGCCTCATTCTGAGTGTCGGCTCGAGTAAAACCACGCGGGCCAGCGCTGTGGTGAACGTCACCTCACCCATCGTTATTTCTAAACTCGACGTCACCTTCGTGGTTCCCGAAACTGCTAAAGCGCTTCAGGTGCGCCAGGACGCGCCACTCGAGGCCGAAATCAGCCTGGATTACGTGGGTGCAGGCACGCTCAGTGGCGACTGGACCCTGGACGGAACCCTGCTCGAGAGCGAGTCCTACGACCTCAAGAAAGCCAAAACCTCGGACGCTTTCCGCCTCAAGAACATTGACACCTCCAAGCTGGGGGCGCACGTTCTCAAGTTCACCGTCAAGTCGCTCGAGGTAGATGGAACGGCGATTCCACTGGGTCTGGGCCTGCAAGCCGCCGCCACCCAGACGCTGAGTTACGAGGTGATTTTTAAGGAAGACCCCAAGACGCTCAACATCGGCGGCTTCATCGTCGAAATCTCGAGCCTGAGCAACCGCAGCGTGACCGCCTTTGCTGGCAAGGGTACTCATGAACTCATCGTGGGCGCAGCCGTGGCCGGCAAGATTGACCTCGAGTTCAGCGCCCTGAGCGTGGTCCTGGACGACACTCCCGGTGAAGCCAAGGTCACCAAGGGTCAGATTGACAAGAAGTGGGACGGCAACGGCTTTTTCGCCGCGACACCTACGGGTTTTGGCCGCAACCACCTGTACCTGACCCGCCTGCTGCTCACCCCCGAGGGCGGCAAGGCCGACGGCGCAATGAGCATCTTCGGCAGCGTTCCCTACGTGAGTCCGAACCCGGGCAAACCAGTCAAGCCGACCATTCCTCAGTACGAGATTAACCTCCAGACCAAACCCGGTCCGTTCAATCCCGGCGACCCCCAACCAAACTGGGGAGCGCAGTTCAGCAACCCCGCTATTGACGGCGCGCTCAAAGGTGCTCCCATCTACGGCGGCGTACAGGGCTTTGGGCAAACTGTCCCCGCAGGACTGCCCTCGAGCGCGGCACTTTTCAGAGCCATGAGCAGCATGGGTAAAGTGGGCAAATTCAGCAAGGTCTCCAATACCTCGAGCCAGACTCGCTCGAACCAGACTCGCTCGAGCCGATTTGTGGCCTCTGGCCTGGGTTTCACCGCCCAGAGCTACAGCCTCAAGGACTACCAAGCGCTGGGTGCGGTCAAGTTCGGCGGATTTATCGAGGTGGGCGACTCGAGCTTCGAGCAGTCCGGTAAGCTCAAGTTCTCCGGGCAGACCCTGGCTCCAGTGTCCGGCGACCTGTTCGCTAGCGGTACCGCCGACATCAACCCCTTCGCTCTGGGTAAAATCGGTCTGGCGCTAGGCTCCCGTCCAAGCGCGGTCCTCGACCTCAGCGCGGCGCAGAGTCCAGTTGGTCTCGAGGCCACCTACGGCGCGGATAGTGCTCCACCCGACCTGGGTCCGGCCTGGATGGGCCTGTTCTTTCCCAAAGCGCCCCTGCAAACCGGAGCTTACGGCATCTCGACGGGTGGCGGCTTCTCGAGCGCCAGCGCCAGCGGCAAGGGCCTGAGCAGCAGTGTTTCAAGTGGAATCTCGAGCGCGGCCTTTACCTACGCGGCGCAGTACAGTGGAAACGCCTTCTCGAGCGCTTCGAGCAGCAAGTACACCCTGAGCAGTGCGGCCAGTTTCAGCGCGGTCGGGGCCGCCTTCGGAGCTGCCCAGGACTATCCCTTCGACATCAACGTGGACGTGTCTTACCAATCGGGTTACAACTTGTTCATCAAGCAGTCGGGCGGCACCATCGTCCTGGGGGGCTGGAAATTCGTCATCGAGGACCTCTTCCTCGGGGTGGTCAAGACCGAGCTGCAAATCGGCGGCGGTAAGGGCCAGACTCGAGTGCCCTTTCTCGAGGAAACCCTACCCGCGCAGTACACCTGGACCCCGGAGCAGAAGTGGAACATCACCACCGCGACCACGCTGGTGCACGACTTCGGGCGTTCCACCGTGTCCACCGGGGCGGGCGTGTTTCTGCCCAGCGGCCCTAACGTGCTGGCCCTGCGCTTCCCGGACGCGCTGTGGCAGATTGCCGAGCTGGTCAAACCGAACGCGCCCAAGAGCGGTGGCAGCGTGAAGTTTGGCGGCCTGAACCTCTCGAGCGCCGTAGCCTATCAAGTCGCCTCGAGCGTGTTGTCCAGTGGCGGCGGGGGCAGCAGCGCTTTCCTGCTCTCGAGCAGCCTACAAAGCAGTGGAATTTTTGCCCTGGCCTCTCCAGGCGGCGGTGAGATTTCGGTGACTACCCTGCTGGGCAAGGTGGGCGCGGCCTCGAGTGGCTATGCGCTTGCGGTCAACCCCGGCGCTAGCTACCTCAAAGCGGGGGGCGGCGAACTCGAGTTGCCGGGGCTGCAAATCGAACCCTCCGGCGGGGTGTCGCTGGCGGGCCAGAACTATGTGTCGCTGTCCGGCGGCGAGGACTTGCGGGTGCTCGGCTTCGCCTTCCCGGCTTACCAGATTGGGGTGGGCCAGGAGAAGGGTGCGTACTACATTGGCCTCAACGGCAAACAGGCGGTGGCCGACGAAATGCCCGCCGTGAACTCGAGACTTAAGTACGTGGTGCAAAACGGTAGAAACCTGGTTGTGACTGTCGAAGCCGACGGCTTTACCAAGACCATGAACCCCAGCGCGAAGTTTACGGTGAAAAGCACCTACCGCGAACTCCCCCTTTCGGGCAGCCCGGTGGCGCTGTACTGGCAGTTCGTGGACCCCGACGGACGCCTGATTCTGGCCGATATAGACCAGAGCTTCCCCATTCCTGGCGGCGGCAGCGTACGGATTATAGACAACTCGGACAAGTTCGAGATGTCTGTGAACGCCAAGATGGTCCTTGGGGAAGGGGACGCCGGTATGCAGGTCGATGCTGACGCGCTGTTCGGTAACAAAAAGGCCACCAGTACGAGTTACTTTTACGTGTTCGTGAACGTAGCTAGCCCCTCGAGTCCACTGTTTAGCGTATTTACGGTGGCCAACGTCCACGCCGTTTTCGGCGGCATCGCCTATCACATGAAATGGCCCACGGGCGGCGCAGTCAAAGGCTATCAGAATCCACCAACGTACGACCCCAATGCCAGCCTACAGATTGTCGGGGGCCTTGCCCTGGCCATCGAGGATGGCTCGACTTTGCACACCGCCGGAATCTTCGTAATTGACTTCAACGGTGCCTTTTCTATCACCGCCGACGGCTGGTTCTTCACCAAACTCTCGAGTGGCTACTTCGGTAATGAGGCCCCGCAGGCTCGAGCCTTTATACAGGTCAATTCTGACGGCTTTCTGGCCTCGCTGTGCGTGGGTCCAGCCGCGCCTATAAATCCCAGCATCCAGTGCTCGGACTTGCGCGAGATGTCACTCTTTGGCGTGGCCACCGTCAAAGGAGCCGCTGAACTCTACATCGGTAGCGATTTCCACATCTATGTGGGGGCCTACTCGCCAGACCGCCGGGTGCGCGCCACCTTCCTGAGCTTTGCCGAGGTGGATGGCTACTTCATGATGGGCCAGATGCCGGGAGACCCGCTCAAACCCCCGGCAGCTACGGCGGGTAGCTACGGCCTGTGGTTCGGTGGACACGCCAAGGTAAGTTACAACCGGAGCGGCAGCGGTAGGGTGCTTTTTTGTAAGTACGACTGGCACTTTGACGCTGGAGTGGAGGCCAGTGCTGATTTTGGCATCAACTTATCGCCTTTTTACCTGGACGCCAAAGGTGAGTTCTACGTCTGGGCCGATGTGGGAGGCCACGTGTGTGGCTTCGGAGGGAGCCTGGGCGCCGAGGTGTGGCTCAAGGGGCATGTGCATACCCCAGACCCTACCAGTTTCGATGGCTCGGCCTCGGTGAAGATTAGGATGCCCGGTCCGATTCCCAACATCGGCTTCACCGTTGGTGTATCCATCAACCTGTGAACAAAGCAAACAAGGAGGTGAGTAAAAATGTTCAAATACCTTTTGATTGTGTTGCTGGCCCTGACCTCGCTGTGCTCGAGCGCGGGGGCACAGGGTTCCAAGACCGGGCCGCTGCCCACCCTGGTCACGCCTGACAGCGTCAGCCTGCGCTGGTTCCTGCCCAATGGACGCATTCCTTCGGGCGGCTTCAAGGTGCTGCGCTCGAGCGGCGGCTCGAGCGAGACCTTCAACGTGCCCAGCCCGTTGCCTAAAACGCAGGCCGTGGTTCCTGGTAAACTCGAGGGCGACGTCTACGACGAGTTGGTGTTCTTTTACAAGAACCCCAGCGCAGCCCAGAGCGACGACGACAAGATTCAGCGGGCCATTTTTGACCTGCGCTTGGTGGCCTACCCGGAGTGGGCGCGGGCGCTGGGTATCCTGTGGACCGACAAGAATCTCAAGGCGGGTGTGAGTTACAACTACCGCATCCTCGCTCTGGACGGGGGTAAGGAGACCGAGGTAGGCGCGGCCAGCGCCACGCCCGGCCCCACCCCTGCGCTGCCCAGCGTGAAGAAGCTCGAGGTGGCGCTCGAGCCAAACGTCACCGAACTCCAGTGGAACGACGCGGACGGTAAAAGCAACGCAGTGGTGGCCTATCAAGTGCTCCGCGCCGAGGGCGCGGCGGGCAAGCTCGAGAAGCTCGAACCCAGCCCCTACTTTCCTTCCTCATACGACGACGAGGGTAAAGCTCGAGCCTACCTGTCCTTCCGCGACAAAGGCGTCAAGCTCGACACGCTGTACCGTTACGCGGTCAAGAGCGTGGACCTGTTCGGACGCGAAAGCGCGCTTTCACCCGAAATTCAGGTGGATACCCGCAACGCGAGGTCCCCGCAGATTCCGGTGCTGCAAACCCTGAGCGCAGGCGACAAGAGCGTCAACCTCACCTGGAACGCGGTGTCGGATAACCGCGTGGTCAACATCGTGGTGCTGCGCGGCCCCAGTCTGAAGGCGGGCCTGGTGCCGATAGCCACGCTCAATGCCAACGCCGAGCGCTATCTGGACAGTGGGGTGGTTCCAGGCAAGAACTACGTCTACGCGCTGGCCCTGAAGCTCTCGAGCGGCACGGTCTCGAGCCGTGGACAGGCCCAGAGCGTGCGGGCGGTCAACAAAACCGCGCCGACCACGCCCTCGAGCCTGACTGCCACGCCCAAAGAAGACCAGCTCGAGCTGAGCTGGAAAGGTGGGGGCGAAAGCGACCTGATGGGCTACTACGTGCTCAGAAGCGAGCGCGTGGACGCACCCCTCAGCGCCTACGTGTTCCTCGAGCCGGACCCCATCGCCAAACTTTCCTACCTGGACAAGGTTCCGGCGGGGGTGCAGCACAAGTTCTACTACCGGGTCATTGCGGTCAACACCTCGAATGTGCGCTCGAGTCCCACCGAAGCAGTTCAGGCGTCGCTGCTCGACAAAACCCCGCCGCCCGCGCCCACCCTGCTCGAGGTCTCGGGTCTGGATGGCGGCATCGGCATCCGTTTCAGCACCCCCAGGGCGCAGGACCTCAAACAGATTGAAATTTTCAGGGCCGACCCCCAGGGTAAGACCGTGCTGGTCAAGGCGGTGGCACCCGACACCCTGGCTTTTGTAGACCGCAGCGTGGTGCCCAACGTGACCTACGCCTACGCGGTCACGGCGGTGGACGCCAGCGGCAACCGTTCGGTGGCCTCGAACTACATCACCGCCAGGGCCTTCCAGAACGGCGCGCCCGACGCGCCCAAGGGCCTGAAAGCGACCTCGAGCGCCCAGGGTGTGACCCTCGAGTGGGCCTCCTTACCGGGAGGCGTGTTCGCGGTGGTTTACCGGGTGGAAGGTGGGCGCTTGGTGCAACTGACCCAGGCGCTCGAGGGGACGCGCACCGTGGTAGCGGGCGCAAAAGTGGGTCAGACCTTCGCGCTGAGGGCCATCAACCTGTCTGGAACGCTGAGTGAGGCGTCCGAGAAGGTGACGGCTAAGTAATACGGATTCCGCTTGATTCCGTTACGTGTTCCGCTGCGCGTCTTGGGCAGAACGGCACTGTCTTGGTCTAATCGGCACCTATCGGGCCAGACCGCCCCGTGGGGCCTGCCCACGTCTCACTTCACTGCACAATCAGAACCGTACTTTTTCCTAACCGCTCCGCTGTCTTGAGTAGAACGGCACCTAACGGGCCTGCTCGCTGGAAATATCGGTAACGTAGTGGACGATATTTCCGGAATCCTTACAAGTACAAACTCTCGAGTAAAACTGGGCAGGAGGGGGCATTCAAAGCTCTCTCCCGTCCTTTTCATCCCCATCTCACCCGCTCGAGTACACTGCCTTAGACATGGCTAATTCTCCAATTGACGCGGTAATTCTGGGTCTGGTAGAGGGCATCACCGAGTTTTTACCGGTCTCGAGCACCGGACACCTCATCGTGGCCCAGAAGGCGCTGGGCTTTGTAGACCCCACCGAAACCTATGAAATCGTCATCCAGACGGCGGCGATTCTGGCGGTGGTGTGGTACTACCGCCTGGACTTGATAAGGCAGATTCGTGAACTCCCCTCGAGCAGGCCGGTGCAAAACCTGTTCTGGAGCGTCATCATCGGCTTTTTACCGGCGGCGGTCATTGGCTTTTTATTCGGCAACTGGGTCACGGACCACCTGTTTTCACCATTGCTGGTGGGTATCACCCTGATTTTAGGCGGCATCGTCATCTGGGTGGTCGAGAGCATCAAACTTCCGGTCAAGGTGCGCCAGCTCGAGGAAATTCGCGGACGCGACGCGCTGATGATTGGACTACTCCAGTGCATCGCCATCATTCCGGGCGTCTCGAGGTCTTTAGCCAGCATCTTTGGCGGCATGTTCCTGGGCCTGGACCGCAAAACGGCGGCCCAGTTCAGCTTTTATCTGGGTATTCCGACCCTGATTGGCGCGGGCGTGCTCAAAATTGCCCGAAACCGTGACGCGATTTCGCAGTTTGGCGGCCTGAATCTGGCCATCGGCATGGTGGTGGCCTTCGTCTCGGCGCTGCTGGCTGTGACATGGCTGCTTCGCTACATCTCGAGCCACGATTTCAAGGGCTTTGCGATTTACCGCGTGGCTGCCGGAAGCGTGATTTTGCTGCTCGTCGCGGTGGGCTTTTTACCCCGATAATCTTCGCTCGAGCGCATTTATCCTGACCCTCTCCAGAGTGTGGAGAGGGTCTTGTCATGAAAACCCCGACCTACAGGCGCAAAAATACCCTAAACTCGAGCCATGAACCTAGTCATCGGAGCGGCAGGACAGACTGGAAAACTTATCGTGGCCGAACTTATTCGGGTGGGCAAACCCGTGCGCGCAATGGTGCGCCGCGAAGAGCAACGCGCCGAACTCGAGAACTTAGGGGCGGAAGTCGTGCTGGGCGACCTGACTGGAGGTTGGAAACATGCGCTCGAGGGTGTTTCAAGCGTCATTTTTGCGGCTGGCGCGGGAATGAGCGGTCAGTTCATAGAAATTGACAACCTCGCGGCGGTGGCGCTGATGGGGGAAATGCAGGCTCGAGGGCCAAAGCGCTTGCTGATGATTACCAGCATGGGCACCACTTACCCGGAGCGTCTGCCCTTTATCGAGGCGGTGCTGCGTGAAAAGCGCAAAGCGGAAATCGTGCTCGAGGCCAGTGCGTTAAACTGGACCATCGTGCGGCCAGGGGGCCTCTCGAGCGGACCCGCCACCGCAAAAGTGCAGGTCGCCGCGTCGCTTCAGGTCGGGGGCATGGTCTCCCGAGCCGATGTCGCCGCGCTGTGCGTGCAGGTACTCGAGGACCCCCGAAGCTACGGCAAGGTGCTCGAGGTGGTGGGTGGAGAAACTGCGCTGGAAACCGCACTCGAGGGCGTGCTGGGTTAAGTTACGCTCGAGCGGTAAATTTCTGAATGCCCCCGACCCGTCGTGTTCGAGAGCATTTCTTCCATACAAAACGGGGATGAACTCTGTGTTCATCCCCGCTTCCTGTCCGCCTGATTTCTTATAACTCACTGTAACTTTTTCAGCCCCAAAACACCGCGACCCCCCTTTCCTCGAGCTTGGGGTTTTACCGATACACTCGAGACGCTCGAGCACGGTTTGGGTTTTTTTGATAAAGCTCGAGAGTGCAATCTACACACCTTACGAGACCCGTTACGGGACTAACGTAGGAGCAGGCTCGAGAACGCTGGTTTTTTCATGCCCGGTTCTCGAGGAATTAAGCCACCATGCGTATGTAAACCAGTCATTCTCGAGTCATACTAGAAGTTCTTTGAGTGGGAAAGCGTGGACCTCGAGCAGGTTTGCGCTGAGGGGGTAAGGGTGAGTGCAGCACAATCGAAAGCGGAAGCCGAGCGAAAACCGACGACCACGCCCGCCGAGCGCAAGCTGATTTTGGATGCGTTGTGGCGCTATGCGGTAGGCCACCGCAGGCAGTTCTGGATAGGGATTACCGTGGTTTTTCTGGCCAACATCGCGGTTCTGTTGCCGCCTTACTTCATCGGGCGGGCCATTGATGCGCTGCGGACCGGGCAGAGTCAGGCGGTGGTCAATTTTGGCGGGTTCACCGTGGGAACGCCGGGTCCCATCAGCACCCTACTGCTGTTCGAGTTTGGACTGGCCATCGTGCTCAGTGCGCTATTTGCAGCAGCCATGACCCTGATTCTGCGCCGCCAGCTCGTGGTGGCCTCGAGACAGATTGACTACGAGATTCGCCGCGACGTGTTTTCGCACCTGACCCACCTGGACAAGTATTACTACGACCGGGCGCGCACCGGAGACCTGATGAACCGCCTCACCGGAGACCTCAGCGCGGTGCGCGAGGCGCTGGGTTTTGGCGTGTGGCAGGTGTTCAACGTGGTCACGGTGTTTCTGGCCAGCTTCGTGGTGATGTTCTCGCTCTCGAGCACCTTAGCGTGGCTGGTGATGGCCATGATGCCCATCATGATTGGCGCACTGATGTTGCTGGCCAAGGTGATGGCGCGGCGCTACGTAGCACTTCAGGAGCAGAACTCGAGCATCAGCGCCAAGGCGCAGGAGAACTTTAGCGGCGTGCGGGTGGTCAAGGGTTACGCGCTCGAGAACCGCGAGATTGGCGAGTATCAGGACCTCAACCGCGAACTCATCCGCCGCGCCCTAAGGCTCACTCAGGTGGAAGGCCCCATCTGGTCCTTTATCAGCTTACTCATGGGTCTGGCTTACGTGCTCGTGCTTTTGGTGGGGGGCCGCATGATTCTGGGCCTCTCGTCTGAGACCCTCACCCTGGGCCAGTTCACCCAGTTCACCCTCACCCTCGAGCGGCTGTCCTGGCCCATGCTTTCGGTGGGCTTCATCGTCAATATGACCCAGCGCGGCTACAGCTCCTGGGTTCGCATCTATGAAATCTTCGTGGCCAAAGCTGAGGTGCTGGACACCGGAAAACTGAGTCCCCAGACGGTGCGCGGCGACCTCGAGTTCAGAGACGTGAGCGTGAAGTTTGGCGACAAAACCGTGCTCGAGAACCTGAGCCTCAAAGTCCCTGCCGGAACCACACTGGGCATTACCGGACCCACCGGCAGCGGAAAAACCCTACTGGGTCAGATGGTGGGGCGGCTCTTTGACCCATCACACGGACAGGTGCTGCTCGACGGCGTAGACCTGCGCGAGTACGACCTCAAACCTATGCGCGCCTTTATTGGTACGGTGCCGCAGGAACCCTTTTTGTTCAGCGAAAGTATCGCCCAGAACATCGCCTTTGGCATGGGACAAGACCAGCCCGAGGTAGTCACCGGGAAGTCGGTGCTCAAAGCGCCCCGACTCGAGGGTGAGCGCAGCACGGTGGACCTCGAGCGGGTCAAGGACGCTGCGCGGCTGGCGGGTTTATCCAGTGACATTGAGGACTTCCCTAACGGCTATGAGACCCTACTCGGTGAACGCGGTGTCACCCTGTCCGGCGGTCAGCGGCAACGCACCGCACTGGCCAGGGCGATTGCCCGTGACCCTAAAATTTTGATTCTGGACGACTCTCTGAGTGCAGTGGACACCGAGACCGAGGCCCGTATCCTCAACGGTCTGCGCGAGGTGCAGAACGGTAAAACCCTGCTGCTCATCGGCCACCGGGTGAGCACCCTGCGCCACGCCGACCATATCATCGTGCTCAAAGATGGTGGGATTCTCGAGCAGGGCAGCCACGAAGACTTGCTGGCGCGCGGGGGGCACTATGCCGACCTCGAGCAGAAGCAGAGTCTGGCCCGTTCGCTCGAGGAAGACGCGCCGGTGGAAGGCGTGGAAGAGATTCGCTCGAGCGCGGATTGATGGGGTTTGGGTTATCAGTTATCGGTTTTCAGTTTTCAGTAAAAGCCGTTTGTAATTGTCAATTTGCTCGAGAAGAGTCGCTAACTGATAACCGATAACTGACCACTGATAACCCTCGAGAAGAACAAACCAACCCTCCCAACGCATCTCCAAAGGTATCGAACAATGACCCAAATGCAACAAGATGACGCCTTTTCAAAGGGTTTCGATTTAGATTTGACCAAGCGCGTGCTCAGTTATCTCAAGCCCTACAAGTGGCAAACTGTCGCCGCGTTCATTACCACTTTCGTGATTGCCGTGCTGCAACCCCTCTTTGGACTGCTGCAACGCAACGCCATTGACTGTTACCTGACCCTTCCGGCCTCGAGCAAGGCCAGTTGTGGGGTGCGCTCGAGTGTGCCAGAGCAACTCTTTCAGGGCCTCGTCACCCTGGCGGTGGTGTTTATGGCGCTCAAACTGCTCGAGTTCGTGGTCAAGTATGTGTTTACTTACCTACTGAGCTGGATTGGTCAGAAGGTCCTCTTCGACATCCGCAGCGACATCTTCGGAAAACTCCAGCGCCTGCACCTGGGTTACTACGACCGCAACCCGGTGGGCCGCCTGATTACTCGGGTGACGAGTGACGTGGACGCCATCAACCAGTTCATCACCAACGGCTTGGGCGCGCTGGTCAGCTCGAGCTTTCTGATTGTGGCCTACGTGGTCATCATGCTCAGCTTGAGCTGGAAACTGGCGCTGGTCTCTTTCGCGGTGCTGCCGATTTTGTTCGTGGCCACTAATTATTTTCGCGGCAAGATGCGGGTGGCTTACCGCGATATCCGCATTCATCAGGCGATTGTGAACACCCAGCTCAACGAGAACATCACGGGAATGCTGACGGTGCAGATGTTCGGGCGCGAGGGGCGCAACCAACAGAAGTTTGACCGTGCCAACCGCGATTTTCTGGGGTCCAACCTCGAGAGTGTGAAGTGGTTCTCGCTGTTCATGCCCTCGACTGCGCTGCTGGGTCAGGTGGCGGTGGCGCTGGTGCTGTGGTACGGCGGTAGCGGCGTGCTCGAGCAGAACGGCATCACCCTGGGCTTACTCGTGGCCTTCACCGCCTGGGTAGGCCAACTGTTTCAACCGATTCAGGATTTGGCCGACGTGTTCAACAACCTGCAAGCCGCGATGGCCTCGTCTGAGCGCATCTTCGGGGTGCTCGACGAGAAGGAGCGCATTCTGGACCCCGAAGTGCCCGCCAAGCTCGAGCGCTTCAAGGGCCGGGTAGACCTGAACAACGTGTGGTTCTCTTACGACGAAAACGTGACCGCTGATACCCCAGATTCGGATGACCGCTGGATTCTGCGCGGGGTGGACCTGCACATCGAACCCGGTGAAAGCGTGGCCCTGGTGGGCGCAACTGGGGCGGGCAAGACCAGCATCATCAGCCTGGTCTCGAGGTTTTACGACGTGCAGCGTGGCAGTGTGGCCTTGGATGGGCGCGATGTGCGCGACTATTCCCAGTTCGATTTGCGCTCTCACATCGGCGTGGTGCTGCAAGACGTGTTCCTGTTCGCCGGAACCATCGAGAGCAATTTGCGGCTCAACAACCCCGAAATCCCGCTCGAGCGCATCGTGCAAGCCTGCAAGTACGTGGGCGTTCACGAGTTCATTCTGGGCCTCGAGAACGGTTATCAAACCGAGGTCCGTGAACGCGGTGCGACGCTCTCTACCGGGCAAAAGCAGCTTCTGGCCTTTGCTCGAGCGCTGATCCAGAACCCCGACATCGTGCTGGTGCTCGACGAGGCCACCGCCAATGTAGACACCGACTCGGAGCTGCAAATTCAGCGGGCGCTCGAGAAGGTGATGCACGACCGCACCAGTATCATCATCGCGCACCGCCTGAGTACCATTGAGGGCTGTGACCGGATTGTGGTGATGCGGAAAGGCAAGGTGGTCGAGATGGGCCGCCACGCTGACCTGCTCGAGAAGGGTGGGTATTACGCCCGGCTTTACAAGCTTCAGTACGCGGAAGAGACGGTTTAGGGGCGCTCGAGCTGCACCTAGTCCTTCAAGCCGAAGCGCTGCTTAACGCTGGCATAGGACAAATCGTTCAGGCCATACCATGCTTTTGCACACTCGAGCGGAGTGGTCAGGCTCGGGAAGTCGGATTTAGATTTGGCGCTGGGACGTGGGATGAGCACGTAACGGTAAACATTGGGTGCTTTGAAAGCCGTAGAGTCGGCAGGCGATGGACAATCTTCCGGTTTTGTGTAGCTCGGCGAAGTTTGACTAAACGTCACCCAAAGCTGCTTAGAACCAGCAAGTATTAAAATTTGATATCTTTGAAAACTGTCCGAGCGCGGAATAGAGTATATGTTGTCAGCGTAATCTTTCTGATAGGCGAGAATAATTCCATTTAAATACGCAGCCTCAAGAAGCTTGTCATTCTCTTTCAGAATACCATTAGATTCACAAGTATTGAGTGCGTAACCTCCAGCAGAAAAGTTCGTGATGGTCTCCCAATCCGAGTAAACGACGCCGGTGAAGCCAGGGCCGGGTGTTCCCGGCGCTCCTGGGGTTCCCGGCGCTCCTGGGGTTCCTGGGATTCCCGGTGTTCCTGGAGTGCCGTTATTTCCGGGTGTTCCGGGGGTTCCTACGGGTCCCTGTGGACCCGTTGCGCCCGGCGTACCCGTATCGCCCTTGTCTCCAGGAGTTCCGGTCACTCCCTGAGCACCCACCGGTCCCTCGGGTCCCTGGGGTCCGGTACAGGCGGTGAGCATCAGGGCGGTGGTGAGCAGCAAAGCGGTGAATCGGAACATAAAAACCTCCATTGGCTCGAGCAGGAGCCTTTGCACGGGCTGGGGAACGAGGGACGGGCGGGCGGATGGTGGACGGAGGATGGGGGTTAAAGTCTCGAGGGTGCGCTGCTGAAAGACGCTATGGCTCGAGGGCAAAGAGTGTTGGGTGAACTTGTATCCTATTCAGGCACTGACAAG
>Ga0209511_1002101_pt1 | contig 16752 bp, 12 predicted proteins | sample SSSSmetaG_FD_184141 | JGI IMG/M metagenome (GOLD analysis project Ga0209511, IMG submission 184141) | Glacier valley bacterial and archeal communities from Borup Fiord, Nunavut, Canada, to study Microbial Dark Matter (Phase II) - ​SSSS... | ecosystem: Environmental > Aquatic > Freshwater > Ice >...
TTAGCGTTGGTGCCATAATTATTATCTCGTTGATGATTGCCATTATTTTGAGCAAAGGCGACAGTTATCATTAAAACTACCGTGGTTAAAAATATAAATATCTTTTTCATGATTGTAAATTTTAATTATTACCAATGTGTATAAGATGCTATTGTAACCTTAAAGTTTACCAAAGAAATGTTAATAGAAAATAGACATTATGAAAACGTGTAAATTATTAAAAGATTAGATTTTATTTACCAACATAATTTTTTATAGCCACATTGTTGTGGCTTGTCCGTCGCAGCGGATCAATCAGTTGTGCAACCTACCATTTTGGTACAACTAAAATTTACGGGTATTTTATTAGTGATGAATATGGGGGATCACTTAATAAAATTAGTTGTCTACTTTATTTAATTGCAGCAAATACTGTACAATATTTGCTGAAATAACACTCGCCTAAATTGAAATAATAAAGTAAAACGATCCGCTGCAGCGGACAAGCCAAAACGATTATCCACATTGCTTTATAGCACGGATAAAAAAAAGTTTACACGCCTATTTTTTCGTTTACAAATTGTAAAATAGCAGCTTCCAGTTTAATGGTTTCTTTTTCTATGGCAGCACCTTTTGCTACAATAGCTGTAACAAACACTTTATCATCACACCCTGCGGCATTTATCCGCACATTCATAAAAGCACCCATTACGGCACTGCGTGCACAAAGCGCACCAACACCTGCATCTGATACAGAATTGGGGTTACCGGTTTCTGCCATCGCCTTTATTATCTGTAAACTTCCATGTGCTGCCTGCATAACTTTAAATGGAATTTCGATGGCATATTTGGTGGCCTTCTGTATGGCTGCAGTACGCAATATTTTTTCTTCCGCTGTCCCTTTAGGCAATGCAAAAGCAGTCATAATTTGGTTAAATGCGTTGGTATCTGCATCAACGAGTTTTAATAATTCATTTTTGTATTGCTCTCCCCTTTCGGCCCAGTTGCTAAACTCCAGCCAACGTTCATCCCACCCTTTTTTATGTGCCGATAAATTAGCAACCATTGTTGCCAACGATACACCAAGTGCACCAACGTAAGCGGCGATAGAGCCACCACCTGGCGCAGCACTTTCACTGGCAGTTTCATCAGCAAAATCATTTAGTGTTAAACCTATCAGTTTGCTGTCTGCTGTATTCGCCAGCATGTATTCAATGATTCTCTCCTCAGGTTTAAATGGAGCCAATTCATCAAGTCCCATTGATTTAATGGCAATCTTAATCAATTCTTTTTCTGAAACACCTATAGAGCGTTGTTGTTTTAACAGGAAATATTTTCCTGCATCCAGCATAGCTTTTAGCGGAATCAACCCAACCAATTCGCTTCCTGTTACCCGGATGCCACGTTCAGCTGCTTTTTTACAAATTTCATCAAAGGCAATGTGAACGGGTGTTACATTAATATTGGTAAGATTGATGGAAATCTGAGCAATACCATATTCTTCTATAAACCAGCCGATAGCTTTTACAGCTTTTAAGCTGCCGGGAATATTAACGGCTTTTCCATTTTCATCTTTTACGGGTTTTCCGTTTTCTAATTTGGCACGGCCCGCTTCCCTTACATCAAATGCAATGGCATTGGCCCTGCGTGTAGACGTGGTGTTTAGGTTTACATTATACGCTACCAAAAAATCTCTGGCACCAATAACTGTAGCACCTCGCTTACCATCAAATTCAGCAGGGCCAAAATCCGGTTTCCATTCTGGTAACAATATTTTTTTAGAAAATGCTTCGTACTCACCGGCACGAATAACCGATAAGCTATTTCGTTTTTTATCCGGCTGTGCTGCTTCATATAAATAAATGGGTAACTGTAATTCCTCTCCTACTCTTTTTGCAAGCGCCTCAGCATATTTTACTGTTTCTTCCATACTGATATTTGCAACAGGAATTAAAGGACAAACATCCGTTGCACCCATGCGGGGATGTTCTCCTTTATGTTTACTCATATCTATTAATTCACCTGCTTTTTTGATAGCTCTAAAAGCAGCTTCAATAACAGCGTTGGGTTCACCAACCATTGTAACTACCGTGCGGTTGGTTGCCTTACCCGGATCAACATTCAGCAAGCGTACACCTTCTACACTTTCTATTTCTGCTGTTATCTGGTTAATGACGTTGAGGTTTACTCCTTCGCTAAAGTTGGGAACACATTCGATGAGTTGTTGCATAAGTATATATTTTTACCGCTGAGGGTTTAAGACGTTTTTTATTTTCGACTCGCCTGTTTACCTGCTATTGTCAAATCTTATTAATCATTTTAATTTATCCAACAACTCTCTATTCAGATAAAGTGGCCATTTATCATTACGCTGTCGATACAATTTGTTCCAAATGCATAAGGTAAATAGGCCAGCGAAGGAATTGGTTTTGTAAAAATCAGGTTTGCCTTTTTACCTCTTGTGATACTGCCTGCCTCATTACTTAATTCCATCGCATATGCCCCATTAATGGTCGCTGCATTGATGGCTTCTTCCGGTAACATTTTCATTTGGATACAACTCATTGCTATCACAAGGTTCATATTTCCGCTCGGTGATGAGCCCGGGTTGTAATCGCTTGCCAATGCTACTGCACAACCAGTATCAATTAAGGATCTTGCCGGTTGAAAACCCATCCGGAGGAAAAATGCTGCAGTAGGTAATAAAGTACAAATTATTTTGTTGTGAGTTGCTGCAGATATAGAAGATTGTTGGTGACCAAGTAACTTTATTTCTGTTTCATTTAAAGTTTCTAAATGATCCAATGATATTGCCTGCAGTTTCAAACCTGCTTCTATACCGCCAATACTATTTAATTGGTTTACATGCAGCTTTGGTTTTAAACCATACCGCATGCCTGCCTGGCATATCGTTTCCATTTCTTCTGCCGAAAAAAAGCCTGTCTCACAAAACACATCAATGTAGTCAGCTAGTTTTTCATTGGCAATTACAGGTAACATTTCGTTGATGATGCTGTCAATATATCCCTGGTGATTTTCTTTGTATAGAAGAGGATACGTGTGTGCTCCTAAAAAGGTAGCTTTTATTAAAAGATTCGATTTCTCTTTTAGCTTCTTAATTACCCGAAGCATCTTTAATTCCCCTTCTACCGCTAACCCGTAGCCGCTTTTTATTTCAATGGCACCGGTACCTAATTTACTTACTTCTTCAAGCCTTTTCCAGGCAAGATTAAATAGTTCGTCTTCACTGGCGTTGTGTAGTTTTTGAGCAGAGTTTAAAATGCCTCCACCTTTGGCTGCAATTTCAGCATAACTTAATCCCTTTATTTTATCAATAAATTCGTTTTCCCTGCTGGCAGCAAACACTAGGTGGGTATGACTGTCGCACCATGCCGGTAATACAAACTTATCTTCTGCATTTATAATATACTTTGGTAATTGCGGCACTTTCAGTTCCAGTTCATACATAGCGCCATAGTCGGCAATAAGGCCATCTTCAATCAATAAGAAAGCATTTTCTATACATGGTAATTCTGCAAGTGCGGCACCTGAAAGCAACTGACTGTATGCACGCACATTCACAAGTTGCTGAATGTTTATTATGAGGCAGACTGATGACATATTTGCAAAATAAGCTTTTATAACTTTTCTAATAACTCCTTCCCAAATTGTTCTAAGCCGGGATCTCTTGCGCCCATCAAAAGTAAAACGGTATTGTCTGTAAGATGTGGCCTTACAGTTTCTAAAAACTGATTTCTGTCTGCTACAAAAAAAGCATTTTTACCCAATGCTTTAATATCATTGATTAAATCATTGGCAGAAATATCTTTTACAGCTGTACCGCCTGCATAAAAAATTTCACTCATCCAAATTTCATCCTGTGGCCTTAACACGGCGGCTATTTCTTTTACAAAATCATTGCGTAAAAAACGGGTTGGGCCATATCCATGTGGTTGAAACCAGGCTACTACTTTATTAGCAATTGGTTGGCATGCTTCAATACTCCTGGCGCACTTAACGGGGTTGTGGGCATAATCATCAATAAGCCAAACGTGGTGTTTGCAACCTAATAGCTGATGCCGGCGATAGATCCCTTCATAATTTTTTAATGCGTCGGCACAAGTTTTTAAATCAACACCTAACTGGTTGGCAACTGCTGTTGCAGCCAATGCATTGTCCATATTTAGTTTACCTATAGTCTGTAAACTAAAAGCAGTTTCATTTATATTGAAAAAAATGGTTAGGCCATTTTGTATAAAGTCGGCCGCTTTATACCTTGCTTCTGAATCTGGGTCAGTTGCAAAATCATTAGCAGCATTAGAAGATAATTGTTTTGCCAATGCATTAGATTGGTTCACTACAAATAACTGTTGTGTATTTTTCTTAAAAATGCCAAAAATATCCATCAGTTCATCAATCTCCTGGTGATCTTTATCAATATTTAATAACAGTCCAACTTCGGGATGGTACTGTACAATAGACCCATCACTTTCATCAGCCTCAATTACCAGCCACTCGCCTTTGCCCACTTTTGCATTTCCAATTTTACCTTCTTTAATAATATTGATTAACCCCGCCCCACTGATGATGCCTGGCTGTAAACCTGCGTATGTCAATATATCAAACAGCATAGCACTGGTGGTACTTTTACCGGAGGTTCCTCCTACCGCAATGGTCCTTTTGCTTTTGGCAATTAAAGCCAATACTTCACTTCTTTTAAAAATGGGTATGTTTAATTGTTTTGCCTTTTGAACTTCTGCAACTGTATCTTCAATAGCTGTAGAAACCACTACTAAATCAGTTTCGGTTGTAATGCCTTCACCATTTTGTAAAAAACAATCTATGCCTGCTGCTATTAATTTTTCTTTTGTTTCATTCTCAACACCTTCGTTAAAATAACGATCGCTGCCGCTCACATTTTTCTCTATTCCCGCAAGGTATTGTGCAATGGCACTCATGCCGGTACCGGCAACGCCGATGAAGAAGACGTTTTTAAAATCGTTAATGCCATTAATCATCTTTTGTTGATTTATTATGAAATGGTTTTATTATGGCGAAGGGTTCTGTAAGCAAGCCACAAACTAATGGTCATAAAGATACCGCCTAAAAAAAATGCTGCACCTGCAAAATGAAATGGAGCCGCAGGTTTGGTAAAGTACGAAAATAAACTAGTCATTAAAATGGGCCCAATAATATTTGTAAGGCTCATCACACTTGTTAGTCCTCCTTGTAATTCGCCCTGCTCATTTGCCGGCACCTGGCCGGAGATGATTGATTGCAATGCCGGGCCGCAGATACCGCCAAGGCAATAAGGCACTAAAAACAAAAACATCATCCAGCTTTGGGTTGCTATAGAAAATAAAAATAACCCTATTGCGTATAATGCTAAGCCTGCATAAACACTTTTTTTATTACCTAACCAGGGGTTTACTATACGTATCAATCCTCCCTGCACCGCACCAACTAAAAGCCCCACCAAACCCAAAGAAAGACCTATAATTTTAGGTGTCCAGTTAAATTGTTTAATCCCAAAAAAAGACCAGGTACTTTGCACAGCATTGACTGCCAGATAAATCAGAAAGAAAGAAAGTACTAACCCACCCACAGCCGGATATTTTTGGAGTTGTTTTAAACTTCCTATTGGATTTGCCCGCTTCCATTGAAATTCTCTCCTGTTTTCAATTGCCAGCGATTCGGGCAACACAAAGTATCCATAAAGGCAATTTACAAGACTTAAACAGGCCGCAACAATAAAGGGAACCCTCACACCATATTCTCCCAGTAATCCACCAATAACAGGTCCTAATATAAAGCCTAACCCAAATGCGGCACCAACCATACCAAAATTTTGAGCCCTGTTTTGAGGCGTACTGATATCCGCAATGTAAGCAGTAGCTGTTGTAAAACTGGCACCCGCAAAGCCAGCAATTATTCTACCCACAAACAACCAGCCTATAGATGGAGCCATTGCAAGAAAAATATAATCAATTCCCAATCCTAATAAAGACAATAACAATACCGGCCGCCGGCCATATTTATCACTTAAGTTTCCCAACAAAGGAGCAAACAAAAACTGCATAATAGCATAGGCAAATGCCAGCCATCCGCTATAACGGGAAGCATCGCTGATGGAGCCATGTATTAATTGTTCTATCAAACCGGGAACTACCGGTATAATGAGGCCAATACCCGTAACATCAATTAATAGTGTAATGAAAATAAAACTTATTGCTGCAGATCGATTGGTGGCCATTATTATAAATAGTTATCTAACAAAGATAAGCTCGTAACCTTTACAGCCGGATAAGGTGTAAGAAAATAAAAAACCAGTATGAAAAGGGCTTTAAATAAATAAACTTTGGTTTGATTGCCTTTATTTTGTAGAAGTTGATTATGTATTTTATACCACAATTAAACCTTGAATTATAAAAAATTATGTTGAAATTTTCTTAGACTATTATACCAATCATTACAAAATAAGGAAACTAAAATAAGCGGCTTTATTTTTTAAACATAAAACAAACTGCTCCTAATAATAAAATGAAACTAACCAGGTATTTTCACTGCAATGGTTCCTTAAAATACAACACTGCAAAAATTGCAAATACCACCAGCGTTATTGCCTCTTGTGTAGGTTTACTGAAAGCCTGTCATTCCGCTCTGGAAAACAATCCTGTTAACAGGTAACATCAAACTATATTCAAAAAAAGCAATAGCCCAGCTTATAAGTACCGCCTTCCACAACGTTTACCCTTTTTCTTTTAGCGGGCCATACCAGGAAAATGTCATAAAAATATTAGAAGCTATTAATAAACCGATTGTACGCAGATTCATATTTTGTAAGTGTTTATTCAAAAGTTAATATTTTGATGCCAATTTAATTGCTAATACACTTTATGGATTTAAAAAAATTGGCATGGTTTTGGAAATTCTTTAGTTTAACCAACTAACTGTCATAAATTTTTAACTTACTTGTTAACATATCCACATTCCCTGCTAAAGCTATTTTCATATTCATTATTTTTATAACAAACAAAATTATTAATCATGGCATTCGAAAATTTTCCACCGGCAGAAACAACTCCTTCTACACCCTCTCAACCACCTAAAAAGGATTGGCGCACTTTAATCTCTATTCCCTTAATCATTGCATTATTGGGAACATGGGGTTATATAATTTGGGATAAAAGCAAAACCAAAGATGAGATTCAACAAAAGGATACCATGTATTCCGGAGTTGTTTCTGAAAAAGATACGCTGCAAAGTCAGTTAGAAGAAGCTACTGCACGTTATGACTTTTTAAAGACAACCAATGCAAAAAAAGATAGCACCATTACTACAAAGGATAAAGAAATTGCAAATAAAAAAGCACAAATACAAAGTATTTTATCCAAGAAAAATGCTACCGATGCAGAGTTAAAACAAGCCAAGGCATTAATAGCTTCGCTAAATACAGACATTGAAGATTACAAAGCACAGGTAGAGGTTTTAAAAGGACAGAACGTTGTATTAACCCAGGAGAAGGAAGTGGTTACGCAGGAACGAAATAAAGTTCGGCAGGATTTTGACTCGGCTAAAACTGTAATTAAGGACAGAGAAAGTGTAATTGATGTAGGTTCTACCCTTCACGCCTCTAATTTTTATATTTTAGGTATTGATGAAAGGAACGGTGGTAAAGAAAAAGAAACTACAAAAGCAAAAAAAGTAGATAAAATTCGGATTTCATTTGATTTGGATGAGAACAGAATTTCGACCACTGGTCCTAAAGATTTATACATTATTGTTACTGCACCTGATGGACAACCAGTGGCTATAGAAGCACTTGGTTCAGGTAAGTTTACAACCAGGGAGGGTGAAGAAAAGACTTTTACACAAAAAGTAAATATAAACTACATTCAGGGGCAAAAACAAAGGGTGAGTTTTGACTGGAAACAAAACTCAGCTTACGAAACTGGAGATTATAAAATAGAAGTTTATAACAATGGATTTAAAATTGGAGATGGTATTCGTCATTTTAAGAAAGGCGGATTATTTGGTTAATTCACTTAAATTAATAATATAAAAAATGCCCCTGGTTTTTCAGGGGCATTTTTTATATTATCCTTATCGAGGCATCTGGATAAAGGTTTAATATCTTATCATTTATCTACCACTCGCCAAAATGTCTTTTTTCAATTCTGTATTAAAAGCAGTCTCCTTGATAAGATTTTCCAAAGTAATGTGCATTCTGTATTTCCAATAATGTTTGGGATCTGCCGGTATATTTATACGTTCATCATTGGGATTGTTTCGACGCAATGTAGCACAGGTGCCCATTATATCCTGTAGTTGAAAAATACTCCACATTGCAGGAGAATATAAATGTTGCAAAACAATTTCCTTATTAATATAAGGCTCGCAATAAAAAGGAGCAGCCCCATAATGCCCAAGCATATTATTAAAGAATTGTTGTGTTTTTGCAGGATCTTCCTCCCACCAGCCACGTATTGTACTCATGTCGTGGGTTGAAGGCATAACTACACTTAAATAAGGAGCATCGTTGGGATGAAAAAATAGGGTCGTTGTTTGCTTGGGCATTCTTTGTATTTCAAGGCTTAAAATACCTGACTGCTGCATAACATCAGGCACACAATCCGGAACCATTCCAAGATCTTCGCCACATACCAACATATCTGTACTTCTTTTTAACTCTGGTAATTTATACAGGGCTTCCTTTCGCCAAAAATTATCCTGTCTTCTAAAGAAATAATTGATGTATAAGTCTTTTAATTTCTGTTTGCTGTATTCATCCAGCTCTTTAAAAGAGGAGGTACTATCCATACCAATGCGGAAATGGAATTGCTGCATCTGAGAGCCAGCTTCTTCTATTAATATTACGTTACTAATAAGGTCGAAAAGACCTTGTTTTATTAATCCATCAAAACTATTTTCCGGGCTTAGTCTAAAATAATTTTCAACTTTCCGTTGTGTGTCAAATGCTGCTTTTAATTCAAAAACCCCATCAGCTTCAACTAAAAAATTTTCTTTTACAAAACCAGCCTTGTCTGCAAACTTTTCTTCCAAAAGTTTTTCAGTGATATATGGTTTACAATAACGATGGTATTGAAAAGAAATATTGTTTTGAAACAATTCATTTATCTGGATCGGGATTGCAGGTACAAAGCGCCCCAGTAATCCTTCTACAGCATTTAAAGGAACACTCCATATTCTAAAAAAACCAAGAATATGATCAATACGAAATACATCAAAATATTCGCTCATTTGCTCAAAACGCTGACGCCACCACGCAAAATCATCTTCCTGCATTTTTTTCCAGTTGTAGGTTGGAAAACCCCAGTTTTGCCCCTTTACAGCAAAATCATCTGGCGGCGCTCCCGCCTGCTCATCCATATTATATAATTGCGGAGCGATCCAGGCATCACAACTGTAGCGGTATATTCCAATAGGAAGATCACCTTTAACAACGATACCGTGTTTGTGGGCATACAGTGTTGCTGCTTTTAATTGAAGGTGTAAATGATATTGTATAAAATAATGCAAGGCTATTCCATCATAATGAGGCTGGTCAGGCGATGCCAGTTCCTGAACTGCATTTTCATTATATTCATTATGAGTTGCCCATTTGCTGTAGTCAGCAGTTTGGTAAGTATCTCTTAAGTAACAAAAAACTGCATAAGGCACTAACCAATGACGGTTTAAATCAAAGAATTCAAAGAATTTTAAATCGCTTTTAAAATCACCTTTTTGCTGATCGTATAATTTTTTAATTGTTTCAAACTTATACTTCATTACCTGCTCATAATCCACATCTGCCAAACCATTCAGTTCTATTTGCTTTTGTTTTAAATGCTTTAATATAGCAGTATTTTTGCCACCAGCAACTTTCTCAAGATTTAAAAAAAGTGGGTGTAAACCAAATGCTGAAACAGCTGCATAGGGATAAGAATCCAACCAGGTATGCGTGGCAGTAGTATCGTTTACGGGCAGTAACTGAATTAACTTTAAACCAGTTTCTTTCGCCCAGTCAACCAATAATTTTATATCGGTGAATTCTCCGGTACCAAAACTATTTTCACTTCTTAAACTAAACACAGGAATTGCAACACCAGCTCCTTTCCAGCCTGTAGAATTCATTCTGAAAAAACCATCATGCAAAATTGTTAACTTACTTTTGCCGCCATCGCCTGGTAAAATCCTGTTATCGCCAGATTCATAGCTGATAAATTTTTTGTCTTTTTGGTTGTAAATTCCGTACTTATAGGCCAAAGGAAAACCGCCAGTTAAAAGGTCGATTTTTGTTGTCCACCATGTATCCTTTTTAAAAAGTAAAATAGGAGATTCGGTATTCCACTCACCAAGCCCCTTTCCACTTCCAATAAGGCACAATACTTGATTTGAATTCAGTAGCGGACATTTCACCTTAAATTCGTGGGAATATGTAATGTTCTCATTTACGGATTCTTTAATCTGCTTTCCAGTAAGTAGAACATCTCTAAAAGGCTTTGTGTAGAATGCATTTTCAGTAGTACCGGCATAATTCCAGGTATCAATTAATGTAATTTCTGTGATATGATTTTCTGTATATTCAATAAGTTTATCATCCTTCCATTCAATTATTTCAGTGCTTTGGGCATCCTTTAAAATGTATCGGTATTCAATATTTGCTGCATCTATTTCGTTAATAGGTATTTCAACCTGGCAGTGGCAGAACTGGTCATTCAGGTATTGTAATGGAATTGCTTTGCTACTGTCATCATTTCCCAAAGCACTACTGTTACCTGAAACAAAAAGGGTTTGCCCAAACTGGGTATGATAATGTAAATAAAAATTAAGCGTCATTTGTCAAGCAGGTTAATAAGCAGCAATATAAAACCTTTACTGCAAAATGTATAAATTACACAATAAAATTAGGAAAAATCAAAAAGTAGTATCCAAGATAAATACTGCTTTCTAAAAATTTATTTAAAATAAAATTGAGTAAATAAGGTAAAACAAATGTGTTTTTTTTACCTTATTTTTGCCAAAAAAATTACAATGGAAACAACCAAAAAATCTACCGGCCTTTACTGGATTTTATTTCTCCTATCGTTAGTTGGCCTTGTTGTAACATATACATATGCAGGTGGCTACGCATCTCTTGTGTTGCCTTTTAACTTTACTTTTTTTGCAAAAGCCTTAGAACTCATGTAATTTTATTGCGTTTTCTTTTTATATTTATTTAAGACTTTTAATAATGGCTGCAAACTCTGCGGCCATTAATGAAGCGCCTCCTACCAGTCCTCCATCCACATCCGGTTGGCTGAATATTTCTTTTGCGTTTGCAGCTTTTACACTTCCACCGTATAAAATTGAAACACTTTCTGCTACATCATTGCCGTATTTAGAGGCCAACACACTTCGTATATAAGCATGTATTTCCTGCGCTTGTACACTTGAAGCTGTTTTACCTGTACCTATTGCCCAGATGGGTTCATAAGCAATTACAAAACCAAATAATTGTTCAGCAGATAAATGAAACAGGCTTTCCTTTATCTGGTTTTCTACAAAACTATTTTGTATGCCTGCCTCCCTTATTTCCAAAGCTTCACCACAACAAAAAATTGGTTTCAATCCATATTCAATACAGATGTTTATTTTTTCAGCCAGCATTTCGTTGCTTTCCTTAAAATATTCTCTTCTTTCACTATGACCAAGAACCACATAGTCTACAGCAATACTTTTTAATATTTCGGCACTCACTTCTCCTGTGTAGGCACCTGAAACTTTATTATAACAATTTTGCGCTGCTACAAAAACATGGTTATTGCCGGCGAGCATTTTTTTTACATTTACCAGGTAAGGAAATGGAACTGCAAATACTGCTTGCTGATTTTCATTTAAGTCATGTGTAGATTTCAATAATTCTTCTACCAATAATTCTCCTTGCTGAAGAGTCAGGTTCATTTTCCAGTTAGCGGCTGCTATTTGCTTTCTCATTTTGTATTGTATTTATTGATTATAAAGTTCTTTTAAAATCTCCTTTTCCCCGATGGAAATATTTGCGCCTTTCAGCTTTTTCCAGTTATCTACATCCTGCAAGGCTTTATCAAAAATATACCTTTCTTTTCCCCAGGTAAAATCATTTACCAATTTTGGAGGAAAACCTTCTCCAAAAATATTACAGCAAACACCTACCATCGTTCCGGTATTAAAAGATGTATTAATGGCAGCCCTGCTGTAGTCGCCCATTATCAATCCGCATTTTAATCCCATAACAATGTAGCCTTTGGTTTTATTATCCCACACTTTTACCGGGCCTGCAGTATTTTTTATATTTGAGTTAGTTGTGCCGCCACCCAAATTACACCATTCTCCTATTACGCTATCTCCTAAATATCCATCATGGCCTTTATTGCTATTGGCAAACATAACCGAGTTTTTTATTTCGCCAGCAGCCACGCAACCGGGGCCAATAGTTGTTGCCCCATATATTCTACTACCCATTTTCAACGTTGCTCCATCGCATAGCGCAAATGGTCCTCGAATCATACAACCTTCCATTATCTCTGCACCTTTACCAATATAAACAGGACCAGCAGACGCATTTATAATACAATAGTCTACTTTAGCCCCCTCCTCAATAAAAATATTTTCTGGTGAAATTGTTTTGTTAGTAGATGAAACAACCACCGATTTTCTTCCGGAAGTAATCAACTCGAAATCCATCCGCAGAGCCCAGTCGTTTAATTGAAATATATTCCAGGGATGCTGAATACTTTTTAAGATAGATTTATCTTCTAAATAATTTCCATTAATAATTTGATCAGCATTTGCCTGAGTAGGAATAATATTAGCGGGTATTTTTACAATTTTCTCATCCCTCCTTATTGAATTCACCGATTCTATTAGTAACCATTTTTCCCTTATTGTTAGAATACCTACTCTTATATCAGCTGCATGCCTGGTTGCTGTAAAAGGGTAAAGTTGCTCTTTGCAAAAGCTATCATCTAAAATAATTTTCATTGTATCTAAATTACAAATCAAAAAAGTATTCGCCCAATCTTTAAAAATATGAAAACAAAAATCCCTTCGGTAAACCAAAGGGATTTTAAAATATAGTCATGAAAACAAATTGTAGTATTAATACTAATTTGCTTTCTTTTCGTAACGTTTTTTAAATTTATCGATACGCCCAGCAGTATCAACCAATACATTTTTACCAGTATAAAATGGATGAGATGTATTTGAAATTTCTAATTTGATTACAGGATATTCTTTACCATCTTCGTGCAAAACTGTTTCTCCTGCATTAGCAGTAGAACGACTTAAGAAAGTAGTACCATTACTCATATCTTTAAATATGACAAAACGATAATTTTTGGGATGCAAATCTTTTTTCATAATTGTAAAAATTTGTGTATGGATTTTGCCATACGATTTTTAAAGAGGGTAAAAGTAACTAAAAAACTGAATAAAACGTTTGCGTTAGTGAAAAATCTCAACTCTTTCATTTATTTCTTCTCTTTTATGCATGGGCATTAGCTTTTCATATTTGTTTGCTGTAAAGCAATTCCAACATTCCAGCTTTTAGAAGCCTGTATAACGTCCTGCAAATCATCAATCTTTTTGCCGGTAATACGAATAATATCATCCATAATGGCCGCCTGCACTTTGAGGCCGCTATCCTTTATCAATTTTACTATTTTTTTTGCATCCTCTTGTTTAATGCCGTTTCTTACCGGCACCTCCTGTTTTACTATTTTTCCACTCTGGTGAGGTTCTTTACTTAAATCATATACTTCTGCTGCAAGCCCTTGTTTCATACTTCTACTAATTAATACATCAATGATCTGACTTAATTTCATTTCACTGTCTGCTTCCAGGTTAATCTTAAACTCTTTTTTATTAAGCTCAATTAAAACATGGCTCCCTTTAAAATCAAATCTGTTGGTGATTTCTTTGCTAACGATATTCACTGCGTTATCTAACGTTTGCATATCAACTTTACTGGCAAAATCAAATGATGGCATAATGGTAAATTTAAAAAATAAAGAGGCAATTTAAGGAGTAAAATTAAAGTATTTACATTTTTATTAAAGCAAAGAAATTTTCTATACAGAAATTAAAGTTAGCCAACATGGTATAATGCCTTTTTTAATAAAAGCAACAAACTTCCTTTTAAAATTTGCATAATAATTTTTAGCTTAATCTGAAAAAAAAATTAAAGCATTTCACGAAAAAAGCAGCCCAAACTGAGCTGCTTGCCTTTTCTATTTTTTTGATTAGTTAGCTCCCTTTACTCTATTCTGCTCATCTCCTGCGCCGCCGGTTTTTCTTTTTGGTGCTGATTTCATTGGTTTACCAAAACGATAAGTAAAACTGAGTGATACTACTCTTGAATCATTGTATTGGTGAAAACTTGCATCAGTATTAAGTATATCTACTTTACCATTTTGAATCATGGTAAAAAATGCATCCCGGATATTTAGTTTAAGGCTGCCTTTTTTCTTTAAAATTTCTTTTTGCACACCCGCATTTATCTGGCTCAATGGGTTGATAGATATTTGTCCTTCTATACCCTTTGTGCGATAAAAACCAGACAATTCAGCACTCCATCCTTTCTTAAATTTAAACTGGTTGTTAATGTTTATGAGGTAATTGGTACCAGACCTTGTTCCTGTGTTGCCATACAATAATCCTTTGTATGCACTGTAATTGGCCTCAGTATAAACAATCAATGTCCATATTTTGATTAACTCTTTTTGAGCACTTAAAGATATACTTGCATTATCTGAACTGGCAAAGTTGCCTTGTTTAATAACGGTAGCAAAGCCTCTTGGCTCAAATGTTTCACTAAACAAATCTTTTGTATGGGAATAGCTTACCGTTGTAGTTAACCATTGATTGTAAGTATGGGATGCTTCAAGTACATTGGCATAGGAAGGCCGCAAAAATGGATTACCCTCACCATAAGTATACTTGTCTAAATAAAACATAAATGGATTAAGATCTTCATAAGCCGGACGGTTAATCCTTCTGCCATATGAAAAGTTAAACTGATTTTTTTCGTTGGCATTGTAGCTAACAAACATGGTTGGAAAAAGACCTACATAACTTTTCTTAAAAGAACTATCAGGCCTCTGCGGGTTGCCAAACTGGTTGCCTGAATAGTTGGTATTCTCTAAACGAAGCCCAGCCTGAAAACCCCATTTTTTTATTTCTTTACTGGCATTAACATAGGTTGCATTTATGTTTTCTTTGTATTTGAACTGATTTGTTTTTTCGTAGTCGGGTACTTTTACATCGCCAATTATATTAAAATATCCTGCTGTATTATCTGTGTTTACAAAACTTGTTTTTACCCCTGTTTCAATTTTTATACCATTTTTTAATGGATGGATATAATCTGCTTTTGCTGAATTAATATTAATTACCGATGGTAATTCGCCTAATAATTTATTGCTGTTAAGTATTGTACCATCAGGTAGATATATAATGTTACTGAAAGGCTGCGTTTTAGAAGCATTGTAATTTACATAATCAACATCCATGGTAAATTCTCTGCCGGTTGAATCAAACTGGTGACGCAGGTTAAGATTTACTCCTTTATTTTTCCATGATCCATCTTCATCACTTGTTGAAATAGCCAAAGAATCTAATTTGCCCATATAGTTTTTAAGATAGCTTGTATTATTGCTTGTTTGTTTTTCAGGATTTACAAATCCTGAAAATACTAGCCCTACTGTAGTTTTTTTATTGGCGTAATAATCAACTCCTATTTTGCCAGTATTGTTACCATTGTGATGTAGCATTCTTGCATTTTGATCAAATATGGCGGCAATGGATTGATCATCGTTTTTATAAATACGCTTTATATCCAATTGTTGGAAACTGTTTCTATAGTTTACACTCAGGTTGCTAAAAACATTAAACTTTCCATTTCTATAATTTAAATTAAGGCTGTTATTTGTTTTACCATAAACACCTTGTCCATATCCAAGAGTAACACTTCCATTAAAGCCCCTTTGTTTATTTTTTTTGGTTCTGATATTTATAATGCCCGAATTTCCAGCAGCATCATATTTTGCAGATGGATTCGTCATAATTTCAATCTGATCAAGATTGGCTGAAGACATGCTTCTTAGTAAATTAGCCAGTTCAGGGCCATTTAAATAGGTAGGCTTCCCATCCAGCATAATCATAACTCCTTGTTTTCCCTTAAGACTAACGTTACCATCTTTATCAACAGTAACGCCAGGGCTTTTCTCCAAAACATCCATTGCTGTTGTACCTGCATTAGTTACAGAAGCATCAACATTCACTACTGTTTTATCTAGTCGCCTTTCAATAAAAGGTTTTTTTGATGTAACTGTAACCTCTTTTAACTCTTTGTTAAAAGGTATAAGCTGTAGCACTTCTAATAAAATTGCAGACTGATCTCGGGACAAACTAAACGATTTACTGTAAGCTGTTTTATGTCCGGTTGAGCTGGCAGAAACAAGGTAATTACCATCTTTAATATTTTCAAATGTAAAATTCCCTTGCTTGTCAGTTACAGCAGCCTTAATAAGGCTGCTGTCTTTACCTGATAACAGAGAAACTGTAGCAGCATCAATTACTTCCTGTTTACCACCATCTTTAATTATCCCAGATACTTTACCTGTTGCTTGTGCAAAGCTGACAATACTTATACTCATAGCAGTCAGCAAGTTTATTAAATGTTTCATGGTTATACTTTATACTTTGTTTTGAATTGTACATAACAAAAGTAGGTACTTTGCATAACAAGGAACA
>Ga0209511_1002103_pt1 | contig 16740 bp, 21 predicted proteins | sample SSSSmetaG_FD_184141 | JGI IMG/M metagenome (GOLD analysis project Ga0209511, IMG submission 184141) | Glacier valley bacterial and archeal communities from Borup Fiord, Nunavut, Canada, to study Microbial Dark Matter (Phase II) - ​SSSS... | ecosystem: Environmental > Aquatic > Freshwater > Ice >...
GCAAACCGCAGACAATCTACTTCTTCGCGAAAGTAGAAAAGAATGCAAAAGGTCAACCAGTTGATCTACCAGAAGACCGCATTGTTAAGGAAAACCCACGTAACGGTTTCTTGACAGTTTCAAAGAAAAAATAGTTTCAGAATAGTATTGCACCGTAACCGGTTTGACTTTATACTAAAGCCAAACAAACAGGTGCTCAAGATTGCCCCCTCCCCGGGGGCTTTTTTGTTTGATACTTGTCTACTTAGGCTGTGCCGTCTTATAATATAAAGTAATGAAGAATATGATCGAGGTTAAAAACCTAAAGAAACGATACGGCGACAAACAGGCGGTTGACGGCGTTAGCTTCTCGGTAAAAAAGGGTGAGATCTTTGGCATCCTTGGCCCTAATGGTGCGGGCAAGACGACGACGCTTGAAATGATGGAGACGCTTCGCTCGATTGACTCGGGCAGTGTCGTGATCGACGGCATTGACGTCAAGAAAGATCCGCAAGCGATCAAGTACCTAATCGGTGTGCAACCACAGTCACCGGCATTTCAAGACAAAACGCGACTGATCGAGGTTGTGCAGATGTTCGCAGCTGCGTATGGCGAGAAGGTAGACGCTATGCAGTTCCTTCGTGACGTTGATCTGCAGGAAAAGGCTAGGTCTTACGTCGAGAGCCTCTCTGGTGGTCAGAAGCAGCGTCTTAGCATCACCACGGCCCTTGTGCATGGTCCAAAGGTATTCTTTCTTGATGAACCAACGACAGGGCTTGATCCTCAAGCGCGTCGTAATCTCTGGGAATTGATCAAACAAGTCCGAGATAGAGGCATTAGTGTCATTATGACGACCCACTATATGGACGAAGCCGAGATTCTCTGTGACCGAATTGCCGTGATGGACGACGGCAAGATTATCGCCCTCGATACACCGCAAAATCTTATCAAGCAACTTTTAAAACGTGGATTTAAAAAGTCTCAGGAAGTGCAGCAGGCAAACCTTGAAGACGTCTTTATTGATCTGACCGGAAAAGGCTTAAGGGAAGAATCATAATGAAAAAATCAACATTTCGTAAACAGCTTTATACCGTCGGCGTCTTTGTTCGGATTAATACCAAACGTTTTTTCCGTGATCGTCTGGCGCTTTTCTTTACTGTTATTTTCCCGCTGATATTCTTGTTCGTCTTCGGTAGCCTTAACAGCGGTAGTAGTAGCGTTTCTTTCAACGTCGCGATCATTAACCACTCGACCTCACAGTTTGCGACTAATTTCGTCAAGCAATCACAAGAGAGCAAGATTTTAAAAGTAGATCAAAACATTACCACCCTTGATGTTGCCAATGACAAGATGAGCCGTTCAGAAATCGATGCCACGATCATCCTGCCTGAAAATTTCGGTGACGTTCAGCCGGGCCAGACGTACCCAAGCGGGGAAGCCGAGATTGTCTACACTCAGAACAACCAAGCATCAGCATCAGCGCTCACCTCGGTCTTGAATGCTGAATTTGGCGGTATCAATAACAAGCTCGTCACCACAGTCGCGCCATTTACCGTCAAGGGTACACAGCTGAATCAAAATAGCCTTAGCGCCTTTGACTACACCTTTGCCGGACTCCTTGGGTTTGCACTCATCGGTATGGGTATTTTTGGACCAGTCAATGTCTTTCCGGAACTTAAAAAGATGGGAATCCTCCGTCGTCTGAGCACAACGCCACTTCGTGTTTGGCAGTACTTTATGGCAACCGTCATCGGCCAGGCAGCTATCGGCCTCGTTAGCTTTGCGGCACTCTTTTTGGTGGCAATCCTTGTCTTCCATCTCGAAGTCGTTGGGAATTGGTTCGAACTCATTCCATTTCTTATCCTCGGTATGATTACGATTCTTGGTATCGGACTCGCGCTTGGTGGTTGGGCAAAGAATGAACGTCAGGCAGCGCCACTGTCGAACATCATCGTTTTCCCTATGATGTTCCTTTCTGGGACATTCTTCCCACGCTTCTTGATGCCGGAGTGGCTACAGAATATTTCGGCCTTTCTCCCACTGACGCCAATTATTGACGGTATCCGTTTGATCGCAACAGAAGGTAAGCACTTCATTGATATCCTGCCGCAGATTGGGCTGATAGGTGCCTGGTTAGTTGTCATTTATATCATCGCCTTCCGAGTCTTCCGCTGGGAATAGATTGACTTTCAGTATATTTTCTGCTATAGTATAATTACATTATGGCTAGACCTGAACGAAATATGTTTGGATTTAGAACCCCCCTTAAACAGGAGGGAGCCATCTGGCTTTACGAAAAACGGCAGGAAGTTGTCCAAAGGCAAGAAGGTCACCTTGGTGAACTCGTCGTTACCGACCCGCGGGATCCTTTTCACTGGTTAAATGCCGAGAGCCCACATCCTGACATTAAACCATCTAGTAATGGCAAACAACTCCTTTGGTGGATGTATCGCATGAGTGGCCACCCGCCTCGGCCAGATCAGGACGTGAAGCGACGAGACGAAAGAGATGATGTCGAAAAGGTTATCAAAAATCTCACCGAGCGTGATTATATATTTTTCGAGCGGTACAAAGCCCATCTCGAGCGCCTTGATGCCGAAGCGGTTGACGAAATTCACGACCAACAGGACGCGCTTGCCTTGACTGCAATCGTGCGACACATCAAAAGTATTCGTCACGAAGACAGTGTGTCACCAGATGTGGACGATTGACTTATGATGATGTTTATGCTATCATAGTTTTATGAAAATATTTGGCCAAGAACCTGACTTCGACCCTCACAAGGAGGCTATACTCGCAAGTGAAGGAAAGAGCGACGCGCACTTTGGTGCTGAGGAGCGCCCTACTGAACCGCGTCACCGACTAGATGAAGTCACGACCATTGCGATACGGGGTCTCGTACCTCCTCATAAGGTTCCGAAAACCGGAAGACACGCTTAACCTCGATGAATGAACATCACGAACCGCTTTTGACAGATCCTCGTAGCTACGAATCTGAAAGTGGCGATGTTCTCCCACTCGATAATATGATCGATCCGGTGACAGAACGTCCGGATTCTTTAGAATACCGCACTGTTCAAGTATCTGCCGAGGAAACCAAGCGGATCAATTTTGAGGATACGGTCCAAAAATACTTAGCAAACCAAGCTTTAGCCGAGCAAGTCTTTGTCGAGCCTCCTGCTAGCTCGAAAGTAGAAGAAAAGCGCGTATCGAGCGAACGACTCACTCCCGCTGCGGCACTCATCATGCTCCACGAAGGTAACGGCTTCTACCCACACGAACATGTTGAAAAGAACTCGCTACTTGCTATCGCCGGCCGATCAACCGAATATGAACATCCGGTTCTAGCGTACTTGAACCAAATTAAGGTGCACCAGCGGAACAACGAAGTTAAAGATCCTATCGAAGCATTGCGCTCAAAGCTTAAGTCTTTTGGTGATTATGCAAAGCAAGCCGACGTCGAGAAAAAATTCGGATTTATTTTTAAGAATGCCCAGACTGAACGTGGATACGATGATGACCGCTTGGTATCAGATAGTCTGTCAGTTAACGACTTTAGGGGCGATATATTGACGAGACGCACACTGACGACACTGGCTCGAATTCATGAAACAGAACTATTCATTGAAGACAAAGCGCCCAACCCACTTGGTGCTCGCAGCGGCGTTGACTCTTTAAAAGATCATGAGCGTGATAACCGTATCATGGAACTTTTAGGAGATATGAAATTTTCAGAACTCATGAGCCTTAATGCGCGAATGATGCTAGAAGAAGGCAGGCGTTTTGAGTATTGGCACACACAAGTTGGTGAAATTGTCAGGCACAAGGCGATCCACGAGGAAGCGAGTCAATTATTGGCAAGACTTGATGAACTGCATCCGCCTCAGAGCGGAGTCGGTAGCCTGAACTCTTAACGACTCATTGGAATTTACCATTGATACAATAAAAAACAGCCAGAAAAGTTCTGACTGTTATGAATGATTCATCTGGTGGGGCTGGATAGAGTTGAACTATCTACCAAGTGGTTATGAGCCGCCTGCTCTGACCGATGAGCTACAGCCCCATTAGATGACATTATAGCTTACTTGGTGGTGTAGTTTCTAGCCCTGAGCTATAATAGTGGAAACGTTATGAAAAAGATAAACATAAAAAAGCTCATCTATCACATTCGCCACAAGTTTCTGACGGTTAATAACGTCGTTATCTTGGTGGCTTTTTTGATTGCGGCGAGTTGGGTTGGTGGTTCGCTCGGCGTGATGCAACGTAATTATAATTTGCAAAAACAGATCGACTACAAGCAACGACAACTCCAACTGACGCAGTTGCAACGGGATAATTTGGCGCTTCAAAAGAATTTCTATCAAACGGCAGAGTATCAAGAGTTGGCGATACGTGATTCACTTGGGCTGGTCCGACCTGGCGAAAAAGCCCTCGTGCTGCCACCGAACAGTCAGGTAGCTATCGATGAAGATACGGCTAAGACAAGTGCACCAGCCACGCGCGTGATGACGTCGAACCTCGAGCAGTGGGTGAACTTCTTGTTCGGCGGCTATAGTAAAAGTATTTCGGGTCAATAAAAGGATAGTATGAACGACAATAATAACGAACCTATGAAGATTGAAGTTATCGCTGAAGCAACTGATTCTGGCGATAATCATCAGTATAGCAACGACCTGACGCCAGTGAGCGAGGTCCAAAAAGAACAAACAGCTCTCTCGGTGATCGGGCTCATTTTAGCGTTGCCTTTTCCGATTCTTATTGCGGTGTTGTGGGTAACGATTACTGTCATCAAGCAGCAAAATCAAGCGCTGGGTGAAGGCGCCATGAACGCGGTCTTTTTGTACCTTCTACAGTTCTTCCTAGTGCCACTCTTGTCGATTACTTCGGTGATAATCGCATTTATTGTGACGATCAAATCACGGCATATCGCAAAACGCCTAGGTTATATTTCAATGGGCGTAACAGGGGCGGGATTGATCCTGCTTGGATTATTTTTAAACCATACGTAAATGACGTCATGACTGGTGTTAATCCGCTAGAGGGGCTATAGTCGAGATATGGATATCGATGTATCAACAAAAATCGAGAATTTCTTTAAGGACTATCCTCTGCGAACGTATGCAAAGGACCAGGTTATTATTTTTAGCGGTGAAGCACCCGAGAAAATATTTCATATTATTTCAGGCAAGATCAGCCAGTATGATATTTCGTATCGTGGTGATGAGATTGTCGTCAATACATTTAAGGAGCCGGCGTTCTTTCCGATGTCGTGGGCGATTAATCATACGCCGAATGCGTATTTCTATAAAGCCGAAGAAGAGACGGTCGTCCGCGTCGCGCCTCCAGATGACGTTATCGCCTTTATAAAGCAAAACCCTGATGTTATGTTTAATCTACTGTCTCGGCTCTACAGGGGTGTCGATGTTGTCTTGGAACGAACAGTGCGAGTGATGGCAGGGTCGGCAAAGAGTCGGGTGATGTATGAACTGCTTATCGAGAGTCGCCGATTTGGTGAAAAGATAGATGACGACACTTACAAGTTGACGATCACGGAAACAGAACTGGCGACGCACGCCGGTCTGGCGCGAGAGACGGTGAGCCGTGAAATAAAACATCTCAAAGAGCAGGATTTGATCGAGGTAAAGAACGGTGAGATTATTGTGAAAAACCTGGCTGCGTTAGAAGAGCGTCTCGGTAAAGCTACATAAAGCTATCTAGGGCGTCATAGAAAGATCGAACTCAATTGATTCGTGGAAGGTCTCTATGCCCGAAGATCTCTCCCAGTAGGTTGTCATGTGAATCTTCCTCGGGTAGATGATGAATAGGGCGTAGTCATCATCCGTACTGACGTATGGTGATATGTGCCTTCTGCCTTGTTTATTCTCACTTTCGATTACCGCGAGGATTTCTTGTTTTTCTGCCTCATCGTGGGCACGTTGTGCGACGCCCTGGACTTCAACCTCGGTGCGACTAAAGGCGTCGTAGGTAACATACACGACGGTTGGATTCGACTGAAGATTCTTGAACTTCCGTGTCGTTTTCTTTGTCATGAATGCGAGGCGATAGGTATTGAGTTCAAAAGTAGTGATGACTGAACTGTGGAGGATGCCTTCTTTGTTAATTGTTGCGAGTGCTCCTTCGGAGTGATTTCGAAGAAACGATGTGATCATCTCTTCGCTTTCTGGTGAGGATCTATGTGTGACTGTTGTCGTGGTATTCATCACTATAGCTTGACGCATATCGGCCGCTGTTGCTGTGACGAAGATCACAAAGCTATTCTGACATACGTCACAGCCGACTTTCGCCTAAGGGCGTTTAATAGAGATAGGGAAGGAGGTAATATATGATAACGGTGATGAAAATCGGGTTGTATAAACTTGTCGAAACGAAAGAGAATACAAAGCTCTTGTATCTTGATGATCAAGCATACGCATGGATTATGCCAAAAACAACCGGAGAAATCTTGGTTGTTATGCGTAAGGAACATAAGTTCGATACGGTGCTGAGCACTGGTTATTATTGCCTCTATGATGTGAAGGACGAGCCAAAACTGACCGATCTTGAACATCTTGAGCTCCAAGTGGGTGACCATGAATGGCAGGGATACTTGCTGCCAACAGGAATGCCGGTAGAGACGAAACCAAGGTCTATGATTATTTCTACCAATCAGACGATTACTGCCAATCCAATGTATCGCGGTAGCTTGTCGGTAAGACCGAATTTTCTGACGAAAAAATTACAGCCTCACCCGGCTTAAGAAAGGAGCATGTCATGAGAAACACTTCACTCGTCCGCTACATTTCGCCAACGGAGGAACTTGAGCGGGTACGTGATGAGCTTTTAGATGCTCGGCTTAACTTCTTTGACATGCTTCACATCGAAGCAAGATTGCTCTACAAATTCGTTCATCTGCACGAAAAGATTTTGGGCGCAATTCGAGGGCGCGTTCGGGATGGCGGCTCTGCGATGCTTGTTGCGACTGATCGCCGGATTATGTACCTCGATAAAATACCGTTCAATGTAAAGGTTGAGGAGATATCGTACCAGGCCGTTAACGGTGTGACGTATGTTGTTGGGAGATTTTTCTCACACGTGACGCTTTATACCGGAGCTGGGACGATAGGGCTTCGTTGGGTGACGACGCGCGCGGCCGAGCGATTTATCCATAGCGTCGAATTGATGTGTATCGAGAATCAGGCAGATGGCGTCGTGAGACGATCGCAGACTCCGCCGGTGTTATCTCCATCATCATACGTTCCTCGTTACGTTTCTATTAAATAGTAATAAGAGAGAAGGTTTGTATGAAAGTTGTAAAATGGAATCCGTTTTCAGAGTTAGATACACTACATGAGCAGCTCGACTCGGTGTTTAACGATTCACTAATGAATGACGTTCTTCGGTATGACGTGAGACTACCAAAGACCGATATGTACAGTGATGACAAGCACCTGGTGATGGAAGTAGAGCTCCCGAAGTTTGCCGAGGAAGATGTTCATATCGAGAGCGAAGGGAATGACTTGATTGTCAAAGCCGGGCATTCTGAAACTGAAAAAGACGCATCAAAGAAGTATATTCTTCAGGAAAGTACGAGTAGTTACTACCGAAGGTTTACGCTCCCTAAGAACGCTGACGTTGATGCGATAAAGGCACATTTAAAGAAGGGTGTCCTAAAGGTCGAAGTACCGTTAAAGGAACTCCCAAAGCCAAAAAGAATCGCGATTGATAAATAGGCTATACTCTATCGCCAATAAAAAAGAACTGGTCGGCTGACTAGTTCTTTTTTGCATAATCTTGGTTGCGGGGGTAGGATTTGAACCTACGACCTTGTGGTTATGAGCCACACGAGCTGACCACTGCTCCACCCCGCGATGCAGGCTTTATATTAACAGATGAGAAGCAATTTTACAAGGCTATACGCGAAAAGGCTGTTTTAAACGAGCTTACTGGCGGCGACGCGAATTGCCTCTGACCAACTCAGGAAGGCGTGCGGTGTATCGGCAACTTGGGCGGCTGTCAGACCATGTTTAACGGCGAGGCCAATCTCGTGAATCATTTCTGAAGCGCCAGGTGCGACAACGGTACCGCCGACGAGGACACCTTTTTTATCGGCGATGAGTTTCACGAAACCATCACGGAAATCAGACGTATTTGATCGTGCAATGATATTGAGTGGTGCGATTGCTTTTTTGATAGGCAAGTCACGCTTGCTGCAGTCATCTTCAGAGAGTCCAACGTGAGCAATTTCTGGGGTCGTAAAGATGATGTCCGGAGTAGCGGTGTAGTCAGGGGTGATTTTCGCTTTCTCGAACATATTGTGAGCAGCGATACGACTTTCGAGGATTGCGGTATGTGTGTGACTGTCACGACCAAGCACGTCACCGGCGGCATAGATGTGCTTGGTGCTCGTCTGGAGGGTGTCGTTAACGTCGATGCCTTTTGGTGTGTACTTGATTGAGGCATTTTCTAGTCCAAGGTCGAGGTTAGGTGTGCGACCGGCTGCAACGAGTATTTCGTCGGCTTTGACGTATTTATCAACACCACCACGAGAGATAAGAATCTTTTTGCCAAGTCCGTCTTTTGTGACTGATAGTACACGAGAGTGGGTGAGGATAGTGACGCCTTTTTGCTCGGTCAGAACTTTTTCCAACAACTCCCCTACTTCACTATCTTGTTTTGGCAAGAGACGAGCGGCTTGTTCAGCGATATATACTTTTGTGCCAAAGGTCGCCATGAGTTGGGCGATTTCAACACCATGGCTACCGCCACCGATAATAAAGAGGCTTTTTGGTGGTCGAAGACTTTCGAGGATTGTTCGTGGGGTAAAGAAGGGGATGTCGCCGAGACCTTGAATATTTGGTGTCATCCATGAGGCGCCAGTTGCGATCAGGAAGTGGCTGGCCGAAAGGTGACGACGATTAACGCTAATCTCGTTCGGACTAAGGAAATGGGCGGTTGCGTTGAACGCGTCGATGCCGTGACTTTCATAAAATTTACGGTTTCCGGCAGCACCAGTTCGCTGGACGGCCAGTTCTTTCCAGGCACGAATTGAAGGGTAGTTATATCCAAGCGTCGATGTGCGAAGGCCGAACTTGTCGCCATGTCGAGCTTCGTCGTATAGTCGAGCAACGTGCAAGAGGGCTTTAGTCGGAACGTCACTCCAGTTAGGGGAGTCGCCACCGAAAGTGTCAGATTCGATAATAGCAACGCGCTTCCCTGCCCTGGCAGCTATTGTTGCGGCCGCGCTACCGCCAGCGCCGCTGCCGATAACGATAAGGTCGTAGTCAAATGTGTGTGATGATTGGGCCATCGTTATTCTCCTGTTAATTTCTACTTTTTGTTTTTTATAATGTCGTTCGGTGCTGCTCATACAAATAGGCGGCATCGGGGTGATGTGCGCGCAAGTGCCGGGTGGCAACGAGGCGAATATCGTGGCTCGTCACCTCTTGTCTAGATTCAAGCCATTCCAGTACGTAGTTTGTGACTGCGTAGGCAATGCTGTCCGCCTGTCCCTCGGGAGTGCGAGCGCTGAGCGTGGCGGCGGTAATGCTTTGATGTAGCTTGGCTCTATCAAAGGCTTCGGTTGGGCGTTGGCCTTTGCGCTTGATGATAGAGATGTCCTTGTCTGCCACTAGATTGCTCCTGTGACGTCACTGACAATTTTGCAGACGTAGACAAAGAAGCCAAGAACGATCAGAGCGCCCCCTGCGGCAAATTGTAAAAAGTGCTTGTTGTCTTCGCGCCACTTTTGGATTGAACTAAGTTTGTGACCGCTACCAATGAGGACCCATACACTCACGAGTGTCATGAGGGATATGACGGCATAGATTGCGATACCAACTAGTTGCCAAGTACCTGGCAGGCCAACAAGGACGAGGGCGCTAATGATCATCGGTGCAGCGATAAATATAAGTTCGCTCAAGACGCTGGTGAGTCCAAGGCTAAAGGCCTCAGGAGCTGACTTAGTCGCTTTGCTTCGATCACTCAGGTGACGGGCAAATGAGCGAGGGATCCATAACGATGTTCCTTTTCCAGGACGATAGTAAAAGAACCAAACGGCAAGTCCGACACCAATCAGTAATCCGCAGGCGATTGCCCAGACGAGCTGCGGTGCATCATGACCAAATACGTTCAGGAAGATGAGCGAGATGAATGAAAGGGCGAGGAGCGTCATTACCCCCGCTCCACTGACAAATCCGAAAGTTAATCGCATCACTCGTGCCTGAGAGTGTTTTGCACCAATCGCATGACCTGAAAGCAATGTCAATACACTCACGCTCAGCTGAAAACTGGCATGAACGAGCGCCGCTAGGGTGACGATTGCGAGAGACGAGGGGATGTCCATATGTTTGTTTTTTTATTTCCTCTGACTATATTTATACCATAAGCGGCTCACCTCAGTCAAAGTTATTGCCATAAAGGGATTGACTTTTTATCACGTTTGTGCTTAAATAGATACATAAAACAATAAAACAAAAAAAGGTCAACAAAACTAACATGGACACCACTAGTAGCCAAATCGAACCAGTCAGCATGAGCGAAGTATTACAACTTGCGAGCTGGGATCGTCCTCGTTCTAACCAAGAGTTACGTAACTTTATTTCTACTCGTGAGGCAGTTATTTCCGGAGAATAGTCGGATCAAATAGGGAAGTATGGATAGGGTATACCACTACCCTATTTTTTGTACCTAAAACATACTCAAGGGTCGGTAGCCTATTTGCCAAGGCCAGCGATCAAGCTGATGGTTGTTGCCACGATAACCGTCCCGAATACGTATGACAATAATGCGTGCCGAAGGGCGGTTTTTCTAAATTCTGTCCCAATCATGTCGGTGTCTGATACCTGGAAGGTCATACCGATAGTAAAGGCTACGTAGAGAAAGTCTGAGTAGGCGGGTACGTGATCATTTTTAAAGTCGATCGTTCCAGTTATCTCCTTTGAATAATAAAAGCGGGCATAGCGCAGTGCGTAAAGAGTATGGATCAAGATCCAAGAAACGACAACGCCAAAAAGGCTTATGAGGGTGAGTAGTAGTTGTTGAATAGTGTCAGCTGTCATGTGGGCCTCGAATAGGGCAAATCCGACTGCGACAAGACTTGCAATACTCGCAAGGGTCAAAAGAATGTCCACCCCTACCCTACCTGGATCTTCGCGGAGTGCAAAGGCGGCGGTGCGGGCATGGCTCATTGGCCAGATAATAAGCCAAATCCAAGTGATGAAAATGATAACAGCACCTTCCCAGCCTATTAGTATTGAAATGGAACCAAGCTGACTTAACGTGCCAATGATAGCTATGGCAATGCCGGCAATAAGGGCGACGAGTAAACGAATAGTGGAGGAGCTGTTGATTTTCTTTATAGTACTCATGCGTTTATCATACACCCACGCACCTATCGCATTTTAAAACATTGTGAAAAATAAGTTCGTAGGGGTCGCTGGCGCCGCAGCCCCGGCAACAAGCTCGGCTGTTTTTGTTAACCAGTTTGTTGAGGCTGATAGGGTTTTTGAGTTAAAGCCATATGTCGATACGGCGACACCTGTATCAAAGATGGCTGCCTCGTAGTTACTGGCAATCGCTTCGACGACGAGCGCAGTACTGTTTGGCGGGTGGCCACCGACCGCACCAACGTTCGTACTGGCTGCGCCAAACGTCACCACCCAGTCTGCTCCGGGATTCTGAAAGGTCACAATGCCGGAATAAGAAATTGAGGTGCCGGTACCGGATTGTCCACCGATGGCCACAAATGGTGTCGCTGCTACGCCGCGATAGATAACCCAAGACGCCGCAGTTCCATTAGAGATAGTCGGGTATGTTTCAGATGAGGACGTCGCGAACTTATAGAATGCCGCCATAGCAAAGCTGTTCGCTGATTGTTGGCCAGAACTTATCTGCGTGTAACCTGACGGCGTCAAAGGAATGGCTGACGTAGTGGTATCAACGGCATGTATCACGATAAGGTCACCGGTGACGTAGCTGCCGCTAAAGCTAGATGTTGCGCCGGAAGAGATTCGTGTAATAGCCATGTTAATAACCTACGGCGTCTACGGCCATTAATATCCAGGCGACACTCGTTGAGTCGTAGACGAAGCCACAAGTGATGGTCTTTGAGGCGATCATGGTTGTCGGAAGCGTCGCAACACCACTTGATTTGTAGCCAGCCGACCAAGCCGCTGTATATGGCGTGGCACCGGAAAGGACTCGCATCATCATTTTTTGGCCATCAGTAGGAGACCCAGCATCATTGGCGACGGTGAAGTTGGCGGTTGGGCTCGTGATACGGACCAGATCGGCGTTAGAGCTGTTCGGTGTGTAGGTCGTGCTTGCTACTGTCAGTGTGACGGCGCGCTGGCGGATAAGTTTATTGGTCAGCGTTTGTGCGGTGGCGAGGTCAACGAAGTTTTGTGTCGAGGAACCTGTTCCACCTTGGGCGATAGGAAGTGGTGCCGACAGGTGTGTCGCGATGACTTGTGGTGAAGCTGCTGTGCCACCAATGTCAGTATTAACGCGGACGGCGCTAGTCAGAGAGGACTGAGTTGAAGCATCAAGATCAGTAGCCGGAATACCGGTTGGAGGTTTGATGTAGCCGCCCGCTTGTGTGAGCGCGCTAGGCTGTATGGTCCCGTCGGTCGATAATGAAACACCGAGATAGTCATTAAGGATGACACCCCACGCTCCATCATCTGATCCCGGAACCGGCAGGCGCGCTGTCATTGTTGCTCCCCGTTCTGATCTATTTACTAAATGGTTTTGCTTAGTATATTTTAGCATGTTTATAGGGTGATTGGCGGGTTAATGGCCGTTAAGAATTGTTAAAATACGGTGGTCTGGGACGTAAAAAGACCTCCGAAGAAGTCTTTTTGAAATATGCAATTTGGTAGCACCGACAAGAATTGAACTTGTGACCTCGAGCTTATGAGTCTCGCGCTCTAACCAACTGAGCTACGGTGCCATATTTGTATGGTAAGTACAGAGCTGATTCTACCAGATTACAGACGTTATTTCTAGGGGTTTGCGCGTGGTAGATCGTCGGCGTGAAGGTGTATACTAGAAACAGTACCGCGTAATACTCACTGATCGTCGATGTGTACGATTAAGCGTCCCTTGCGAATGGTCATTCAATTGTCTTCGGATATTCACTAAGAAACGGGTGAAAACACGGGCAATACAAGTCGAATCGTTTCTCTAACAAACTATTAGAGGATTTTTGATATGAATGACGAAACTTTTTTGAACGAACCGATTGAAGTAATTGCCGTTTTTGGTAAGGGTAATCAGCCGTGTCGCCCGTTAAAATTTAGACGCGCCAACGGACGGGAAGTCGAAGTCCAAGAATTAGGCCTGAGACACCCGGTGACTCAAGGGCGAAAAACAGTCCACATGTTCGACGTGACTGATGGCGGTGCTGATTATCGGCTGGAGTTTGATAGCGAGCGATTGAGTTGGCATTTAACGATGGAGGCTGATCACTATGAATAAACCCCAGCGCCGGCCCGAACATAACCCTGAGCGACCATTGATTATGCATATCGATTTGAATAGTTGTTTTGCGACGGTCGAACAACAAGCGCGGCCAATGCTTCGCGGGAAGCCAGTTGCGATCGTAAATCGTCGAACCGATAATACGGCGATCATCACGGCTAGCTATGAGGCAAAAGCGATGGGAGTGAAGGTGGGTATGAGATTGAAAGAGGCGAGACTTCTCTGCCCTGATATTGTGGCTCTAGAGAGTGATCCTTCGAAATATCGCTATGTCTATCACCGCCTGCTCGACATTATGAACGACTACTCGTCGCACGTCACAATGAAAAGTATCGATGAGGGCGTGATTGATTTTCATAATACGACCGCCGATATGCAGGGCCGTGATTTAGTTGAAATAGGGCACGAGATCAAGCAGCGATTAAAGGATGAGATCGGCGTCTGGATGCGCTGCAATATCGGCATTGCGACTAACCGCTTTCTGGCAAAGACGGCGGCGGGGCTGCATAAACCAGACGGACTTGATGTGATTACGCCTGACAATATCCGCCAGACACTTGCGACGATGAAGTTAACCGATTTGACGGGGATTGCTAGCCGCAATGAACAGCGTCTCCGTAGTGTAGGTATTTTTACGCCACTGGAATTTCTTGACACAGAGGTTGTCGTGTTGCAACGGATTGTTTTTAAAAGTGTTGTCGGGCGATGGTGGCATGATCGATTGCGCGGCTGGGAAGTCGATGACGTCGAGTCTGATATTAAACGGGTAGGGCGGCAATACGTGCTGGAAAGTTTTAATTTGACGCGCGACGAGGTTACTAAACGACTGCATCATTTATGTGAGTCGGTTGGGTCCCGGATGCGGTCTCAACAGAAATCAGCGCGGGGGATATATGTTTATGCGAAAACGAGGGACCAGGGTTATTGGCACTCCTCTACCCTATCACTACTCCCCTTTTCATCTGATCAAACTATTTTTATGTTGGCGCGGCAACTATTCGACAAAGTCCCGGATGGCGTGAAGGAAATCGGGATTCATTGTTATGAGTTACAGCCTATTGAAGATGCACAGATTAGCCTGTTTAATGACCAAATTATTCGTGATCGGCAGGTAACTGGTGCGATCGATGGTATTAACAAACGGTATGGTGAACGGATGATTCATTCGGCGGATACTCTCGGGACAGGTATCTACGTAAAACAGAAGATACCGTTCGGGAGTACTCGTTATATGTAAGGCTTGTGCCCCCATTCCGTTTCTGCTTAAATAGAGTCATAATTAAGGACTACACCAGTGGCAATCAAAACTCAAATTGAAGCATTACTGCAAGAAAAAATGGACCGCAAGGACTTTTTGAAGTACGCAGGTACGATCGTGCTTGGTGTTTTGGGTATCACAGGATTAGTGCGTATGCTACTTGGTACACGCGGCCTCGACACTTCTGTGAGTAATGGTTCACACCAAAATTCAAGCAGCTACGGCAGCTCACCGTACGGCAAATAGCCAGACACTCCTTTAAATAGCCTCGTCAAGCTGTTATAATAGAGACAAATTACCGAGAACTAACGGAGATTCTTTATGTCTGGACACAGTAAATGGTCAACAATCAAACGAGAAAAAGGTGCGAAAGACGCCAAGCGCGGCGCAGTCTTTACTAAAATTGGTAATCAAATTGCAATCGCTGCCCGCAGCGGCACTGACGTTTCGATGAACTCTGCATTACAGATGGCCATTGAAAAAGCCAAGCAAGCAAACATGCCGGCCGCTAACATCCAACGTGCGATTGATCGGGCAGCCGACAAGAACGCGGCAACCCTCGAAGAGACGACCTACGAAGCGATGGGTCCAGGCGGCGTCGGTATTATTATCGAAACAGCAACTGACAACAAAAATCGAACATTCCCTGAAGTAAAGAATGCGCTCACAAAAAATGGGGGACGTATCGCTGATGCTGGGAGCGTGATGTTTCAATTTACCCGTAAGGGTGTGATTAATGTCACTGCAACTGGTGAGGACGCACTATTGACGATCCTTGATGCTGGTGCCGAAGACGCTATCGAAGAAGATGGCGACATGATTGTCTATACAGACCAAAAAGAGCTTGCAAAAGTTCGTACTGCTATTATCGAAGCCGGTCTTGTTGTGACGGGTGCCGAGCTGCAATATGTTCCGAATAATACGGTTGAAATTGATGATCCCGAACAGGCTGCAAAAGTCCTGAAGGTGATGGATGCACTCGATGACCTCGATGATGTCACTAGCGTGCATACCAATGCCGATATCACGGCTGACATATAGTCGTTTAGTTTCGACGACAAGCTTATAACTAGTTAATATTTACTTTCTATACTAAGAAACATGCTGAAAGTGTTTCTCGGTTTTCTGGTGAGCGTGGTAGGTCTCCTGCTATCGAGTGCGTATGTTTCCCCAACATACGCCGCTTCAGCGTCTGTCCTTATGACGCACATCCAAGCGGGTGCGGTTGGTGCGGCTACCCAAGAATTTATTGTGCTCTACAACAATTCACCCGACGATGTCGATATTTCAGACTGGTGTCTCACGAACAAGAATAATGCGGTCATCACCTGCTTTAACAGCCCGGCGGGTCAAAAAATGTATATTCCGCCCTATGCACACGCTGTCGCAGCATCTAGTTCACTTTCGATGATACTCCCGATAGGAACGGTTACATCTACGTATACTCCTTTCAGCCAAAGTAGCGGTAGTCTCATAGGGAGCGGCGACACAGTTTCCCTGCTTGATAATATGGGCTATGTTGTTGACCGTCACGCTTGGACAACATCACTCAGTGCCGGTATGCAGTTCGAGCGTCACGGAATAGGTAGTCCAGTGATCTATCAGGATACTGACATGTCAGCCGATTGGTCGGTGACACTTCCTGGAATACTTGCGGTTAATGAGACATATATCGACACGACCATCGTGGACGCTTGTCCAAATATCGAAGGGGTACAACCGTCTGTGCCGATAGGGAAAGAACGGGACATAATGGGCGAGTGCATCGCTTCGTCGATTCCGCCACTCATGCTTACTGAAATCCATCCTAATCCTGCCGGTAGTGACGAGGGTCATGAATTTATCGAACTATATAATCCCAACGATGTCGCCATTGATCTAGTCGATTATAGGTTGTTGATTGGTCCAAATGACGAGAACATGTATAGTTTTCCGAGCGAGAGTAGTATGCAGCCTGGAAGTTATATGTCTTTTTCAAATAGCGCTATCCCCTTCACGCTCCTTAACTCATCCAGCCATGTCGT
>Ga0209511_1002104_pt1 | contig 16731 bp, 13 predicted proteins | sample SSSSmetaG_FD_184141 | JGI IMG/M metagenome (GOLD analysis project Ga0209511, IMG submission 184141) | Glacier valley bacterial and archeal communities from Borup Fiord, Nunavut, Canada, to study Microbial Dark Matter (Phase II) - ​SSSS... | ecosystem: Environmental > Aquatic > Freshwater > Ice >...
TTGCGCTCGCAAACTGGTACATTTGGCTTTTGGGATAATCAAGCATCAGCAAGCTTTCAAAGCGGATTACGCGCAAGCTGCCGCCGCTTAATTTGGTTTGGCTACTTGACAACCAATACCATATCTAACCTGTAAGCGAGCTTCTCCCCAGGGAGAAGGGATAAGATTGCCCCCTTTGCACAATACCTGGTGTGAAAATGTACTAGCAAGAAAGGGGGAAACTCCTTCTCTCCTCTCAGGGGAGAAGGTGGGATGAGGAGTGCTTTTATCCTAGTTCTTTGTTTGGACACATATCTGTAAATAGGCGGTGGTAATGAAAGAGCAAATCCAGCGAATAAAAGACAAACTGGCTAAGTTGCAAAATATTGGCTGGGAAAATTACAAAGATAGTACTGGGGTGTGGGGGCATCAATTCCAGATGAACCCACCTTTATCTCAGGAACAACTTGTAGCTTTTGAGACCCACTTTGATATAGACCTGCCTGAAGGCTACCGGGATTTCTTGTTTGAGGTTGGCAATGGCGGGGCAGGCCCATATTATGGAATTTTGCCGATAGAACGTTGGTATCAATGGCTAATTCCGTATGGTAATATGAGTTTAGAGGAAACCGTAAAATCCTTAGAATTCAACCCTCATGATTATTTTTCTCAGGAGTATGCTGAACGAGCTAACTCTTTAACTGGATACGGCTTAGAATATAAAGAAGGGCCAAGTAAACGCTATGGAACTATTGCTATAAGTAGCCAAGGTTGTGGAATTTACTGTTTTCTTGTGGTCAATGGCATAGAACGGGGAAGGGTATTTTATGTAGGAGATATGCATACTCCTTATTTTATGCCCGACCCGGACTTTCTTTCGTGGTATGAACGTTGGTTGGATGAAACCTTGAGTGGCAAAAAAATCGGCTGGTTTGAGGGCTATGGCTGGCCCGATGTGGATAGACCCGAATATTGGGACAAGGGTTGGGTACAACTCGAATTTGAGATGTAGAACTAGCCCTAAACCTTTGTGCTCTTTGTCCAACAAGTTGGAGGCTACGCTCTGCCTTTGTGGTGAATATTTCCTAAAGCTTTTTATAGAAAAAGGTACTGCCACTATATGTACCGTCTACCTCTATCACGTAGTCGGTGAAGATACCAACTATTTCATAGCCATATTTGAGGTAAAGTTGCTCGGCGGGGTCGCCTGTGCGGGTGTCGAGCAATAAAAGGCTCCGCCCTGCTTCTTGCGCGGCCTTCTCGATAGCCAGCAGCAGGGTTTTGCCTAAACCTTTGCCTCGCTCCGAGGTATGCACCATCAATTTCTGGACTTCGGCCCGGTGGACGGCGTTAGCTTTGCGGGCCATATCCAGTTGCACACTCCCCACGATCTTATCACCCCGCCGCGCCACCAGTAGCACCCGATAGCCTTTCGGCAAATCCTCAATAATATCTTCCCAATAGTGCTGGGCGGTGGCGGAGTCCAGGGGCGGCCAGAAACCCACCGATGCGCCGTTATCCACCGAGTCTTGCAACAAAGCTATCAAACCGGGCAATACCGCCCTGGTCTGTTCAGCGTCTAGTTGCTCAATAATTGTTTCTGTTTCATTCATTGGCATACTGGTTGTTGGTTATTAGTTGTTAGTTGTTGGTTAAAGGTCCCAAATTTTGTGAACAGGGCGCGGAAACCACGCCCCTACGAAATTTCCCTACCATCCCCCAACCCTGCATTTCTTCAGCCTTCATCCCTCATCCTTCCCTAGAATAGCCGGGCTTGCTGATAGGATACGCCCGCCTCGAAAGCCAGACTGGGTTTGTCGCGGGTGGCTACTTCTAACGGGAAATTAGTAATCCCGGCTTCCGTCAGAACGCTGGTGATACTTTCGATGGCGGTATCGGGGTGATTATTTTCTTTGGACAAATGGGCCAACCAGACACTATGTTCTGGGTTGCTTTCCTCGATACAACGCCGCAAAATCTGGGCGGACTGCTCGTTGGAAAGGTGGCCTCGGTCGCCGCTAATTCGCCTTTTTAGTGAATAGGGATAATTTGGGTTTTGCAAAAGGGCCTCAATGGAGTGGTTAGCTTCCAGCACAATCAGATCGCTGGCAGCCATCGGCTCGAAAATCTCCTGAGTAGCACAGCCCAAATCGGTCAGGATAACCCCCTGCGTCCCATCGGCCCGGAAGGTGTAACAAACCGTATCGGCGGCATCGTGGGAAACCGGGAAACTGGTTATTTCCAGGGGGCCAAAGCTGGCAACCTTGCCTGTAGGCATGATTTTAGTATTATAAACACGGGTGACGGGTATTTTTCCGCCGCGTAATTCTTCCAAACGAGCGGTTTTCTCCCAGGCATGATAAGCCGCTTCCAGAGTGCGTTTGTTGCCATAAACTGGCACGCCCCACTTCAACGAAACGGCCCCTGCTCCCCGTAAATGGTCGTAATGGTCGTGGGTCAGGAAGATTCCCTCAAGTTCAGCAACATTGACCCCTTCATTCAGGAGAAATTTCTGGAGGGTAGCGGGTGGCAACCCACAATCAACCAATAGGCTGTGCCCACCCGCCTGCACTAGATAACAGTTGCCACTACTCCCACTTGCTAAAGCTCTAACTCTCATTTAAGTCTCAAATCTAAAATCACAGGTCAAAAGGCATAAAATCAGGAAAGTAATTAATTGTAGGAGGCTGCTCGTCAGCCGATATTTATCGCAGGACAGAGCCTGCTCCTACAATAATTCTTCAACATCCTGATTATCCTGTTTATCCTTGTTAATTTTCTTCTTCCGACAACCAACAACTAAAGGGCCGCGAAAGCCGTTTCTAAATCCCGAATAATATCACTGGGGTCTTCGATGCCCACCGAAAGGCGCAACAGACCGTCGGTAATACCCAAAGCCACCCGTTCCTCGTAAGGGATAAAGCGATGGCTGGTGCTGGCGGGGTAATTGATAGTGGTGGAAACGTCGGCCAGACTAGGCATAAAGGGAATATGTTGCAAGGCGTTGATAAAGCGCGAAGCCTTAGCGTGATTTCCGTCCTTGAGTTCAAAAGACAACATCCCGCCAAAACCTTTAGGGAACTGCCGAACCGCCAGAGCATGTTGCGGGTGGCTCTTGAGGCCGGGATAATAAACCTTGCTAACTTTGGCCTGTTCCTCCAACCACTCTGCCACAATCTGAGCGTTACGGGAATGGGCTTGCATCCGTAAGGGCAATGTTTTAAGACTACGCACATTCAGCCAGGCATCAAACGGGCTGAGGGTTGCGCCAAACATCATCGCGGCGGAAGCAGCCTGAGTGATAAAATCCTTGCGACCAACCATCATCCCACCCAGCGCGTCACTATGCCCGCCGATATATTTGGTGGTGGCATGCATCACCACATCAATCCCCAATTCGCAGGGACGCACCAGATAAGGCGGGGCAAACGTACCATCTACCATCGTGGTCAGGTTCAGTTCGCGGCCTAGATTGGCAATTGAGGCAAAGTCAGGGATGCCAATCATCGGGTTGCTGATGCTCTCAAAATATAGCACTTTGGTATTGGGTCGGACTGCCGCCCGTACTGCCGCCGGGTCACTGGTATCTACAAAAGTGGTTTCGATGCCCAGGCGCGGTAGATGCTGAGTTAGAAGGCCATAAGTCGAGCCATAAATAACTTTGTCAGAGATAATATGCGTCCCCGCGCCTGTGGCGGTAATCAGGGCGGCGAAGATTGCGCCCATTCCGCTGGCGGTAGCTGAGGCCATTTCCGCCCCTTCCAGTTGGGCAAAAGCTTCCTCAAAGGCCGACCTGTTGGGGTTACTGACCCGATAATACATCCAGCCCTTTAACTCGCCACTATGCACCCCTTCTACATCTTCCAGATTATCAAAAGCAAAGGCGGTAGTCTGGTAAATCGGCATTGCGCCAGGGCGACCGGGATGTTTTACAGCCCAATCCCCGCTATGAACGGCAATGGTATCGAGACTCGTCCTTGAATCTTGCTCCTCAGCCATTGTTTAAATAATCCTTTCTGATATACAAAATTAACGGGGGAACATCGCCCCTACTGAAGCCCCGGCGTGAACCCGCATGATACACTCGCCTAACAATCGGGAAACCGTAAGCACTTTTATTTTGTCTATTTGTTTATTAGGCGGCAAGGGAATCGTGTCAGTAATAACCAGTTCCGTAATACAGCCATTTTTAATACGCTCAATAGCACTCCCGCTCAGAACCCCATGCACGCAGCCAGCGTAAATTTCGGTAGCTCCAGCCTTCTGGACGGTTTCCGCCGCTTGCATAATTGAGCCCGCCGTATCTATTTCGTCATCAATCAGAATGGCTTGCATGCCGCTTACCGAACCAATTAGGTTTAGCACCGCCGTTTTATCCTCATTACCCAGGCGGCGTTTTTCTACAATCGCCAGGGGCGCGTTTAGCAATTGGGCAAAGTTACGGGCGCGTTTAGCACTCCCCAGGTCGGGCGAGACTACTACCGGGTTGGACAGATTTTTGTCCCTGAAATAATCGGCTAAAATATGAATAGCGGTCAGGTTATCAACCGGGATATTAAAGAAACCTTCAATTTGTCCGGCGTGCAAATCCACCGTCATCACCCGATTGGCCCCCGCCACCGTAATCATGTCTGCCAGCAAGCGGGCGGTAATCGGCACACGCGGTTGGTCTTTTTTATCGGTACGCCCATAGGCATAGTAAGGCAAAACCGCCGTAATACGCCCCGCCGAGGCTCGTTTGAATGCATCAATCATGATTAGCAGTTCCATAATGGAACGATTGACCGGGGAGGAAAGAGGTTGCACCACGAAAATATCATTCTCGCGGACGCTCTCATCTATTTTCACAAAAATATTTTCATTGGAGAACTCAAAAACCTGGGAACGCCCAACCGGAATACTAATGTAATCGCAAACCGCCTGAGCTAAAGCCCCATTAGCGTTGCCCGTAAATACCGCTACTTCATTATATAAAGAACCCAATATTTTATTCCCCTACATTGAAACTGGCAGAACACCACTGTGACCTGATTATAACATATGGCTGGGGCGGGGGCGATGCTAAAACTTCGGGCAGCGATACAGTCCGGCAAACGGCTTGACAGTCGGCCCGATTCCTAGTATTAAAATAACTACAAAAAGCGGTGGCTTTTTACCCCTTTTTCCATAAAACCAATAATCAACGACTGATAATTGCCTAGTAGACCTCGAAGTGGAGGAAGATATGATTTTGCAAGATTTGAGCAGTGTAGCCGAAGTTATTCGCTATCACGGGAAAACGCGCCCCGACCAACCCGCTATTCATTATCAGGGTCGCGAAACCACCTATGCTCAGCTTAACCAGAACGCTGACCGGGTAAGCAATGGTTTACGAGCGGAGGGGCTTGGTATTCAATCGCGGGTGGCGGTGTTGGATAAAAATTCCGATGTTTTCTTTGAGGTCTTCTTTGGAGCAAGTAAGGCCAATATGGTCACAGTGCCCGTTAATTTTCGCCTAGCCCCGCCCGAAGTGCTTTATATCCTGAACGATGCCCATACTGAGATTCTTTTTGTAGGTGAGGATTTTCTGGGCGTGGTAGAAAAGATTGCCCCGGAACTTACCACCGTTAAAAAGATTGTAACTTTGAGCGGGCAGCACGAAGGTTGGGAAGATTATGCCGCCTGGCGTAACCGCCAAAATGAGGAGGAAGTAGTAACCCCTGCTGATAACGCGGACGTTAGTATGCAACTCTACACCAGTGGCACTACCGGGCTACCCAAAGGGGTGCAACTTACCCTCGACAATCTTTTTACCCTGATTGTCCCCTTTACCTTCGAGACACTTGACTTTAACGATGCCGATATAAATCTGATTTGTATGCCGCTTTTCCATATTGGCGGGTTGGGTTGGGCTTTTGTGGGTTTTGTGGCGGGGGTTAAAAACGTGGTAGCCCGCGAGATTAATCCGCCAGAGTTGCTCAGGCTGATTGTGGAGCAGAAAGTTACTAAAGGATTTTATGTTCCTGCGGTAATCCTGTTTATGTTGCAAGTGCCGGGTTGCAAGGATATGGATTTTTCTAACCTGAAAATGATGGTTTATGGCGCGTCCCCTATCCCACTTGACCTATTGCGGGCGGCAATGGCAACCTTTAAGTGCGAGTTTATGCAGGTTTATGGACTGACTGAAACCACCGGGGTTATTACAGTTTTAGGCCCCGAAGACCACAGTGTCGAGGGCAATCAACGCATGCGCTCCTGTGGTAAACCTACCCGTGTGGCTGAAATTAAGGTGTTGGACGATGAGGGACAGGAAGCCCCATTAGGCTCAGTCGGTGAGATTGTGGTGAGGTCGCGCCAGAACATGAAGGGCTACTGGAACTTGCCCAAAGAAACCGCCAAAACTATGCGCGGCGACTGGTTATATACAGGGGATGCGGGCTATTTTGATGCTGATGGCTACCTTTATATCTATGACCGGGTGAAGGATATGATTGTCTCTGGCGGCGAGAATATCTATCCGGCGGAGGTGGAAAGTGCGATCTTTGGGCATCCGGCGGTGGCAGATGTAGCGGTAGTGGGCGTGCCAGACGACAAATGGGGCGAGGCGGTTAAGGCCATTATTGTCCGCAAACCAGGGGTAGAAGTTACCGCCGATGAACTTATTACCTACGCCCGTGAGCGTATCGCGGGTTATAAAGTGCCAAAATCGGTAGATTTTATCGAGACTTTGCCCCGTAACCCTTCCGGCAAGATTTTGAAACGAGAGTTACGCAAACCATATTGGGAAGGCCGTGAACGGCTGGTCAATTAGGGTCGTCGGTTAGCGGTTGTCGGAAGAAGAAAATTAACAAGGATAATCAGGATGTTGAAGAATTATTGTAGGAGGCTACTCCGTCAGCCGATAAACTATCGTAGGACAAAGCCTGCTCCTACAATAATTCCCCGATTTTAGATATTCGATTTTAGATTTCTACCGACAACCGACGACTGACCACCGACAACCATTCAGGAGGAAACCAAAAATGCGAACCAATCATGTGAAAGCCAAATTAAGGCGGGGTGAGGCCAGTGTGGGTGCATGGCTAAGTATGCCCACTCTACCGACCACCCGCATTATGACCCGCCAGGGTTATGATTGGCTAACAATTGATGGTGAGCATAGTCCGCAGAATCCAACCTTATTTTCTGATATGGTGGCTCTGGTAGCCGATTCCCAGCTATCGGCCCCCTTTGTGCGAATACCCACCAATACTGTCGAATGGTATAAATGGGCTCTGGATGCCGGAGCATGGGGAGTGATTGTACCGATGGTTAACACCAGAGAAGAAGCCGAACAGGCGGTTAGCTGGTCGAAATACCCGCCGCAAGGCAGCCGGAGTATTGGAGGAGTTTTTGCTCCCTTTGGTTTTGGTACGACCAATCGAGCCGAGTATGCTGCTTCTGCTAATGACGAGATTATGGTGATTATTCAAATCGAAAGTCTACAGGCGATGCAAAATCTGGATGCTATCTTGAGCGTGCCGGGTTTGGATGTGGCTTTTGTAGGGCCAAACGATTTGCACGCCCAATTGGGTCTACCACCTAGTGCCGAAGGAGCAGAGCCAGAGTTTGTGGCGGCTTTAGACGAAATCAAAAAAGTGGCAAAACGCTATAATCTGCCGCTTGGGATGTTCTGCACTAATGGGCAAGCCGCCGCCAACCGCATCAAAGAGGGCTTTCAGTTGGTTTCTGCTACCACTGATGCTGGCTGTCTGGCGACTGCCGCCACCCAGAACCTCAAATCCGCCCTATTGTAGACGCTGATAACGAACGCGCCCTTGACTTGCAATACCATAAAGATTGCGTTAAAATTAAGTGACATTGTGAACTTCTTAGCAAATAAAATTAAAGGGCTTCAATGAAGAAGGAGCGAGTTTAATTATGGGCGCACGTAAAAAAGTAACTGTGATAGGCGCGGGCAACGTTGGCGCAACCACCGTCCAACGGTTGGCAGAGCGGGATGTCTATGATGTGGTAATGGTTGATATTGTGGAAGGTCTACCGCAGGGCAAGGCTCTGGATTTGCGCGAAAGTGGCCCGGTAGAAGGTTACGACTCCAGTATTATCGGCACAAACGGCTACGAAGAAACCGCCGATAGCGACCTGGTGGTTATAACCAGTGGTATCGCCCGCAAGCCCGGTATGAGCCGTGATGACCTGTTGCACACTAACGCCGGAATCGTTCGCTCTGTGACTGAAAATGTCGTGAAGTATTCCCCGAACGCTATTATTATCGTGGTAAGTAATCCTCTGGATGCAATGACTCAACTAACCTATAAAGTCAGTGGTTTCCCCAAGAATCGGATTATTGGGATGGCGGGGGTGTTGGACTCGGCCCGCTTCCAGCATTTCATCGCTGAAGCTCTGGATGTATCGGTGCAAGATGTTAATGCCTTTGTGCTGGGTGGGCATGGCGATACGATGGTTCCCTTGCCACGTTATAGCACCGTTGCGGGTATCCCCATCACCGAACTTTTGTCCCCCGAAAAAGTAAAAGCCCTCTGTGACCGCACCGCCAATGGTGGGGCCGAAGTGGTTGCGCTGCTTAAAACAGGCAGTGCCTATTATGCCCCGGCCTCCTCGGTAGCGGCAATGGTGGATAGTATTCTATTGGACAAAAAGCGGGTGTTGCCTTGTGCAGCCTATCTGGAAGGCGAATATGGTATTAATGGGCTGTTTGTGGGCGTGCCCTGCAAACTAGGGGCTAACGGGGTGGAGCACATTTTCGAGATTACCCTGACCCCGGAGGAAAGTGCCGGATTACAAAAGAGCGCGGCAGCCGTAGCCGAACTGGTTGAGGTGGTTAAACAAAAAATCACCGATGTTGGGCTATAGTCGCTAAACTGTAAAATGTATTTCAGAGAAGGGCAGAGTTAATATTCTGCCCTTTTGTTTTAGGTGTTAGGTTAATTTTCACCACGGAGGCACAGAGAACACAGAGGTTTTATATTTAGGTATTAGGCGTTAGAGAAATTCAAAATTCCTGAGAAGGGCGCGGAGACCACGCCCCTACGGATTTTCCCTGATTTTAGATTTTAGATATTCGATTTTAGATTTCAGTAAATAGGAGAAAAAACATGAGCAGACAGAATTTTAGTGGGAATAGCCCATGGGAAGGGATTGTAGGTTATTCCAGGGCGGTGCGGGTGGGCAACCTGGTGTACGTAGCTGGCACAACTGCCACCGACGAAAACGGCGCGGTGGTGGGGATGGGCGACCCCTATGCTCAGGCTATTCAGGCTCTCAAAAATATTCAGAACGCCCTTGAAAAAGCTGGGGTCAGTCTTGAAAATGTGGTACGCACCCGCATGTTTGTCACCAACATTGCCCAATGGGAAGAAATAGGGCGGGCGCACGGCGAATTTTTTCGCGATATTCGGCCCGTCGCCACAATGGTGGAGATAAGCAAGTTAATTCACCCTGATATGTTGGTTGAAATTGAGGCCGAAGCGGTGATTTCTTCAGATTAATAATTCAGCTAAATTAAAAATGGGCGGGAAAATCTATTAGTTCCGCCATTGTGTTTTTATTATCGAGTAGATAATTTCGGGAGTAGGGTAGGCGAAGATTATTACTTACCTCTTCCGTATTGTCGGACAGGTTATGATAGAGGTAGCACAATAACTTTTTGCTTAATTATAGGAAATTGGAACGAAACGAGAATTTTTGAGAATGGAATTTTTGAATAAAACAAGCGATATAAACCCTGCGCCAAAACCTAAAACCAGGACTGATATTCGGATTAAAGTGATATACCTTTCGATAGGGGCGGCTTTCCTCACCTTTGGTCTGAAATTTCTGGCCTACTTCCTGACCGGGTCGGTGGGTTTATTGTCGGACGCGATGGAAAGCATGGTGAACGTGGTAGCGGCTTTTACCGCTTTTGCTGCCCTCACTTTTGCCGCCCGCCCGCCCGACCAATCCCACCCCTACGGTCATGAAAAGGCCGAGTTCCTGAGCAGTATTGTGGAGGGAACGCTGATAATTTTGGCGGCAGGCGTGATTGCCTGGGAAGGTGGCAATCGCCTGTTTGACCCCCAACCCTTGCAAAGCCTGGGTTTTGGGTTAGCGGTTTCGTTTATGGCAACTCTGGTCAATTTTGGGGTGGCCCGCGTCCTGTTACATTTTGGCAAGAAAGAAGACAGTATCGCCCTGGAAGCCGACGGCAAACACTTGATGACCGATGTATGGACTTCGGTGGGGGTTATAGTTGGCTTAAGCCTGGCCTGGATTACGGGCTGGCTGTGGCTGGATGCAGTGGTAGCTATAGCAATTGCCGTTAACATCGTCTTTGAGGGTGGGCGACTGTTAGCCCGTAGCCTGGACGGATTGTTAGACCGGGCCTTGCCGGAAGCCGAACAAACCCGGATTTGCCATATAATTGAGAAAGTAATTTCCCGGCAAGCTGGGCAAGTGACCTATCATGGTTTGCGAACCCGTAAAAGTGGTAGTTATCGCTTTGTAGACCTGCACCTCTTAACCCCCGGTAGTTGGTCGGTACAACGGGCTTTTGAATGTATTGAGGAAATTGAAACCGCTATTTCGGCTGAGTTTAAAAATATACGTATTCTGGTGAACACCCAACCAACCGAAGACCCCCGCGCCTATAACGATAGCTGGGAAACCACCAGCCCGCACTAAAACTATAAAATTTACAAGGGGCGGACAATAACCCGGTTTCGTCCTTGCGATTTGGCCTCATATAAGGCACTATCGGCGGCGGCAATTAATATTGCGGGGCTAATACTTGAGGCAGTCATAGTGGTGGCAACCCCAATACTCAGCGTTACAAGTTCACTTACCTCAGAAAAACCATGTTGAAGTTTCAGGTTACGAATTTCGTTTTGAACGACCTGCGCCACTCTTAAAGCTCCTTGACTATCAGTTTCGGGCAGAATTACGGCAAATTCCTCGCCACCATAGCGGGCTACCAGGTCTTTAGCATAACCAACTCCCCGACTAATCCCCTGCGCTACCAATTTTAGGCAGAAGTCACCCGCCTGATGCCCATAACTATCGTTGTAACGTTTGAAAAAATCCACATCACATAATAGCAAGCTACAAACCAGAGTAGTAGGCTGCTCCAATTGGGACTGTAAATACTGGTCAAAGCGACGGCGATTAGCAATTTGGGTCAGGTCGTCCAGCACCGCCAACCTTTGTAATTCCAGGTTGGCTTTTCGTAAAGCTCTTTCGGCGGACTTACGCTCCCGAATCTCGGCCTCTAATTCGCGTTGCAAACGATAAATTGTGACATGGGTATTAACTCTAGCTAGTAACTCCTCAAACTGAAAGGGTTTGGGTACATAATCCACCGCCCCCGCCGCAAACCCCTTGAGTTTGTATTCCACATTGGTTAAAACCGTCATAAAAATAACCGGGATATTTTTGGTTAGTTCGCTGGCTTTAAGGCGGCGACAGGTTTCAAAGCCATCAATCCCGCTCATCTGCACATCTAGCAAAATCAGGTCAGGTTGAGCTAATTCCGCCCGTTCTATCGCCGACTCTCCATCTTTAGCGGTAAGAATCTCATAATTAGCGGCCTTTAAATGCTCGGTGGCGACTTTAAGGTTGGTAATGTTATCGTCCACTAATAATACTCTACCACTGGCTTTTTCAGGTTGCATATTATCCGTCCTTTATCCCGAAACTCATTTGCACAAATTTATTTAGTTCTATTCTATCAAATACAGGAAAGCCTTGTCGCACTTTATACCCATCTTTCCAAAAGCCTAGCCCTTATCCTCACCATTTATCAACAACTTTTCCACTTTATACACACATATGAATACACATTAATCCGGCAAAACCTGTGGAAAAACCACTTGCATTATTGTTAACAAACAAGGTAAAATAGAGGGTCAGCTAAGACCGACATAGGTAAGGCGTTAGGTCGAGGCATTTTACTGCTTGAGTGCGCCAACCTACAACAAACGCACTCTGAAAGTTCAACAATTGAGTTGATTTGGGCCTGAAGTCGCCCTCGGAGTAGCGGGTGGCCTAGTTTTTGTCGCGTCTCTGCGGGGTGCATTTTTGTCAGACCGGGCAAAAATGTTGGGGGGTAGCACATCTGAGGATAGAACTGGTAGAGGCTTGCCGCGCATGAATGGTTTCGTGCCGAATTACATTGAAGAAATAAAACGGCGCATAACCATTGTAGATGCCATTTCTGCCAGAGTCTCACTCAAAAAGTCGGGCAAGAATTATAAAGGGTTATGCCCTTTCCATAACGAAAAGTCCGGCAGTTTTTATGTCTTCCCCCTAACCGAAAGTTACTACTGTTTCGGCTGCCACGAAAGCGGCGACATTTTCTCCTTTGCCATGAAAACCGAAGGGTTGGAGTTTGGCGAGGCGTTGGAACAATTAGCCAGCCGCGCCGGGGTATTGTTGCCGGAGCGTCAAGCCAAATCGGAAGAAGATAGTGAAGCCCAGGCCCGTCGGGTTGAAAAAGAGCGGATTCGCGAGGCTAATGCCGCCGCCGCTACCTGGTTTAACCACTTGCTGTTGAACTCGAAAGAGGGACAGGCCGCCCGTGACTATCTGGAAAAACGGGGTATCGAACGGGCCTCGGTGGAAAGTTTTGGGCTGGGATATGCCCTGGATAGCTGGGACGCGCTACTGAAACATTTAACCGCCAATGGTCGTTTTAGTAGTGCCGAATTACTGGCTGCCGGGTTAATCGGTGAACGGGAGAACGAGGGCGAAGAAGGCTATTATGACCGCTTCCGAGGTCGCCTGATTTATCCCATCCGTGACCGTCAGGGTCAGATAATTGCTTTCGGGGGTCGGGTTCTGGAAGGCGCACCTAAAGAAACGCCAAAGTATCTCAACTCGCCCCAAACCGTGCTTTTTGATAAAAGCGCGACTTTGTACGGTTTCGATTTGGCCCGTGACGCTATTCGGCGGGCTGACAGCGCGGTGATTGTTGAAGGCTACATGGATGTTATTGTAGCTCATCAGGCCGGATTTGCCAATGTGGTCGCGCCACTTGGTACGGCTCTGAACGAAAAGCACGTTACCATTTTAAAGAAGTCGACCAAGCGGATTATTTTGGCTCTGGATGCCGATAATGCCGGACAGATGGCGACCTTGCGCGGGATTGAGGTGCTGAAACAGGGCTTTGATAGCCAACAGGTCGCGGTTGCCAATGCGCGGGGGTTAATCCGCTTTGAGCAACAGCTAGATGCTGATATTCGGGTTGCGGTATTGCCAACAGGTAAAGACCCTGACGAGGTTATCCGCGAAGGGGGCGAGAAGTGGCGCGATTTGCTGGCACAAGCCTTGCCAGTAGTTGATTATAGTTTTGCCACTATCGCTAATTCCTTAGACCTGAACACCGCTAAGGGGAAAAGTGAGGCGGTAGAGCAACTAATTCCGGCTATTCTGGAAGTGCGTGACCGTATCGAGCGGGAACATTATATTCAGAAATTAGCCCGAATGATCCAGACTGCTCCAGAGGTTATCCAGAACGAGATTCAACGGGCGCAACGTCAGGAAAGTAGTCGGGCGACCAGGCCATCGGTGGATATACCACCCCTAGCTGACGAAACCGAAGCCGCTTCGCCCGCGCCGATTGTCCAGATTGGGGCAAGTTCGGAACTGGAAATCGAAGATTATCTAATGGCTTTTGTGTGGCGACACCCAGCAGAAGTGTCCAGGATTAATCTCGATAATGAACCGTTAAGTGAGGCTAATTTTACCAAAAGCGAAAATAGAATGCTTTTGGAACAGATAGTTAGCGGCTTCAGTAGTAACGAAGATATTGAGCAAATTCAGGAGACTCTAATCCCTGAATTGTTGGCACACGTTACCAGACTGAACGATTATCTTAATAAACGGGTTTTTATTCCAATGATTGGAAAATTCCCAGAATATAAGAAGCTGGAATTTGACCCTTTTTCCTTGAATGAAGCCATTCAAATCCTCAAAAAGAGATTGGACGAGCTTCAATACAAGCGTAAGTTTGACGCTGTGACCGAGGATGAGGGTGAAGATAATTTCGAGATTGTAAAACAACTTCTCGAAGAGGCCAAGAATTTTGACCCTAAACCTAGTCCGGTTTTTCGGGACAGCCGGGACAGGTAGGTTAAGAAGTAGCCGGGGTACAGTAGGTCATACACAATGACTTCGCACTGGGATTGCGGGGAACACTGATTTTACAACAAGTTGGGGGGAAACGAAACTTTTAGTTAAGCGGTTACGTATATTTAGGCTCAAAAGCAAACGCACTCGAATTAGGGGCTTTAATTTTAAGCCCAAATGAGTAAGTCACAAATGACCAGCAGGGTGCGTAGTTCAAGCGAAGCTAATATAACAGAACAAATGACTAAAAGCAAGCAACCTACTCAGCCGTTGTAGTCAGAATTATATAAATATTTTTAGGAGCGTGATGTTGATGGCTAATACAAAACGCAAGCGGCACTATGACGAGGTAGTTCAACCAGAAGGCTTCAGCGAAGAAGTTTTCACTGAGGAAACCGACGTTGACCGCGTGCTGGGTTTTAACAAAGTTAATACTGCTGTGGTGGAGGAAGAAGTCGAGGAGGTCGAGCCGGAAGATTTACTTGAGCCGGACACTCTTGAACCCGATATGCCTCTTTTAGACGATGAAGCACAACTTGTTACGGCAGAATTGGCTCTGGAAGTGGTTCCTCCTGTTGCCACGATGGACGATTTACTGATTCGCGGCAAAAAGCAGGGCTACGTTACTCAAGACCAGATTTTACAGGTTGTACCTGAGCCGGAAGCCCACCTTGAGCAAATCGAGGAGGTTTATGCCGAGTTGATGGAACTGGGCATTGAGGTTCTGGACGAAGCTAAAGACTTTATGGCCGGGGCCAAAGAAGAATTATTCGTTGAAGAAGAGGCTGATCTGGACACCGCCCTTGACCTTGAGGGGATGAGCATTGACGACCCTGTGCGGATGTATTTGCGTGAGATTGGGCGAGTGCCGTTGCTGTCGGCCGCTCAGGAAGTGGCCCTGGCAAAACGGATGGAAGCGGGAGACGAGGAAGCCCGTCGTCACCTGACTGAAGCTAACCTGCGGTTGGTGGTCAGTGTCGCCAAAAAGTACATTGGGCGAGGGATGTCGCTGCTGGATTTAATTCAGGAAGGCAACATTGGCCTAATTCGGGCGGTGGAGAAGTTCGACTTCCGCAAGGGTTTTAAGTTTAGCACCTACGCCACCTGGTGGATTCGGCAAGCTATTACCCGTGCCATCGCTGACCAAGCCCGCACCATTCGTATCCCGGTACATATGGTCGAGACTATCAACCGTTTAATCCGCACTAGCCGCCGTCTGGTGCAGGAATTGGGACGCGACCCCACCAGTGACGAAATTGCCCGTGAGATGGGGCTGCCCGCCGAGAAGGTGCGCGAGATTATCAAAATTTCGCAGGAACCAGTTTCGTTGGAAACGCCTATCGGTGAGGAAGAAGATTCGCATCTGGGCGATTTCATCGAAGACCAGAAGGCTCTAGCACCAGCAGATGCCGCCAGCCACCAGCTTCTCAAGGAGCAGGTGGAGGATGTGCTGGACAGTCTAACCCAGCGCGAACGGCGGGTGCTCCAACTCCGCTTTGGTCTGGATGATGGGCGCAGTCGCACGCTGGAGGAAGTAGGTCGGGAGTTCGGGGTAACCCGCGAGCGTATCCGCCAGATTGAGGCCAAAGCTCTCCGCAAGTTGCGCCACCCCAGCCGCAGCAAGAAGCTCAAGGATTATCTGGAGTAAAACTAAACCCCCTTCCCGATTAAGAGAAGGGGGTTTTACTTTCGGCTTGGCAGTTTTCTAAAAAGGCTTAAAAGTTTAGGGAGTTTTAGATATTCAAGAGGTTTTAGCAGATTTAGCCATCTTTTTTACGATGGCTAAACGACGTTTAAGGTTTTGTAATCGGGGCCAGAGGATTTGAACCCACAACCCCTTGATCCACAATCAAGTGCGCTACCCCCTATGAAAAAAGGGAAAGCGGTAAACGCTGAAATCTACCGCTTTCTTCCAAATTCTCTACAGAAAATCTGGTTTGTGTTTATCGTGCTGACTTACTATTTAGGGGGCTGTTACGTTTGGCAGCTCTATCGAGAAGATGGGTACGAAAATGCACGTAATGCTCTTTGAGTGTTTTAAAATCCTCCCATCCTCCAGTTGACATTAATATCTCGATTTCCCGACCTTCCGAAGTTTTCCAACCACGCAGTTGCAAAACTTCGGCGGAACTTATGAGGGTTGGAATGTACGTCACAGTCCTTCTCTAATCTACGAAAAATAGTCCTCAATCCCCTTACCGACAACGGTTCAGAATCTATCAAGTTGCAAGTGGTGACTAACAACCAGCTAGGATCAAGCCCACTAACCTTGTAGCCTCTACCGTGTGGTTGCTTTAGCTCTTCCCTGTATTCTAGGATAGCTTTCCAAATATCCTTACTTAACACTACCTCCCGGGGTTTACCAGTTTTCGCCCCTATCACTCGGAGTACATGAATCTCATCTCCATCAATAATATGACAGGAAATATCCTTCCATTTAGCCTGACATAGTTCTGAGGCTCGTAACCCAGTATCGTAAAGAAGCAAGGTTACGGCCCTCGCCCGTAACTGTAGTAGCGGGGTTGCTTCTTTTTTAGCAGCAGCTAATAGCAAATCTATATCTTCTCCGCTGAAAATTGGCTTAACAACTGGGTACTTGCATAAGAGTGCCTTTTGGTCGAACTCAGGTAGACGTGTAATGTAACCGCGCCG
>Ga0209511_1002105_pt1 | contig 16730 bp, 16 predicted proteins | sample SSSSmetaG_FD_184141 | JGI IMG/M metagenome (GOLD analysis project Ga0209511, IMG submission 184141) | Glacier valley bacterial and archeal communities from Borup Fiord, Nunavut, Canada, to study Microbial Dark Matter (Phase II) - ​SSSS... | ecosystem: Environmental > Aquatic > Freshwater > Ice >...
CCGGCAGGCATTCAACTTTTATATCTTGCTTTACACATTCCCTTACCAATAAAAAAGCAGGATCGCTAATGCCCGGTGTACCTGCATCTGTAAGCAAGGCCATTGTTTTACCTGCCTGCAATTGCTCCGCTAAATGATGAATGATCTTATGTTCGTTGTGTTGGTGATAAGGAGTAATCGGTTTTTGTATTTGGTAATGTTGTAATAAAATGGAAGATGTACGGGTATCTTCCGCTAAAATTAAATCAACTGATTTTAAAATATCAATTGCCCTGAAAGTGATATCAGCCAAATTACCGATGGGCGTAGGAACGATATAGAGCATTTGAAAAAAATTAAAAATGGATGACGTAATTAGTGTTGCTATTTTATAAACAAGCGATTGAATTTTGCGTGAGGGATAGTAGCGGAAAGCCCACAGGTGAAGGTTTGTGCCACGGCATTGTGCCGCGGACTTGCAGCGGATAGCCCGACCCTTGCGCAGCTTGGGGCACGCCCCAATATCAATGTAGCTTAGTGTATAGTTACTTCAAACATTTCCATTACCTGGTTTGCCAATAATTTTTTGGCTGATTCTTCTGCAACTAACTTCGCTGCGTCCGCAGTTTCTGCTTCTATCTGAAGAGTAATATTTTTACCAATACGAACGTCTTTTATACCGTTTAATCCCAAATTTGCAAGGCCACCCATTACAGCTTTTCCCTGAGGGTCTAATAGTTCTTTTAGTGGCATTACTTTTACCTGTGCAGTGAAGATCATGATGTAGTTTTATTTTTGAGCATCAAAGATAAAATAATGTAGGCAATGAAAATAATGGGTACTGCCAACCATTTTAGTAAAAAGGCAGAAAGTATAGCAATAACTACAAGAATTACTTTTGGCATATTATTTTTAAAATTATAATCTTTAAACTTCATCGCCATAATTGGCAGTTTGCTTACCATTAGCCAGCTTAACAGAATAATAAGGACGTACAAAAACCATTTGTTGAGTATCAGGTTATAAATAAAATCGCTGCTGCCATACCAATAAATTAATGGTAAGGAAGCTACTACCAAACCGGCTGCTGGTATTGGTACCCCTTTAAAACCAAATGCCTGAGAAGTATCTAAATTAAAACGGGCCAAACGATAGGCACCTGCACAGGTAAAAATAAAAGCAGGAATTAAATATAAGATAGATGCTTCAATACCATCTGAATCTTTTATAAATCCCATTCGTAAAAACTGGTATAATAATATGCCTGGTGCTACGCCGAAACTTACAAGGTCTGCCAACGAGTCTAACTGCTTTCCCATCTCGGAACAAATGTTAAGCGCTCTGGCAACAAAACCATCTAAAAAATCAACTACCGCAGCTATTGCAATAAAGAGTGATGCTAAACAAATATTCTCCCGCAGTTTTATAAATTGCTCTCCTTCTTTTGAGTAAATTATATCTATTCCATTTTGCAATGCAAACACAATGGCTATACAACCAAAAAATAAATTGAGTAAAGTAAAAATATTGGAAATGTGTTTTTTCATTATTGGTTATCGGTTTTTCATCAATGATTCAATGTCATCAACAGTTATTGGAATATTTTTCATCAGGTCTTTATTGCCATTTCTAGTAATCCAGAAATTATTTTCAATTCTTACACCCATTTGTTCCTCCTGGATGTAAATACCCGGCTCAATAGTAAATACCATACCGGCTTTGACAGGTTCGATACGGGTACCTAAATCGTGTACATCAATTCCTAAATGATGAGAAATACCGTGGTATAAATATTTTCGGTATGCCCTGTTATCCGAATCTTCATTTTTAATGTCTGCTTTTTTTAGCAGTCCTATTTTTTGAAAAATAACGCTAGCCTCTTCCCCTACTTTTTCTGTATAATCAGCAATGCTGATACCAGGTTTTAATATGCTGGCTGCATAATAGTGTAAGTGTAGACAGGCATTGTAAACAGTTTTTTGCCGCCTGCTAAATTTGCCGTTAACGGGAACTGTTCTTGTTAAATCAGCATTATAATTTCCATAGCTTGCACCAAAATCCATTAATATCAATTCACCATCTTTACATTGCTGGTTATTTTCTGCATAATGTAAGGTTCTTGCCCTATCGCCGCTGGCAATAATTGATCCGTAAGCTTCCCCGGTAGCACGTTGTGATAAAAAAGAATGAATGATTTCTGCCTCAATTTCATACTCCATTACACCCGGCTTTATAAACTGTAGAAGACGCCTGAAAGCAACTTCTGTAATATCAATTGCCTTTTGAATTACTAGCACCTCTACAGCTGTTTTTATGGAACGAACTTCTTTTAAGATAACTGCACTGCGTTTATATTGATGTAATGGATAACGCTGGCGCATCATTTCTGCATACCGGTAATCTCTTACTGGTACAAGGTTTGCCTTGCGATCATTCTCATTTGTGTTTAGATAAATGGTATTTACCAAATGTATCCAGGGTTGCAAAACGCCATCTAACACATCTAACCAAACTATGGTTGATATTCCTGAAATGGCCGTTGCTTCTTTTGCCCTCAGCCTGTGCCCATCCCATTTTTCTTTTAATTCATTGGGTCTTACTAATACCAGTACTTCCCTGTATTTAGGGTCGGGATAGCCAGGAAACATTACCAGCATGGTGTCTTCCTGCTCAATACCTGTAAGCCATACCAGGTCAGCATTTTGTTTAAATCGGTGGATAGCGTCTCCGTTGAAGGGTAACTCATCATTGCTATTAAAAATAGCAATAGAGCCTTTGTCCATCTTTTCTATAAACCGTTTTCTGTTTTGAATAAATAACTCAGCGTTTAAGGGAAGGTATTTCATGAACAATTTATTAAGAGATTGCAATATACATTTTTAAAATGTTGCATAAAAAAGCAGTTAAGTATTAGCGGCTGTACAATAAAATTTACATCCCTATTTAATTAATAAATATAAGATCGTAAATTAATCTTTACAATTCCATTTCCGGAATGTTACCTTCAATGATAAGTTTACCTGCAGTTTTTGTAATGATCTCTTCCACAGAAACACCCGGGGCTCTTTCTATCAATTTAAAACCTTCATTTGTTATTTCCAATACAGCTAATTCGGTAACGATTTTTTTTACACAACCAATACCAGTAAGTGGTAACATGCAACTGGGTAATAGTTTAGATTCTCCTTTTGGATTTGTGTGCATCATGGCAACTATAATGTTTTTAGCACTTGCAACTAAATCCATTGCACCTCCCATACCCTTCACCATTTTACCAGGTATTTTCCAGTTGGCAATATCACCGGTTTCACTTACTTCCATTGCACCTAAAATTGTCAAATCAACTTTACCAGCCCTGATCATTCCAAAGCTCATGGCACTATCAAAAAAAGAAGATCCGGGAATGGTGGTGATGGTCTGCTTTCCTGCATTTATTAAATCTGCATCTTCTTCTCCCTCAAAAGGAAATGGCCCCATGCCTAACAACCCATTTTCACTTTGCAGTACAACTTTAATACCATCAGGAATATAGTTGGCGACCAGGGTTGGGATACCGATACCCAAATTAACATAATATCCATCTTTTAATTCCTTAGCCAATCTTTGAGCTATCTGGTTTTTATTGAGCATATCCTGTCCCCCCCAAGGAGGTAATTTTAAGGTGATAAAATAAAAATTCAACGCCCAATAAAATTAATCAGCACAAAACGAAATTTCTTCTAAAAGTTTAAGGGTGCAGGCCTTACTGTTTTTTGTTCTATTCTTTTCTGATAATTTTTTCCTTCAAATATTCGATGAACATAAATACCTGGAGTATGTATTTGATTGGCATCCAATGTTCCTGCAGGTACTAATTCCTCTACTTCCGCAATAGTTATTTTACCAGCCATGGCCATTAAAGGATTAAAGTTACGAGCTGTTTCTTTGTAAATAAGGTTACCCTCTGGATCTCCTTTCCAGGCTTTAACAAAAGCAAAATCTGCATCAAAAGCATATTCCAATAAGTACTCCTTACCATTAAATGTTCTTACTTCTTTTCCAATCGCTACTTCTGTTCCAACACCGGCTGGCGTAAATATGGCGGGCATACCATAGCCTGCGGCCATGCACCTTGTTGCCAATGTTCCTTGCGGTATTAATTCTACTTCTAATTCGCCACTCAATAACTGCCTTTCAAATTCTGCATTTTCACCAACGTAGGAGGAGATCATTTTTTTTACCTGCTTATTCTGAAGCATTAAACCAATGCCAAAATCATCGACCCCCGCATTATTTGAAATACAGGTTAAATTTTTTGTACCTTTTTTAACCATTGCCGTTATACAGTTTTCCGGAATCCCACATAATCCAAAACCTCCAAGTAATAACGTTGCTCCGTCATTTATATCAGTGAGTGCTGATAGTGCATTAGTGAATACTTTATTCATATGATATTACTGTGGAGTTGATTTACCGTTCAGGTTTTGATATTCGTTTTCTAATAGTGCTGGTATCCTGTATTAAAGTTTGTACTGAATTTAATGTAGGTATGGGCATTGGTATTACTACAGGCGGCAATGGTGGCGGCAAAGGCATCAGTGATATCTTTTGCGGCACTAATGGTTTATATAAATTTTGGTACTTGTTTCTTTCTGCCATAGTCGTCATACTATCAAGCAGGCTTCGCATCAATTGAATATGGCCTGAATAATATTGGTAGCTTTTATAAAATTCCTCTTTATTTGTTTGATGGTCAGAAAAAATTTGTTGTTGCAGTTTTAGATTTTCTAACGGCGCATTTAATAGGGAATCCTTTTTTATAAACTGCACAGTAAGTGCTTCTGCCTGAATAACATCCCAAAGTACTGCCTGCATTTTATCAAATTTTAATATACCCAATGATGCGTCATCCTTATTTTTGCAACTAAAAATGCAACTAATAATTATTATAAACGCTGCTGCTTTCATTATTTCAATTCTTCTTTATACCGGGCGGCATTTGTAATATCTATCTTCTGTAATAATTCAGATGCCCTGGCTTTATCCTGGGGAGATGCTTTTGAAAATATTTTAATTAATTCATTCGCTTTTCCCTGAAAGAAAAACTGGTTAATCATTGTATTGATATTATCCGCATTGAAACTACTAAGCTGGTTTAGTACATTCAGCATTTCAACCCTCGCCACATTTTCATCTTCATATAATTTATCCCCGGCTTTACGATAGTAATTATAATAAACGTCGTGCATAATTGCATACCTGCTATTTTGCATATTTTCAACTAGCCAATACCGGTTGCGGGTACCATCAAAGGCTTTCCAACCCGAAATACCCCGAGCTTCGGGTGCATTATTTACAATATTTTGCGCCTTTTGAAAATAGGGTATTCCTCCGCGTTGAGAATAAGAATCATAATCAAAAGCAATAACCATATTGGCATAATAGGCAAATATGGCTGTTAAATTAGAAACTAATCCATCTGTGCCTGAAACCCTGTTTTCATTAAACTCTAATTGTTGAAAATCAACATATTTAAAAATCACATCTGCATCCTGAAAATTTATAAGGGGAGATAAATAACTTGAATTAAAAATTGGTCTGCCTGCCTGAATAGTGAGTGATGCACTATATACATTAGCATCATTGGTTGTCTGAAGATTTAATAAAAAATTGCAATCGATTTTTTCGTTTGGTAAAAAATTATCTGATGTCCATTTCCGTGTATTTAAGAAAGTATTTAATGCAGTTTGTAAAGATTGAAAAGTATTTTTATTTACAGAAGTTCCTATTCGGCTGCTATTAACAGTAACCCTTGCATTAAGTTCCTGTGCATTGACAATGTTTATAAACAACAAACAAAATAAAATAAATATTACTTTAGTATAAGGCATATTAAAGGTTGATAATTGTATTTACAATATCGACAGCTACTTCGGGTTTAGACTTGGTATCAAAATGATATTCTTTACCCGTTTTATCAAAAATAGTTATTTTGTTGGTGTCATAACCAAATCCTGCACCACTATCATTTAATGAATTCAATACAATTAGATCTGCATTTTTTTCACTTAGTTTTTTTAATGCATAATTTCTTTCATTGTTGGTTTCCAAAGCAAAACCTATTAGCAACTGACCTTCTTTCTTAATGGAACCTAAATGCTTTAAAATATCCGGAGTTTTCTTTAATTTAATAGAAAATTGATTTTCTGATTTTTTTATTTTTTCTGATGCGACAGTTACTGGAGTATAATCTGCCACCGCGGCGCTCATCACCGCAATATCCACTTTATCAAATACTGAAATGCATGCAGTAAACATCTCCGCTGCAGACTTTACTCTTACAACATTTATATTTAGCGGAATTGATAATGCAGAAGGACCTAACACAAGAAATACTTCAGCACCTCTTTTTTGAAGTTCTGTAGCGATGGCTAAACCCATTTTTCCTGTTGAATAATTACCAACAAACCGAACCGGATCAATAGATTCATAAGTAGGTCCAGCTGTTACCAATGCCTTTTTCCCATCTAATTCTTTACCAATTAAAAAAAAAGTTTTTAGTCTTTCAACAATCGTTTCTGGTTCGGCCATTCTCCCATCGCCAATTAATCCACTCGCCAATTCTCCTGATTCTACTGGTATTACTTCGTTTCCATAAGATTTAATTATCCTCAAATTATCTTTTGTGGCTGGGTGATGCCACATATCTTCATCCATTGCAGGTGCAACAATAACAGGACTGGTTGCAGATAAATAAACAGCAGTTAACAAATTATTACATAAACCATGAGCCATTTTTGCCAGCGTGTTACAACTTAATGGTGCAATTAATAGCACGTCTGCCCATCTTCCGAGCATAACATGATTGCTCCACGAATCATTATCCCAAAGTTCTGACAATACTTGATTTTTTGAAACCGTGGAGAGTGTTAATGGAGAAACAAATTCTTTGGCAGCAGGTGTCATTACTATTTTAACTTCGGCTCCTGCTTTAATCAGCAAACGAACCAATGCTGCGGTTTTATAAGCTGCAATACTACCCGATATTCCTAATAGTATTTTTTTGTTTTGTAGCATAAAAAAAGACGGCTTTTGCCGTCCTTAAAAGTAAAACTTCTTATTTAACAATCGCAAACAAATCAAAAAATTTAACTAAATAAATCTTCCTCATTTTTACGGAAATAAATTTTGTCTTCCATAAATTCCTGCGAAGCAAGCAACGCCGGATTGGGCATACGCTCGTAGGCTTTTGATATTTCTATCTGCTCTTTATTTTCATGTATCTCTTCCAAACTGTCTGTGTGGCTTGCAAATTCTTCCAGTTTGTTATGCAGTTCTTCCTTAATAGAAATATTTATCTGGTTGGCACGCTTAGCAATAATAGCAATAGACTCATACAAGTTGCCGGTTTTTTGCTTAAAGTCAAAAAGATTCTTTGGTTCTACTACATTACTGGTACCAGAACTTAATTGCCGTCTTAGTTTACTCATTTTGTAATTCTTTAATTTTATTTAAACTTGAGTTATTGTATTCTTGTGCTTCTTTTAAATGTGTACTTTGTGGAAACCTATCCGCAAAATCATGGTACTCAGTAACCACCTTTTCAAATCGTTCCGTCTGCTTGTCAACTACGCTTAATCTTGCAAATTTATAATAAGAAACTACTGTTTTCAATTTGTACAAATCTCCTGATTGCGATTCAGGATAGTCGCCAAGCAAATTGCTATAACAAATTGCTGCTGCTCTATAATGACCAATTTTATAATATAAATCTGCTGCCCTTAGTTCCTTAATTTCAAGCTTTGCCCTGTTCTTATCAATTATTTCAGTTGCTTCTTTAATTCTTGATGACCCCGGATGTGTATTGATGAATGTTTGCATTACACCAATGGACTTAGAAGTATTCGTTTGATCTAACTCAACTTTAGATACCTGTTTGTAAAAACATAAGGCATGCATAAAATCCACTTCCTCTGATTTACTGCTATTGGGGAATACTTCCAAAAAACCCTTAAAGAAATTTTCAGCGTCTTTGTACTCTTTTAAATAATAAAAGCAATATGCATCCTTGTAATAAAGTTCTTCAAATTTATCTGTGCCTTTGTAAACAGGATAAAGTTCTTCATACAACTGTTGAGCTATCCTATATTTTTTTTCAGAATAATATTTATCAGCCATGCTGAGTTTATATTCTGTATCCTTACTCTTCATCACTTTCCCATATTTATTACAAGCGGAAAATGACATTAAAAATAAAAGGGCTGTTATAATTACTTTTATAAAATTCATAAAGAATTGCAATATTAATGATTTAAAATCAAAAATCAGTTGTAAACATCAAATAGCAAGAAAGAATCCGTTAAGGTTTTGGTAAACCAAATGTTATGAATTTTATTATGTAAATCTTGACAGGTAAGAATAATAAATTAAAAACCCTTCCAACAAATTGGAAGGGTTTTTAAACAAATATTATGCTTAATTAATTTGACTTAATATCAATTGTATTAGAATCTCCACCACCAATTACTTTATCTACAGATACCCTGTCTGCGCTTATACCTAATTTTTCAACAAGGTAATTTTTAACCGCATCTAATTTTTTATCTGCTAAAGATTGTTCTTTTTTAGAAGCACCAGGATAAGCAGTAATGGTAATTGTACAATTAGGCTTGTCCTTTAACTTGGTAGCTACACTAGCTAATAATGCTTTTGTATCCGCAGTTAAGCTTGCAGTTTTTATTGAAAGGCTTGGGTAGTCACCAGCACAAGCATTCATTGCACTATCTTTTGCAGCTAATAAATTAGATAAGGCAGTACAACAAGCAGGATCAGGACATTTACCAACACCATCAGCATCAACAGGCTGACATTCGGTTGGGGTAATTAATTGCTTATCTTTACAATCAGGAACACCATCACCATCTGTGTCTCTCGTTACTCCGTGAGAATCAACAGGACAACCTGATGGTGTATTTGGCTCTCTATCTAATTGATCAGTTACACCGTCGCCGTCTGTATCATCCAAAATTGGCTTTGGTAATTTCATGTGCTTTGGATTGTTGATTTCGCTGTAAGCATAATCCAAAGGATTTAACCACCACAATGGCTCAACAGATTTAGCACCTAAATTAAAGTTAATACCTAAAGATAAATAGTTATAGGAATCGTAGTTAGGAGTTAAAGCGGGATCTCCATTTGGATGCTCCTGCCAACGCTGTCCATCCAACAAATCAGATTTTACAAAAGTATGACGATCTTCTAAAGCAAGATTAACTCTTGAACTTATTTTATAAGCTATTCCTGCTACTATAGTTGCAGAAGGTAACAATGTATTTTTTCCAAGTTTTGGACGGCGGTTTCCTTCAGATTCTCCTTCTGTTTCGTAAGTATTATCCATTCCATCCTTTAACCTTTTAAAGATATTTTTTCTATTGCTGTAAGAAATATCTCCACCATTTGCTACACTAGTAAATAATGTTGTATAAGGGTTGTTACCAGCATCAAGTGCATTTACCTTAACATTATACCAAGAAGCTCCAACTCCACCTCCCGCATAAATCGAAATACCTGCCTTCTGTTTATGAAAGCGAATGTTACTTAAAGAAAATAATCCTTGAAGTCCCAAATCCTGTACATGTGTTTTATAATTATAAAAAACAGGTTGGCCATTTGCATAAGAAGATTTCCAGGCTGTATTATTTTGAAAATTATAAGATGGCTGAAAACTTAAACCTTTAGGTGTACCGTTAACATATTGTAACCTCAAAGAAAATAGATATCCCAATGCTTTTCTAACATGCGCTTCGACACCTAATCTTGGCATTCTTGAATCTACATCGCCAGAAATAGCAATATTTCCCAATGACAAACCCACTTCAAGCTGACTGCGTGGCTTAGCTGGGAAATTATAAGTATTATTTAAAAATTCATTCTGCTGAGGCTGCCTTTTTGCAGGAATTACAGAAGAATCAAATATACTATAACCTGTACCCATTTGGGCAAAAGTTGTAGACCCTAGTAGGATTATAAGTCCTAAAATTAATTTGTACTTTTTGCTTGCCATAACTAATTGATTATTATATTTCTAAAAAATTTTCTGTTGTGTCGTGCAAAAATAGATATTGATACTTAATAAACAAAAAAATTTATGCTTTATTTAAGTAATAAGTTCCTTTACAGGCCTCAATTTTACTTTATTCGATACTTTTAAATGTAATTGCTTGCTACTTATTGAAAAATTAAATACTAATTCCTTAAAATACATAAATGCATTTAATACAAGAATTACTTTGAACCCGTTCCTTCCTGCACTATATTGCTACTTTTTTACACAATGGATTTTATAAAAAACATTATTGGAGAAGAACTAAATACTTTTGAAAAGAAGTTTGCCGAATCTGTAAAAAGCCAGACCCCGCTTCTTGACAGGATTATGAAATACATCATAAAGCGTAAAGGAAAACAGCTACGGCCAATGTTTGTATTTTTAAGTGCCAAATTACACGGTCCCATTAATGAAAGTACTTACAGGGCTGCTGCATTGGTTGAGTTATTACATACAGCGACACTTGTGCATGATGATGTAGTTGATGAATCTCTTGAACGTAGAGGTTTCTTTTCTGTCAATGCCATTTGGAAAAATAAAATTGCCGTATTGGTGGGAGATTACCTTTTGTCAAAAGGACTGCTTTTATCAACTGATAACAATGATTTTGAGCACCTCCGTATTTTATCCGAAGCCGTTAAGCAGATGAGCGAAGGTGAATTGCTGCAAATAGAAAAAGCGAGGAATCTTAACCTGAAAGAAGATATTTATTTTGAAATAATCCGTAATAAAACTGCTTCCCTGCTTTCGTCTGCCTGTTCGGTAGGTGCATGGAGTACAAGCAAAGATGCCGTTATTGGAAACAAAATGAAATTATTTGGTGAAAAAGTCGGCATAGCCTTTCAGATAAAAGATGATTTGTTTGATTATGGAAAAGAGGATATTGGAAAACCTACAGGCAATGATATAAAAGAAAAAAAATTAACCCTGCCACTTATTTATACTTTAAACAACATCAGCTCTTCAAAAAAGAGGGAACTTATTTACATCATTAAAAATGAAAATAAAAATATTGAAAAGGTAAGGTACGTTATTGACACTGTTGTTGAAACTGGCGGAATTAATTATGCCGCAGAAAAAATGAATTTTTACCGGGATGAAGCACTCTCCATCCTTCATGAATTTGAAGATAATGAAGTGCGGAAAGCACTTGAAGAACTGGTTCGCTATACCACCGATAGAAAATATTGAACCGGCAGAAAACATACTGAAAAGATTTTTGTTTTTTTTATAATATTGAAATTTACCATGGAGAAACGCTGGAATATACTGCAGGTTGATGACAGTGATACAGAGGAGCTTCGTCAAACGTTAAAAGTAAATGCCCGACTTTGTAATATTTTAGTTCAACGTGGCATAGATGATTTTGAAAAAGCAAAATCCTATTTCCGGCCTGATTTAAAAGAACTGCATGATCCTTTTCTAATGAAGGATATGCACAAAGCAGTAAACAGGATTTTTACAGCCATCAGTATAAAAGAAAAGGTATTGGTATTCGGAGATTATGATGTTGATGGAACTACATCTGTAGCCTCCATGTTCCAGTTTATCTGCAAAATTCATGACCCCGCCTTCGTCGAATTTTACATACCTCATCGTTACAGGGAAGGTTATGGAATTAGTAAGTTAGGAATTGATTATGCAGCAGAAAATAATTTCACTTTAATTATTTCTTTGGATTGCGGCATCAAGTCTGTCGCACTTATTGCTTATGCAAAAACACTTGGCATTGATTTTATAGTATGCGATCATCATCTTCCCGATGATACCTTACCGAATGCTGTTGCGATACTGAATGCCAAACAAAAAGATTGCAATTATCCTTATAAAGAATTGTGTGGTTGTGGTGTAGGCTTTAAATTGATGACTGCATTGGCCATTGAATTTGGCATCGGAGAAGAACATTATTTTTGTTACCTGGATTTGGTTGCAACGGCCATAGCGGCTGATATTGTGCCCATGACGGGAGAGAACAGGATACTTGCTTATTATGGTTTAAAACAAATAAACAGCAATTCCTGTGCAGGCATCAAAGCATTGATTCAATTGGGTGGGATACAAAAAAAACTGTCTATCAACAATGTGGTATTTGTAATTGCCCCCCGAATAAATGCAGCCGGCAGAATGGATGATGCAAAAAAAGCAGTGCAATTGTTTGTTGAAAAAGACACCGACAAAGCATTGGAACTGGCTAAATTACTGCACAGTGATAACTGTGACCGGAAAGAAGCAGATAGCAGTATTACGGCTGAAGCACTCATATTAATTGAAAAGGATATTGAGCTCATTAACAGAAAATCAACAGTAGTTTATCAGGAGCACTGGCACAAAGGCGTAGTGGGAATTGTTGCCAGCAGGTTAACAGAAAAATATTACAGGCCAACCATTGTACTTACCCGTAGCGGAGATATTGTGGCAGGAAGTGCAAGAAGTGTGGTAGGTTATAATTTATACGAAGCTGTACATGCATGCCAGGAATATTTACTAAGTTATGGCGGCCATTTTGCGGCAGCAGGTCTTTCGCTGTTGCCGGAAAATGTAAATGCCTTTAGTGCTAAATTTGAAGCGGTGGTAGCTGCCACCATTGAACCACAATTACTGATTCCTGAAATAATTATTGACTCGGCCATTTCTTTTAATGAAATAAATACTTCTCTCTACAATATTATTTGCCAGATGGAACCATTTGGACCAGAAAATATGCGGCCTGTTTTTATAGCTGCCAACGTTACAGATACCGGCTATTCTAAAATTGTAAAAGAACTGCATGTTCGTTTTGTTGTTAAACAAAGTAACCAAACCTTTACTGGTATTGGCTTTAATATGGCTGATAAATTCCACATCATCGAATCGAAAAAACCATTTGACCTGGTTTTTACATTGGATGAAAATGAATGGAATGGAGAAACGAACTTACAATTAAAAATAATTGACCTTCGCTTATCTGCTTCAGATGATTAACAAAGCTTAATATCAAATCATTGAAAATACTTTCTTACCTGCAATACTTTTTTTACCTGGGCATTAACTGGAACTGGCGTATTGCCTTTACCATCATAGGCCAGGAAATCAGCGGTGAAAAAAAATACAATATTGCTACAACAGGTGCTGATGAATTAAAAAGCCTGTCGAAAAAAGGAATTGATACATCGCATGCAACCATGTACATGCCGATCAGCTACGTGTTAATTGAAGAGATATTCAGGCAGATTCCTTCAACCTCAAAAAAACATTTTTTAGATATTGGTTGTGGAAAAGGGAGGGCTATGTGTGTAGCAGCCCGTAATGGCTTTAATACTATTACGGGTGTTGATTTCTCTAAAGACCTTTGTGAAGATGCCCTTGCAAATCTGCAAAGAACAAAAGAGCAATTCCCTGCGCTACAATATGCAGTAATTACCAAAGATGCCATGAATTTTGAAATACCTGCAGATGTGGATTCTATATTTCTATTCAATCCTTTCGATGTGGTTATTATGGGTGCGGTAGTGTCGAATATTATGGAAAGTATTCAGGATCATCCAAGAGAAATAGTGGTAGCTTATGCAAACCCAATCTATATTAATCTTTTTTTAGACGAAGGATTTATCGAAATATTTCATACAAAGGAAATGAAATACCTGGAAGCCGCTATATTAAAACTTCCGGTATTAAAATAATACCGGAAGTTTTTAAAGTATTTCCTACAATTACTTGCCTAGTTTACGTTCATTAAATCCACACTCCTGTTGATAAAATTAGTCAAGGTATTTCCTTTCAGTAAACCCTGTGATAACAAGGCAAGATCAGCTAAGTTGTTAACAAGCTTTTCTTGCCTGTCTTTTTCTTCTGATAAAATCTTTTTATAAACAGGATGATTACCATTAACTGTTAAAGTAACTTCATCCGGCATGCTGGCATAGAATGCACCCATCCCGCCTTGCATGGCAGCCATATCCTTCATACGACGCATAAATTCTGGTCGTGTAGCTACTACCGGTGGAGTATCTATACTCAATCCTTTTACTTCTACGGTAACATTTAATTCAGGAATTTTTACACCAAATAATTCTTTCAGCTTTGCTTCATCCTCTTTGCTCAACACACTTTCGCCGCCTTCCTGTTTGTCAATTAAATTATCTGTAATATCACTGTCAACCCTTACAAACTGTACATTCTCCCATTTCATTTCCATCTGGTTTACAAAGCCATTGTCAATAATGGTTTCCATCTTAACTACTTTATATCCCTTTGCCACTGCCTGTTGAATAAATGCATCCTGCTGTACGGGATCGGTTGTATAAAGAATTACCTGTTTGCTATCCTTATTTTTTTGTAAAGTTTCAGTAGCTATTTTGTATTCTTCAAAAGTAAAGAATTTGCCTTCTGTATCCTGTAGTATTAAAAACTTGTTGGCCTTCTCTAAAAACTTATCATCAGTCATCATACCATATTTTACAAACAAGCCCAGGCTCTCCCATTTTTCACCAAAAGCAGTGCGGTCATTTTTAAATATCTCTTCTAATTTGTCTGCTACTTTTTTAGTGATGTGTGCATTTATTTTCCGCACATTGGGATCGCCCTGCAAATAACTACGACTAACGTTCAACGGAATATCCGGAGAATCAATAACGCCCTGCAGCAACATTAAAAATTCAGGTACAATGTCTTTCACCTCATCAGTTACAAAAACCTGGTTACTGTATAATTGTATTTTATCTTTTTGTATTTCGTATGATTGTTTGATCTTAGGGAAATACAAAATGCCAGTTAAATTAAAGGGATAATCAACATTTAAATGAATCCAGAATAAAGGCGCTTCATTAAACGGATACAATTCTTTGTAAAAATTCTGGTAATCTTCGGGGGTAAGTTCTGATGGTTTTTTTGTCCAGGCTGGTGTGGGGTTATTGATCTGTTTTTCTTCAAACATGATCGGTACCGGTAAAAAACGGCAAAATTTATCCAGTACTGTTTTTACCCTGTGTGCTTCCAGAAATTCCAGGCTTTCTTCATTCAGGTGCATTACTATGTCAGTACCTCTTGTTTCTTTCTCCGTATCTTCTAAAATAAATTCGGGACTGCCATCACATTCCCATCTTACTGCCGTAGCTCCTTCTTTAAATGATTTGGTAATTACCTCAACTTTTTCACTCACCATAAACGAGGAGTAAAAACCCAGTCCAAAATGGCCAATGATATTATTTTCGTTTTGGCCTTTGTACTTGTCTAAAAATTCTTCTGCTCCACTAAAAGCTACCTGGTTAAGGTATTTGTCCACTTCTTCGCCTGTCATACCAATTCCTTTATCAGAAATAGTCAATGTTTTTTTTTCTGCATCAATCTTTATTTCAATATTCAGGTCACCTAATTCACCTTTTGCTTCTCCCAGAGAAGATAAAGTTTTTAATTTTTGTGTAGCATCTACCGCATTACTCACCAGCTCTCTTAAAAAAATATCATGTTCGCTGTATAAAAATTTTTTAATGATGGGAAAGATATTCTCTGTCTGTACCCTTATATTTCCTTTTTGCATGATGTATAGATTTTTTATTGTAACTGTCAAAGAAAATACCAACTATTAAAAAGTGACAAGATGACAAGAGAAAAAATAGGCGACGCAACAATAATTGATAAAAAAACCCGGTTATCAAATTAATGATATCCGGGTTGAATAATACGTATTTATCAGGTTTAATCGTCTTTTTTTATATTGGCGGCACCACTTGTTTTTACTACTGTACTACCTGCTCCGGAATAATAAATACTGGCAGCGCCATCTGCATCCGCATTAAGGCTTACACTAAAATATACATGTGCTGTAGCTGCACCGGACGCATGAACTTTTGTTGTTTCACTCATCAATTCGCCTGTTTTAAGATCGGCACTACCGGAAGCTTCTGCTTTATAATTTCTGGTACGGCCAGATAATTTAATATTAGCGGCCCCACTGGCTTCTAGTGTTATTTCTGGAGCATCCACTTCGCCGTCAATAGAAGCTGCACCAGAGGCTTCCAGTGTTATTTTATCTTCATTTTTCAAAATGCTTTTAAAATCTATGTTGGCAGCACCGTAACCATTTATTTTCCTTATTTCCGGAGCAGTAATATATACTTTAAAATGACCATCATTAAAATTTACACCATCTTTTGTTTTGATATGCAATGTATTGCCAGAAACCCTGGTTTCTATATATTTAATAATGTTATCATCCGCCTCCACCTTCACTTCTGTAATGGGTCCGTTTTTTATTTCGACTTCATAAGCACCGCCTGCCGAAATACCGGTAAAGTATCCCGTTGTTCTGGTTTCTGTTACAATGTTACCACTACCCCGTATTTGCCGACAGGAATTTAAAACAACTAATAAAAAGGCAAAAAATACTATTTGTTTCATATCTAAAAATTTTTACAAAGATTTAAAATAAAAGCCTGGTTTGCAAACCTTTTATATAATGGTTGTTACCCTTTATACTTACGTGCAATAAAATGTCAATCTTTAAAGACAAAGGCACACTAAAATCAAATTCATAAAAAATTGTTATCCCAGCCTTACAATGGGTTGATAGTTTTATATTTGCCCACTTATAACCAACTTCTATATGAATTTTAAACGTATTAACCTTATCTCAGGCTGGGTAGTTTGTATTATCGCCTGTGTAGTTTATATCATGACAATGGAAGCAACC